>Ga0247815_10002066_pt1 | contig 14989 bp, 22 predicted proteins | sample UWRJL194509B1_FD_181014 | JGI IMG/M metagenome (GOLD analysis project Ga0247815, IMG submission 181014) | Plant litter microbial communities from Arlington Agricultural Research Station in Wisconsin, United States - UWRJ-L194-509B-1 | ecosystem: Environmental > Terrestrial > Plant litter >...
GCACGTTGAGAGGTTTCGAGAATCGCTCCGAAGAGCATCCAGAGTGCACGCACCCGCAAGGAAGAAGAATACAAGACCGTAATAGATCTGGCCTGAAGGACGGTGAGCGCTTCATTGCGCCCAACTACTGCGGCTTACCGTGGCTGAATTGGAGTGCAGGACCAATGACACCCCAGATAATGGATGCGGTGCCGAAAACCTGGGTACTTGGGCAGATGAAGCCGTCCGGTTGTTGGTCGTCACAGATGTCGTTGATATTTTCGAACATCCAAGCTTGAACTCCGAGCTGTACAGTTCCCGCAATGATTGTGCAAACGACCTGTGCCCAAAACATAGGACGCGGGGGCACTAAACGCCAGACGTGAGGAGACACGCGAAGGCACAGAACCAACATTACACACCCTTCATGTAGTGGCCAAGCTTGCTGTGAGTGGGGTGGATTATCAATACGCCTGCTATCCGGGAGAGAATGGGACGGGTAACTCACAAGTCATTGGTGAAGGTGAGTGCCTGAGCCATGGTGATATAACCCCAGGTCTTAAACATCATCATCGCAAGGGGGCGCCCTGGCAGAATGTATCCGATGATGAGCTCGGTGATGACACTGCACGGAAACGTCAGTTGAGCTTGAACTAAAGCAGAGTTACGAGTATAGGAACGCCCAGAGTGACTCTGGGTTACTCTGTTCATCGCAGACTCACTTGAGTCCAACTTGTTGGTTCGTGAGCGCCTGGATCATTCCAATAGGAATCACGTAGAAGAACGCGATTACGAGGGCCAATATGAATCCCCACACTGGGAACTGTGACGGCCATGCCAGAATCGAGGCCAAGCCGAATGCGAACATTGACACTGCGCAGTACATCACATCAGCAACCATGTCAAAACTCTCAGCAGAGTCGGTGCTCACAAAAGATGGTCGCATACCACCAGGCAGGCACCTGAGGGTAGCGGCTCATGAGGCGAGCGTGAATGTCCGGCTGCTCGTGAAGCGAACGACGCGACTGAACCCAAATCTGCTTCCTGAAGTACAGGATCGTGTGCATAATTGTTGATGTGATGCTCGCAAAAGACAATCCATAGCTGAGGGCGAAGGTCGTGCTGAGCATGAGCGGGCTGTACTCATTGTACGCGGCCCTGTTTAGTGTGGCGTCTGGATTGAGGATGCGCGTGACATTATAGCGGTGGCCAGTGTTGTCGTACGATGTGCGAGAGCTAATGGGCATCCACTGCGCGTACCAAACATTGGTGTAGTGCAGGACTAACAATTATAGTGTCAGTCGTCATGAGGCAAATACGACGAAGTGGCGTACTCGGCGTCAGGAACCAGAAGAAGAAGAAGAATCCGACGGTAACGTTTGCCGCAGCCCACCAGGGAGTTGCTGCAAATCGTCAGTAAGAGTGAGATGAACTTCAAATCTCACAAACCCAGTGGCGACCCGATGTACGCAATCCTGCGGAGACACATTAGATTAGAACAGGCAAGACGGTGCCAAGGTCACTCACTGCGCCCAATCGAAGGTTATGAGCGACATTCCCATACCGTGGAAGACACCGAACATCTGCAGCCGGGGAATGAGCGGAGCTACATCGCTATTTAAAGCTCGCCACACACCTGATTGACTTTGATGTTTTTCGGGGCAATCCAGCAAACCCAGGAGAAGTAGCTTAGGGCACCGAAGATGTACCCAGGGAAGAAGTACCAGACGCTGCAAGCCAAGCATCAGATATGTTCACAAGTTCAGGGGGTCAACTTGGAAGACTCACAACGAGCAGATAAACGCATAGAGGAAGAAACGCTCTCTGCTAAGACCGCCACGCTCTCCGGCACCCGCATAGTGAGCCCGGTGCAACGTGTTGAACAAAGTAGTGTTGACGAGGCTCACTGGCCAGACTGCGGGAAGGCCGATTAGACGATTGTCTACACCGGTCTCGGAGGCATGACTGACTCATGGACGGTGGGTCGACCAGGAAGCGTCTTGCGATCCCTCCGATAGAGAAACCGATCAACTGAGTGCTAAGAACGAGCATCCATTGGTACTGGTCATACCATTGTGTGAGTAAAGCTGTCACTGTTGGCAGGTAAGTCGAGACGCAGGACTCACGCCAAAGTTCCAGGACTGGTTGTAAAAGACACGCTGAACTGCAACGATGTCCGTCTATCGGGCGGCCTCGTCAATCCCATGCACGTCAATTGGTCAAGGAACCTACGGCATACTATTGAGAGGCGTTAGCACCCGACTTTCACGGAGCTCATCCGAACTCACGGCAGAACCCGCTCCCACACTGGCCATTACGACAACAAGCACATGCCTGTACTGAATGAGAAATCATCACTGTGAGAAAACCAGGGGGCGTACTCTTTGATGGTGAAAGGGCCGGGATTGAGTTGCGCGCCAAAGATGCGAAAGTTGGGCATCCAGGCAGCCCACGCACGGCCAAGCGGAAAGCTGAGAAGCTGTGCGACAAGGCCAGAGATCGTCACGCTTGGGTAACGGAAGAAGAAGAATTGGTTCAGGCCTGGGATCAGGACCGAGAAGGCGACTCCGATAACCCAAGCGCGGATTGTGGACGCAGGCATGTCCGGGTCATCGGTGTTGCCAACGGCTGCGCGGACCTCTAAGATAGGCCGTTAGCACGGAAGAAGGCGACGAAAAACAGCTCAGCGAATCGTACCGGGGTAAGGGCTGTCGTCCTCGTTAAGATAGAGGTGGTCTTTGTCGAGGTTTGGGTCGTCGAACGCTGCACCGGTTATCTGCGCAATATCGACATCGACGTCGTGAGCTTGAGCCTTCTCGTCGTCAGGCTTCTCCTTGAAAGATGGAGTCCGAGGTGTCTCTTCGCGGGATGCTCTGTGTTCAAGAGTTGTTGACATGATAGAGCGGGGAATCGTGCGAGCGGAAGCTCGAGCACTTGGAGACGGCGGGTCGGGTAACCTGAGGGAAACCAGTAGGCACCAACTGGAGCCTGCAGCATTTACATATATGGGCGAAGCTGGAGCGAGCACATGGGTCCATGGGAGTGATTGCATGCGAACCAGCTGTTCAACAAGCGCCGCGAAGCCGCGGCTTGCTGAACCTTCTTGCCTGGAGTCGCTCGCCGATCAGCGACCGAAATCAGCCGTGCCCGTGACCGGGAGTGACACACAGCGTGCCGTAGAATAGCCAATCAAATAATATAATCACTTGCGACGTAGGTGCGCTCTCGAGACAACGATTTTGATGTATGAAGGTTGAACGACGGAGCCAAGGGATTCTCGCGGAAGAAGAGGCGGCCGCTGACCGTAAGCACTAAATTTAGAATGTTTAGGAAGCAGCACCCGCAATGCCGCAGCAGCACACGCCGCGGATCGACAAGAACGTCATAAACTTGAGTCGGCCATGTGGTTGAAGTCACCCCTGTTGGGTCACGCTTTCAACGGGAAGCGAGGAATGGCCGGTGTGGGATTATTGAGCGAACGCTCCCAATCATTATCGTCCATGTAGTTGTCCACAGCGTGGTGCTCGGGGGCGACATTAACTTGAGGGCGTTTGAGTTCGGTGGTTTCTTTTGACAGGGCCATCTCGAAGCCACCCGCCTCCGCCTCATCCTCTGCGAGGGCCACGTAAGCACGAGCCACTCGCCAGTCTTGCTCCTTCGTCACGAACTGGAATCGCTTCTCCGCTCGTTCGCGGCGGTTCCTGGCCTCTTGCTCGGCAGTTGGTGCCGGCGGTAGGGCGTCAATATTTCTCGCATTGGGAGGCAAATCGATGGACCGGCGTGTATGGAGGAGATGCGGTGTTGTTGATAAAGTGCTCAAAGGAAGGCCGTTGAGTTTGCACAGCTCAATACCCTGGCAAGGGGAGGGGATCAGCTTCGCACGACGACAGGGAGGAAGGCAGACAAACAGCGACACCAAACTTGAGCGATAAGCCTTGAATCGTGTCACCGCGCTGAATATAGTACGTTGCGGTGGCCGACCGAGTTGGATGAGTGGCAGGCGTGTGCTTGAGAGCTGCGAATTCTGTTGCTTCGACACTCGTAGTTTGTCCGCCCAATGCAGTTAGGAGAGTTTCAGGGGCAGCAGTGGGGCTGTGGGTCGTGGCAGAGTCGCTTGGTGGCGATTGGAGTAGTTCGCGGCCGGCGTCATCATCTGATTCATCACTATCTGCACCAAGGGCAAACATTTCCGTCTCGCGCTGTTGCATCTGTGTCTGAGGAGTTGTGCGAATGATTCCGTCCTTGGTCTTTGCAGCTGGGCCCTTCACCACGCTAACACCCGCGAGGCAGGCAAGGCAAGGATTGTAGTCTCGCAGGCGTGGCGTGCGTGCAAGGCAGTCAGCGCAAATGGGACGTGAGCAGCAATCGGTCATGAATGGTTTGGCATCTCCCTTTGGAGGAGGCGAGGACGCGCACGAGAGACACAGAAGTTGGTGCTGGCGTGTAGACATTGGTCGTGGTCGATGAGTGAGCTGCGCACGAAGCCGGCCCGCGCCGCATCGTCCGGATCCTTGACGTCGATAGCACAGCGCCACCTCGTCCAAGCCGAGATGCCCGTTGGAGTGCAGGCGATCTGGTCTGAATTCAGACTGTGCTTTACCCACAGATGCACGTGTTCAACGAGCATAGCCAGGTTGCGAGTACTGGCTGCTGGCAGGAGGGCCTTCATCCCACCGATACATATCAGAGCAGATGGGAAAGTACGAGGCGAGTTGCAGAGTCGCGCGTCGTTATACGACGGTCGGTGGTACAGTAGCTCGAGGTTGAAGGCTTGGACCCGGAGTGCGAAATCGCGGTGCGCGCCTTTGTCCCCGAGTTTCTACATGCGAACAATCGACATTTCGTCTGGCTTCATATAGCCCATATCTGCGCCTTTGGATTCCACTGTGGGTACCAACCTCTGTTCCAGGGGCATTGGTGCGGCCTCGGCCTGGTCGCCCAACCCCACCAACGTCTCATTGCTGGCCAGTACATAGTCCACATGGTCCACTCGCATCCTGCGAGGCGAGCGCGCGTCAATTCTCTCTTTGATATGATCATGGCATATCGATAGTTGCTCGTGCATGCGACTTGTGCCTTTGTTCGTGATTTCAGAGGTGCCTCCCATCATCTCCCAATCATCCGGCCTCCACTGGGACAGTTAGGCCGCTGTTGCTGTTCAATGACTCCGCACATAGGTCGTTTTGGCTGTGATCTCACTGAAATATGACACTTTCCCATATTATGATGGAAGCGGACGGTCGAGTCTTGCACGTACACCGGTCAACGCACAAGACGGTACAAGACAGACTCAATGGATGGACCTTGACCTCATGTCTCTCGCCTCTCTTCTCCTTCTTCCCCACACCCCTAGTTTCATTTCTACCCCCTTCATTTCCACGTCTGGTCACGATGGAATCCTGCACCTTCCTGAACGGCAAGCCCATTCTTGAAGGGGAACCGCTACCGGATAGCAGAGAGTTCGACTTCGATGCATATCTGCTCGAGCTAGAACGGCAGTGTCTACCGGAGGCGCAGACAGACACCAATGAGACTGCAGTTCACGCGCAGGACCGGAGGTACGTGCCATTCTGGCCTCGCCCCGTTACGAAACTGACGAAGTCACCAGCCTCAGCGCTAGCACTTCTCCCCATCATAAACCTGTCACGGTCGATGAATTTCACGCTCCTTTGCTTCCTGTCAACCATCAAATTGCCGCTTCGTCCCATCCTCCACCAGCGTCAACACTCTCGTTTCCTGGCGAGGATTACCTCAACCAGCTGCTGCAATTCGTTAACAGCCCACAGTTGCCATTTGTGTTGGATTCGACAGCTACTCTCCCGTCCGCTACAATATCCAATCTCGCCGTCCCGCTGCCTCTTGGCACATCGTTCGCAGCTCAAGAACCCGCGGCGATCAACCAGCCCCTCGCCCTCAATTCAGCCTCTTACCAGTTTCCGCTACCGGCAGCCCAACAGCCTGATTTTCGGCTACGGGCGCCGACTGACACGAGGCACCTGTTCTTCGAACCCGGTCAATTGCCCACGACTCCGAGAGCCACTTTTCAACCGGGAACAGCTCATTCTCGCACACAGTGTCGCTCAGCTCGGTCCTATCCGTACAGCAGATCAGCTCGTCCATCGGATAGATACCGCAACGGCAGTCAAGCCGCAGCCATCACACAGGAGTGGGTATACCAACAGCAACAGCAGCGGTACCAGCAGCAGGTTCAGAGCTATTTAGGAGCGCGGCACCAGCAACTTCAGTATAGGGCCCGGACAGATGCAGCACAACTGACAGCTGTACCGCCGCACCTTCTGTCTTTGGACGCGACTGTGTTCCAACGGTCAACGCCAGCTGCATCCCGAGCGTCGTCTTTACCACCGCTAAGTCACGCAACGACCGCCACCGCCACTCCTATTCCAACTCCGTCATCATCGCGTTCGCGTTCTCGCTCGCACGAGGCGGAATTGCCTGTTAACCCCCAGAGCGTTCGAGGTCCGGCAGCCCGCCGGCGAATGAAGCGACAGCTCAATCAGCATATCAGACGGTACGATCCTTACAAGAAGAAACTGGACAGCATGGCAGAAATTGATGAGCAGATCGCTGCGCGTCGTGAGATCTGGCTCGAGAATGGCTACAAGAACGCCGACTTCAGTTGCATCATCGAAGGATGTGACGAGTACAGTATCGATGCTCAAACTTGGGCCCGACACTGCCAAACGCATGGACCGAAACGCGCGAAGTGTGATTTTTGCGGCAAGATGTACAGCAGGGATTGCGGTCGGATACGACACCTTGCGCGGGGCTGCCCGAAGGCACCATCGTGACATCTCGGCTAGAACGACGTACTTGAAGGCAACTTATATATTTGGACATTTTAGAGCGTTGGAAGTTCAAGACTTCATCGCGTTTGGATGCACATTCACGCCTTTACCTTACCTTACCTTACCTTACCTTACCTTACCTAACCTCACTCACTGTAGCTGCCATACAAGCGCTTAAAGACACTCGTTCGTTATTTATACGTCCATCCAATGTGGCTTTCGCGAATAAGACATTCACTGCGTTGCTGCTCGTGCCACTCCAGAGCTACTCGTTTTCGTAAACCTGCCACTCCTCGCTCACCGCGCGACCATTGCAGCAGGCAATGTGCTGGCCTTATCCAAACCATGGTTCTGCTGGATAATAACTTGGTGATGTTGAAATATGTTTGGTTGATGCCATGCTCTTGGCTGGTCGTGTGGAAAGAGAGCTAAAGCCGTCCTCAAACAACGCCAATCGATGATGACATACTCCGTTCGAGTGAATTTATACGACAGAGATACGAAAGCAAGAGACTGCGGTGGTAGATAGCCTAGCTTACAGTTTGGCCGAGATGATTGCCGGCGACTTCATGAGCTTGTCGTGATCTCCAAGCAGGATTACAGTTGCAGTCATCTGCATGCTAGTCAGTACAGATAAAATTCGCCCACAGCGAGATGCTCACGTCGTCCCTCTCGTTGCGCGATGCTCCAGAGCTGCCGAAGCTGTACTTGAGCCGAAGGGTCTCGAGGTCGGCACCAGCCACCGCGTTCCGGATGAGATGAGTGGAGAGATTCGCATCGCTGAATGTAAATGTCTTCGACGCGCCATCTTGAAGTTCGCGTGTCGGCATGTACATGTCTGGCGCATGTTTACCGAGACTTGTGAGCTTGACGACTTCTTCCCGGGTACGTGAGCCCTCGACGCCGTCCAACCATCCGCCCACAAGTCCTACAACTTCCGAGTTGGTCAACTCGTCCCAGATGCCGTCTGACGCGAGGACAACAAATGCTCGGCCATGCGGAGGAGTCAGAGGGAGGGAAATGATCTCTGGCGAAGCGGAGATGTACGGCGGCGTGTGGTAATTCGGGCGCAATGAGCGAGGGTTGCCATACGCCATGGCGCTTGTCGCCTTGTAGTCCTCTGGCTTCCACTGTCACGAAGATAAGATATGTCAAAGACACAACAAGCTCAACGTACCTTAAACCTCGCATCGCCAAATGCACGGCTAACAGCAAGACCCAGTATCCTCCCGTCCTTGATGATTGTCTCCGCCTCTGTGGCAGGATGCTCTGCCGAAATCCTCAAGCCACATTATAAGCACACACTCTCAAATAGCAAAGCGAGGGAGAAGGCTAACTTCTTGATCTCCTTCGGGTTGTTGCCTGTCTGGTCTTCGCTAAGCACCTGAACTCGCCATATACCGTGCCTGCCGTCCTCGGATGTTGGCTCCCAAACGCCCATGACCGCACGAGAATCACCAACGCAGGCGACGTGCAGTCGATCTTTCCTTGGATCGCATACTGCCATGAGCGCGCAGGAGCCGGCATATGCTAAGTCAAACGCCTGGACACGCTTCAGTCTGTCCTCAAGCAATTGTTTCCAGGGCTTGAGCGAGCCTTGCGCCTCCCACTCAGGTCGGAGACGCAACGCTGTGCCCATCATCTCGTCATCGACGCGGACAAACGCGTTCTTGAGAACTGAATGAACTTCTGGGTCTGTTTGCGGGGCGGCGGTGTTCATGTCCGCCGCGACGCGTGCAATGAGGTTCTCGGCAAGATAGCGTGAGACTTGCCAGCCGGCGTGACCATCGAGTTGCAGGAAATAGTGGCGTCCTCCGACGAAGGCGTGAGCTTCGTCGTCTTCACAAGGGAAATTCGACGCGACAGAGTTATGATCTTGACAAGGGCAATGCGGAGTTAGTGAACGGTGTGCGCCAGCACGTGCTCAACTCGTACCATGACGCACAACAACGCCTGATCGCCACTGCAAGGAGCGTTGATGTGCAAGAAGGAACGACTCTGCCTGGTCGGCAGTGATTGGCTTGTATGCCTTGCGCGTGAATGGATCGTATGCTGGCAGCACACTCGGTAGGAACGGGGCGTAGGGCCCTTCACGGCGCGAGTCATTGTCGCTACGCGCAGCAAAGGCAACGACGCCAGCACCGCCTAACGTTGCGAGCAGAAACGAGGAGGCGACACCTGCGCTGGAGCCGACGCGTCGAGTTGACACCGAACGCACGGCCCAGTCGAGGCCGCGGCGAGGCACCCTGGTGCGGCGGTTCCAAGCAAAGAAGGAAGACATAGGCTGCAGTTCCTAGTCGTGTGATGCGAGCCTCATATACGGTTCAGCAAAGGATGCCCTGGGTAAAGGGTTAAGATCAAGCACTGGTTGCACGCCGCAAGATGCCGGGATAATCGGCAAACAATGCGGGAGAGTTGGAATACAATGGATTCTGTGAACACGTACAACAGTCGATAAACAAGATGCTTGCATCTTCCGAAATCAATGAAAACATTAAACTATCTCCTGCTCTCGTTGCTTCGGGTTATACCCTTCACCGTCAGAGCTGTTATCGTCGTTTCTTCGCTTGCCGTCTACATGCACAATGCTCATCTGATGCACACTAATACCAGCAGCAGCAGAAACACCGCGCTCCGGATTACGATTGCCGTACCGCGGGTCGAGCGGGATGCTTGTGCCAGCAGCCGTTGACGTCGAACCACCCAGGGAGGAGCCGTAGCGGCCACTCGACTTGCGCTCATTCAGGTTGTATAGAACCGTCAGAACGCAAACGCGGCCGATGCAGGCTGCAAACGTCAAAGGAATGTTGCTCGTAGGCTTGATGAGGAATGAGATGACTGGGCAAGCAAATCAAGATTCAGTCTACCGTCAACAGCCCCCACCGCACATATCAACTCACGCGTGCAGACGGCGAGTGTAGCTGTAACAGAGCCGGTGAGGATAGCAGTGCGAATGAGCCTACGGATGATGCTGTTGAAACGTCAGCTTGAAAAGTTGCATCTCCTGGGCCGGGATACATTTACTCACCTGCGCATCTTTCTGAAGCTCGCCTGTACGTTCCGGAGCTCCCATATCAGAGCCGAGGCAATAGCAATATCAGATCCCGCAGATGTCGATAGCCAAATTGTCGCAAACGTCTTGAGTTTTGGTCTGTCGGAAAGGGCGCTGAACTTGTTGACCGACCAGATGCTCAGGGAGCAACCGCAGATAGCGAGACACGCGAGACAGATCAACGCTGCGGTGATGAGCCAATTCTTGGAGAGAGTGATGTAGCTGAAGGACGTCAGGACGGGATGTGTGGGTAGCACCGCCTGCACGCACCGATAGATCAAGAAGCCGTGCATACAGGCCAGCAGAACCATAGTCGTAGCCGCGTAAATCGACAGCGTCGCATTTTGAACGAATAAAAATGCCGAATCGCCGTAATGTACAACCGTATCCTGTGTGAACGCATAAATTGATTGTACAAGTCGGCTTCAAGTTGAAAGGGACTTGCCAGGTAGATCATGGCACAGAGATTGGCTGTTGACGCCAAGTCCACGAGGAACATGAAACCCACAAGTATTCGAATCCACAGTCGGTCTGTTGGGAACAGCGATTTGTACCTCGCTATTTCCGTGCACTCGATGCCGAATAGAAAGCAGGACATGCAAACACCTATCAAGATCGTGCCGAGGACATCATGGAGGACCGAGACAGGAAGTTGCACCTGCGTCGCAGACATGGCTGGCGATGAAGGGCCGGGGGAAGTGTATGTATGTGGGAGAGGGAGAGGGAGGGAGAGGGGAAAGGAGAAGGAGAGGGCGGGGAGAGAGACTGTGTGTGTGTGACAACAACTTGCGCACCGGCGGTGACGGCATACTCCGCTACGGAACATTATCTAAATTGGCCAATCAGCCGTCCCCTCGGTCGCTGCAAACAAGTGGTGTATATGCGTTAGGGGCACACAAGAACCCCGGGCCCGCCCGACCGAGAGTGATTGAGATTGAGAGTCTGTCACTACACGAGCTAAATACAATTCAGATAGCGACAAGGTGTGGTGTGGTTGGATTTGCAAACGGAGCGGCTGCGGCTGTATGAGGCACCGCATACAGTAGAACCCCGGCATGCAATGGCAGTGAGTAGATACGCGTGATAAGTGAACCGATCGGCGGGAGCCGGTAGCGCGCAGCCACTGATCAACTAGGGTGTGACTGAGCTTCTGCGAGAGTGTGTGAGCAATGTTTCCCAGTGCTTAAAATGTGTTAGGCGGGGCTGACCCGAGAGTCGAGCAGTCTGAACATCACGTTAAACGCTGCTCATGTCAACATCGGGATTGCAGGGGACCGCAGGTGAGAGTCAGCAAGTGTCATCCGTCACGCGCGCCGCATACTTGGATGGGAGGGAGTGTGGAGCCCGTGAGATGTGAGCCGTCGGCCAGACACGGCGGGGACTCGGGCAGTCTTAGGAAGGGGGCCGACTGGGCTGCGCACACACGTCTGAATAATCGAAGCACGAAAGTGGATTCGTTGTTTCGCGACCAGAATCGCAGACAACTACAATAAAAATTGCCTGTAACGGAACAAAACATGACAATAAAAGGCGGCTACGGCGTCTGTGTACACGGGTCTGCGATTGGAGGTGGAGGTGTGCAACTCAGTCACGAACACGACGATGCGGTGTATGAAGTCGAGCTTGTTGGGCTAGCACTTGGCGCTGAGCTCCTCCGCAGAATGACAAAGCAGACCTAAGCCAACTTCTTCTCGGGCAACCGAGCATGATTTCAAGCAACAAGCCACAGCAAACCAAAGTCAGCACACCACCACCACGAAGAGATCCACATGGGGAAAGAGACATGCCGGCAGACGGCGACGGGAATGCCGGGGAGCAAAGAAGACTAGCATAGTGGTCTGTGTACAGGGGCACATTAGCATTTGAAACGAGGAAATGGACTAGGGGGCGAGATTTGTGTCAGCGGGACCGGTCTCGTCAGCGCTTCTGACGCTCGTCCCGAACTACCCCTGTAACTGCTTCCTTCCAACATCGCGGCGCTCGGACACCACCACAGGAATAACTCGGGAAGGAGTGGGAGGACACGTGGAAGGCGTTGTCGCTGTACCAGCGAATGCAGCAACCTTGGCAGCCCGCTTAGATCATCTCTGTGTCAACGTGCGGGGTTGGTAGTCGCTCGGCACACATAAGCATCTTTGACATCTCTATGAACGGCGATTTTCAATGCGAGAGAAGTTGCAGCAGTGCAGACTGATTTCGCGTGCCTCAGTAAGGCACGCGTTCGTTTTCATAAGCAAGCAAGGAACTCGCAAAGTAATCAAAAGCGTACAGGACATAACCAAGAGCAGGTTCAAATATGAGTCGGTTGAACTGCTCACTGTGCATCCTCGATCCTCTTCCTCTTCACGTCCAGCTTGTTAGCGTCGAGCTTGCCTGTATACCACCAATTAATCCCACGCCGGGTCGTTAGCAAGCTCATTTCAAACCGATTGGCGTTACTCACCCTGCTGGTAAGCCTGCTTCGCACTCGGATCCTTGAACTCAATCGCCTTGGCCTTTTTCCCCTTGCCCAATTTGACCTTCTGATCCTTCAAGAACTGATCTGCGACGTTCGCCGCATCGTTCCTGAACCTCACGAGCTGCTGTGCGCTTGCCCAGCCAGGCTTGATATCCTCGGGCTCTGGCTTGATCTCAACCGCTGCCGGAGGAGGTGGCGGCTTGACATCCGGCTGCTCTTGTTTAGGTTTGATGTTCTCCTCGGCTTTGAGTAGCGTGGCATCGAGGTCCATATTCTCATCAACGTCGTCGTTTCCAAGGAAGTCAGCGACGGATACGTCGTCGTCGTCGTTGTTGTCAGACCCTGCCGCATCGTCGCCACCACGCGGTTGCCACACAGGCGATAGTGGGCGAGTCGAAGGACGGAGTGGGCCATCATCGTCAGCGACCTCCTCAAGCTTGACTTTGCGGTCAGAGGCCTCTTCCTTCAGGTCCTGGATTTCCTCCTTTGGTTCCTGAAGACGAGCAATCTCGGCCTCACGTTGTGCAGCCTCGGCGGCAGCAGCCTGGCGGAGACGTTCGGCTTCCGCCTTTTGTGCAGCCTTTTCCTCATCTTTCTGCTCTTTACGAGCAAGGGCAACAAGTCCCTCGGCAACGCCAACACGGTAAAGACTGGACAAGATGCCGAGGAACATGTTAACAACCTGATAGAGTTGTTGAAATGGCACTTACTTCTTCGCGTTCCGGCCTTTGAACTTCACCTGTTCTGCACTCCATCTGTGAATCTGATTGACAAAGCATCAGTTTTACTGGTACCACAGTCGTTACAGGCGATTTGAACGAACCTGGTTGTGGCACATTTCGAATGCTTGGGCCGCGGCGACTGTACCCTCGGCCAAACCTACAGGAGCACGAGTTTCAGTCAGGCTCGACCCAATCCCGTACAAAGATATATTCCAACCGTAGAAGGTCCAGGTGAGCTTCTTCCGATCCGTCCACTGAGTCGAGTACACCTTGGCGTTGAAAAATTTGTTCATCGCCCCGGCCAGGATATCGACCCATTGCTCCTTGACGACTTTCTTGTCTTTTGTTGACGTGATAGTCACAACAGACTGGCCTGCTCTGAAAGATAGATGAGTCAGGGAGCGTTCATGTGATGGTGTGCTGTCACAGGCAGGTGTGGCGGAAACCATAGGAAAATGCGGTAAATCGTCACCTACCGTTTGGCACGTTGTTCTTCACTCTCAGAAGCGATTATATCTGCTTGAGAAACGTTGTGCGACTGCATAAGTTTTGACGCCATCCTTCGAACGCAGAGAGATTGCTTGTAAGCAGATGTCGATTCGAGGTAAGAGGTGTGACAGCCCAACACACCTCATCGCGTTACGCGCCTCCGCCTCGCCTGTCCCCACATGGCCAGCCAGAGCAAGAGCCTTTTTGATCCTCGCTAGGATTGCGGTATCCACCTTCGCCACTGATTTATGTTCAAGCCAGGTGTAGTGAGAATAATTGGATGTACGCACAATTCTGCTTTGCCATGTCCGCCTCAGTCGTCTCATCGGTGACCGCGAGCGTCGTGACTTTTGCACGGAACGGAAGACCCCAGTCGTCGCCCTGAGACTTTGTGCGCTTGCGTTTACCTCCACCTTGTGCCGTTGCACGCCGCTTCCGACTCTGTGACCCGCCGCCGAATGCCCAATCGTCATGCTCCTCGTCTTCACTGGGCGTCCCCACATCCAATTGCTTGCTCGCCACCTCAGACGCGTCTTCTTCTTCAGTCTGGCTATCGCTGTCAGAGTAGCCGTTCACGGTGTTGTCGTCATTATCGCTTTCGGCACTCGACGCGTCGTCCTCGTCCTCGAGCTCGATTTCCTTCAGACTCTTTTTGTCGCGACTTGCGCGCACCGGCCGACCGGACTTTTGGTGAAACCCGTAGTGATCGTGTTGTTTATCCTTCGCAAGGTCTTTGCGGAAGGACGAGACGGTGAAGCTCATTATGCTCGAAATCCGGCGGGTTAAGCGAGGTGGCGCTTTGGTACTCCGCACACGCGTGATGATCCCGGATGCGCGGAACCAATTTTCCTTCAGCACTGCCTTTGCTTCTCTGACGTCTTTCTATGTATGCTACAGAGTCCCCAACAGTGAAGAGGAGAATACGGCACGATTGTCCGTGTTCTCCGATCGCTTAGAAGGAAATGTGGTGGCACGAAACTCCGCAAAGGCTTCTTGCCCTCTTATTTGACCCATGTGGATCAGATTCGCCTTCGCCATGACCTCATGACTATCTTTTCATCAACGCGTACGTTATTCCCGAAGAACATCGCCGAAGGGACTCTGTTTCGTCACTCGATGTGGATTTACACGCGCATCGCCTCGATCTTGACCGCGGAGTCCACAGGCCGCGACTCAGCTTCCTGCCCGGTCACATGACTTGGTACCCATGCCAGCCTATAAACACCAACAAGGCCCGTACGAGACAGAAAATAGGAGTGGGCGTCACAGCACGCTCAAAACACGAGGTGGATGACTCTAATTGCAGGGGGTGGCACGGTTGCTGCGACTGCACTGAGTTGCGCGTCCTTTCTTCCTTTCCTTCCTCCCTCGTCAAAAGTCGTTCCCGTCAGCCATGCTCAAGCAGATCGCGAGCTCGTTGTTCCAGGTGTTGCCGTCGGGCACGCTGCCACAAGACACCTATGCGGCAATCGACGCTGCCAAG
>Ga0247815_10002067_pt1 | contig 14988 bp, 15 predicted proteins | sample UWRJL194509B1_FD_181014 | JGI IMG/M metagenome (GOLD analysis project Ga0247815, IMG submission 181014) | Plant litter microbial communities from Arlington Agricultural Research Station in Wisconsin, United States - UWRJ-L194-509B-1 | ecosystem: Environmental > Terrestrial > Plant litter >...
ATCTTGCAGACGATAGCTTTCTTATTGCTGATGTTTTTGTTGGCAAAATTCGCATGGAAGCCTGTTTTGGCGGCTATTAAAGAACGCGAGCAATCAATTGACGAAGCATTGAACAAAGCTGAACTGGCTAAACAGGAAATGACGCGTTTGACTTCCCAGAACGAGGAATTAATGAAAGAGGCACGTGCTGAACGTGACAGCATATTAAAAGAGGCAAAAAACCTTAAAGATAGTATTCTTCATGAGGCGAAAACTCAAGCCCATACCGAAGGCGCTAAATTAATTGAAAAAGCAAGGATTGAAATTGAAAATCAGAAGAAAGCTGCTTTAGCGGAACTTAAAACTCAGGTTTCGAGTTTATCACTGGAAATTGCTGAGCGTGTATTGCGCAGCCAGCTGGACGATAAAGCTAAACAACAGGATTTAGTAGCGAACCTTTTAAAAGACGTTGAACTAAACTAGTGTTTTGGTTTAATCAGATATAACGAAGATAATGTCAGAAAATAAAGCAGCATCAAGATACGCCAAGTCGCTAATTGATCTTTCCGTTGAGCAGAATGCACTGGAAGAAATCAAGAATGATATGGTTCTTTTAGATCAGGTAATTGATGGCAATCCTGAATTGGAGGCGATCCTGAAAAACCCAATAGTTCCTTTGGATAAGAAAGCAGGGATATTGGAAAATGTTTTTGGTACCCACGTTCATGCCTTGACAAATGCCTTTTTAAAGCTGGTAGTCAAAAAAGGCCGTTCTGCAATTTTATATGGAACTGCCAAGGCATTCATTGCACAATACAATTTAAGCAAGGGTATTGTGACTGCAGAAGTAACTTCTGCAATTGGATTAACTGATGCAAACAGAACCGATATCATTGCAATTGTGCAAAAAGAAGCGGGGGCTAAAGAAGTGGTAATCAAAGAGAAAGTTAATGAGAAACTGATTGGAGGTTTTATACTTAAGGTCGGTGACAGGCAGTTTGACGCCAGCATCCTTCATGGATTGAATAAATTGAAAAAAGAATTTGCTCAGGGTATCGTTTAATCCTGGGAAATAGAAGATAACATATACTGATTTATAAAAGAAATAATATAAAATTATGGTAGAGGTAAGACCAGACGAAGTATCGGCAATTATCAGGCAACAATTGGCGGGCTTCAAATCAGAAGCAGAACTTGAGGAAGTTGGTACCGTATTGCAAGTGGGTGATGGTATTGCCCGTGTATATGGCTTAACTAAAGTTCAATCAGGTGAGTTAGTTGAGTTTGAAAACGGCTTGCAAGGAATTGTTTTGAACCTTGAGGAAGATAATGTTGGGGTGGTTCTTTTGGGCCCTTCAGACAATATCAAAGAAGGTGATACGATCAAACGTACCAAGAAAATCGCCTCTATCAAAGTTGGAGAAGGTATGCTGGGCCGTGTTGTAAACACGCTGGGCGAGCCTATCGACGGTAAAGGTCCGATTCTGGGGCAAACTTACGAAATGCCGATTGAACGTAAAGCTCCTGGGGTAATTTATCGTCAGCCAGTAACTGAGCCTTTACAAACTGGTATCAAAGCGATCGACGGTATGATTCCAATCGGACGTGGTCAGCGTGAATTGGTAATCGGTGACCGTCAGATTGGTAAAACTGCTGTTTGTATCGATACCATTATCAACCAAAAAGAGTTTTATGAGGCTGGTAACCCGGTATTCTGTATCTATGTGGCTTGCGGACAAAAAGCGAGTACTGTAGCGAACATCGTGCGTACACTGGAAGAAAATGGTGCAATGGCATATACTGTGGTTGTAGCTGCTTCTGCCGCTGAGCCTGCTCCATTACAGTTCTATGCACCTTTCTCTGGTGCAGCTATTGGTGAGTTTTTCCGCGATACGGGAAGGCCTGCATTGATCGTTTATGATGACTTGTCTAAACAGGCTGTAGCTTACCGTGAGGTTTCTTTACTATTGCGTCGCCCACCAGGTCGTGAGGCTTATCCAGGAGACGTGTTTTATCTGCACAGCCGTTTATTGGAGCGCGCAGCTAAAATCAATTCGAATGATGAAATCGCTCAAGCGATGAACGATTTGCCTGAATCATTGAAAGGTATCGTAAAAGGTGGTGGTTCGTTAACAGCCCTTCCAATTATCGAAACTCAGGCAGGTGACGTTTCTGCTTATATTCCTACTAACGTAATTTCAATTACTGACGGACAGATCTTCCTGGAAAGTAACTTGTTCAACTCTGGTATTCGTCCAGCTATTAACGTAGGTATTTCGGTATCACGTGTGGGTGGAAATGCGCAGATCAAATCAATGAAAAAAGTGGCTGGTACCTTGAAACTGGACCAGGCTCAATACCGCGAATTGGAGGCTTTCTCCAAATTCGGTTCGGATCTGGACGCAGCGACCAAATCTGTATTGGATAAGGGTGCACGTAACGTAGAGATCCTTAAGCAAGGCCAGTTCTCGCCAATGACAGTGGAGAAGCAAGTTGCGATCATTTATATTGGTACTAAGAACCTGATGCGTTCGGTTCCTGTAAATAAAGTAAAAGAGTTTGAAGCTGAGTATTTACAACAGCTTGAATTGCGTCATCCGGAAACTTTGAAAGCGCTTAAAGCTGGTAAGTTTGATGATCAAATTACAGGAGTATTGGAAACTGTAGCTAAGGAGCTTTCAGGTAAATATTAATTAGATGGCTAATTTAAAAGAAGTAAGAAACCGTATAGCGTCGGTACAATCTACGCAGCAGATCACCAAAGCCATGAAGATGGTCTCGGCCGCTAAGTTGAAACGTGCGACCAACGCTATTATACAATTACGTCCTTATGCTACAAAGTTGAAAGAAATCCTTGGAAATCTTTCAGCAAGCCTTGAGGGATCTTCATCTCCTTTTATCCAGGAACGTGAGCCTAATAAGGTATTAATCGTAGCAGTTTCTTCTAATCGTGGTTTGGCCGGAGCATTCAATATGAATGTGATTAAGACTACGAATAACCTGATTGCCGGGAAATACAATGAGCAGTATAAGAACGGTAACGTAAGTATCTTAGCTATTGGTAAAAAGACTCAGGATTTTTACGAGAAGCGTGGCTATAAAGTAATTGGGAATAACAATGAAGTATATGCTGCACTGACTTTTGAGAATGTGACTAAGATTACCGATGCAATTATGGCTGGTTTTGTAAAGGGAGATTTTGATAAGGTTGAATTGGTGTACAACAGGTTTAAAAATGCTGCTGTCCAGATTCTGACAACCGAGCAATTGCTTCCTCTGCCTAAAGCAGAAGCAGAGGCAAATGACAAGATTTCTTCCAATGTGGATTATATCCTCGAGCCGTCGCAAGAACAGATCGTTGAGCAGTTGATCCCTAAATCCATTAAAATCCAATTGTACAAAGCGGTGTTGGACTCTCATGCTTCTGAGCATGGGGCACGTATGACGTCCATGGACAAGGCGACCGAGAATGCGGGTGATTTGCTGAAAGCTTTGAAGCTTTCTTACAACCAGGCCCGTCAGGCGGCAATTACAACAGAGCTTACAGAAATCGTAAGTGGTGCTGCTGCATTGAACGGTTAGTCTTCCAGACAAATATTAAGGCCCTTCGGATTTCATCCGGAGGGCTTTGTTTTATAACTGATTTTTTGAAAAAGATAACGCGTACTTGCTTCTTTTATAGAAAAAACACTATTTTTGCGATGTAAATAATTTATCAGCATGGAACAGACACCAAACCAAAATACCGAGAGCATGAAAAGGGCTAATGATACTGCGATCTACAGGCTGATGACTGTGGGTATATTAGTCGGAATCGTAGGCGTTTACCTTCGTTTTGCATTTGATTCTACTGCGTTGTCTATCGTTTCTTGGGTAATCTTATTGATTGGATCTATCATTGCCTGTAAAGGTGTATTTAAAATATTAAACGCATAAGTTTAAAATCTCTTGTTCGGATCCCCATCAGTATTAAAACTGTTGGGGATTTTTTTTGCGCAAAGGTTACCTATTTCAGGAATTGGTATTAAGGGAAAAACCATTTATAATTAATTTTATGAAGAAATATTTAATCTATTGTGTATTCGCAATAGTGGCTTTCGGCTGCAACGGAGAAAAAAGAGAAGCCCACAATACTGCAGATACTACAGAGGCGAATCTGGAAAATAATGATACTTTACTCACGGAGAAAATCATCAAAACAGCAGACATGCGTTTTCGGGTTAAGGATGTACAATCCTCAAAAGAAAAATTGACGGGTATAATCCGTAATATGGGGGGAAACCTCTCAGAATTTTCGATACAAAGCAATGTTCAGCAGACGGAAAAAGTAAAGTATTCAGCAGATTCTCTTCTCGAACTTACGGCATATACCACGGAAGGAATGCTGGTGGCTAAGGTGCCTTCTGATAAACTGGATGATTTTACCAATCAGGTGGTCAAGCTTTCCGTTTTTGTTGATCAGCAATCGCTTAAAATGGATGACCAAAGTGTCGCTTACCTCGCCAATAAGTTAAAGAACATCAATCGGGCAGAGGCTGTGGAACAACTTAATAAACATGCTTCGAAAAAAAGTAATAATGTGGAAACCGCGCTGTTGCTAAAGGACGACTATGTAGACAAAAAAATAGAAAACTTGCTTATTGACAATAAAGTAAAGTACAGCAATATCACCTTGAATTTTTATCAGGATAATGCCGTGAGAAAACAGTTGGTAGCCAATGATGATCTATATGATTACCGCCCGGGATTCGGGAATAGGATCGTGTTAAATCTGCAAAATGGCTGGGTAATATTTGTCGAGATTATACTGGCGCTGACAAATCTATGGGTATTGATTTTACTTGCTGTAGCAGGCTTCTTCATATTCAGACGCTATAAAAGACAAGGCCTGTCTGTAAAAACTACTTAATCCTTTTGGCGTTACCTTTTGCAAAAGCTTCCCAGCCGGAGTAACTTTTGCCTGTGCCGGTGGTACTAATCCGTTGAAAAGAATGGCAAACTGCTACCGATAGGCCGTCGGTAGCGTCTAAAAATTCAGGGGTTTCCTTAAAATTTAGGAGCCGCTGAAGCATGGCTGCTACTTGTTCTTTACTTGTGTTACCCTTTCCAGTAATGGATTGTTTGATCTTTCTGGGTGCATATTCGACCACAGGAATGTTTCTGGACAGGGCTGCTGCCATTGCAATGCCCTGCGCTCTGCCCAATTTGAGCATGACTTGTATATTTTTACCATAGAAGGGGGCTTCCAGGGCCAATACATCGGGTTTGTATTCATCCAGTAGCGCAAGGCTCTTTTCAAAGATACGCTGAAGTTTCAGGAAATGATCGTCAAGGTGATCCATTCTTACAATGCCCATTGTAATGAGTTCAATTTTACTTCCTTTCTCCAGGATAATACCGTAACCCATGATTGCCGTTCCGGGATCTATTCCCATGATCACCCTTTCCTTTTTTTCAACCAACATAGCACAATATTAAGCATATTTGCACACAGTGGACAGAAAAAAATTGACATTATCCAACAAGAAAACACTTTCCTTTTTGCTGAAGGCAGTAATAGTTGTGTTTGCCTTTTGGTTTATCTACCATAAGTTGACAGCTAACGAAAATCTGCTTAATTTTAAAATGCTGATTAGTAAGCTGCCTAAGGCGGAAATCGCCATTGTACTTTCAATTGTCCTGATACTCATGTTGGCAAATTGGGGTCTTGAAGCGATAAAGTGGAAGCGACTAATCGCTCAGGTGGAGCAAATTTCACTATGGCGAGCTATTGAGTCTGTTTTTTGTGGGCTTACCTGGGCTGTCTTTACACCGAACCGAATCGGAGAATATGGCGGGAGAATCTTTTTTTTGCCCCCTAAAAGACGAATTGTCGGTATTGTTGCAATGGCAGTGGGCAATATTGGCCAAATGGTTTTAACCAACGTTTTCGGCGCTATTGCGCTATGTGTGTTTATTTATAGGTTTACAAGTATAGATTACCGGGTTTTTTATGCATTGAGCGTCTTGTCTGGCATGTTTTGCCTTTTTTTTATCGTGTTCTATTTCAATATAAAATGGCTGAATGGACTTTTACTTTCGGTGAGGTTTACGAGAAAATACAAGAAATTTTACAGCATACTCGCCAGATATAAAAAGCAGGAGCTACTCAAAATTCTTCTTTTTTGTCTGGCGAGGTACGCCGTATTCAGTACACAGTATTTCATACTTTTTAATTGGTTGATTCCAGAGATACATTATCTGGATATTTTGATGATGGTAAGCATCATGTTCTTTGTCCAGTCAAGCCTGCCTTCTCTTGACCTCTTTGATATCGGTGTAAGAAGTGTTACGGCGTCCTATTTCTTCAAATCTGTCACTGATCAGGAAGTCGCAGTAATAGCCTGTACAGCCATCATCTGGCTTGTAAATATTATAATTCCCGCTATCTTAGGCATATATTTTGTTTTTAAACTCAGATTTTTTGGAAATATTCAGCATAATTAAATTCATATCCATTTTTCTAACTGTCTATTATCTGGTTATAGTCTCTTCATTTATAAGAGGCTGGCATAAGATAAAAAACAGCAGTGAGCCCATAGAAAAATTAGACGGAACAACTATGGTAACCGTGATCATCGCGGCCCGGAACGAGGAAGGGAGCATAGCTAAAACATTAGACGATCTTGTCGCACAGCGCTATCCTAAAGCCTTAACCGAAATTATATTCGTAGATGACCATTCGACAGACCGTACTTCTGAAATTATTAAATCCTATGCCGAACATGGGATCAAGTTAATCGTTCTTAACGAAGACAGCGCATTGAATTCCTATAAAAAGATGGCGATTCAAAGGGCAATAGGTCAGTCCAGCGGACAATTAATCATTACGACAGATGCGGATTGCAGAATGGGGGATAACTGGATACATACGATAGTCAGTTTTTATGAAGCAAATCGTTTTAAAATGATTTCCTCCCCTGTGTCTTTTTTTGAAGAGCGAAATTACTTTGAAAAGGCCCAGTCGCTTGAGTTTCTTTATTTAATTGGTCTCGGTGCCTCCACTATCGGTAATGAAAAGCCGTCAACCTGCAATGGGGCCAATCTCGCCTATGAAAAGCAAGCTTTTTACGAAGTTGGAGGATTCAAAGGCATCGATGAACTTGCATCCGGTGATGATGAGTTGTTACTTCATAAAATGGCTGCCAGATTCGAAAAAGGCATCGGCTTTTTAAAAAGTGAAGACGCCATGGTTTATACCCATGCAAAGCGCACATTAGCAGAGTTCTTACAGCAAAGGAAACGATGGGCTTCTAAAAGCACTAAATACAAGAACAAAGCTATAATCGTGCTTGGCGTGGGGGTCTGGTTGTTCAACCTAAGTATATTGGTTAATATTCTGCTTGCATTCGTGGACGTAGGTTATTTGAAGATTGCGCTTGGTCAACTTGCATCAAAAGCATTGTTTGAATTTGTGTTCCTATATGGCGTTACAAAATTCGCCAATAGAAGAGCATTATTAGTCCTCCAGCCTATACTGAGCGTGTCACATATTGTTTATATTATCTATATTGGCATTGCCGGAAACACTGGTAAATATAACTGGAAAGGTAGGATGGTAAGATAATGATAGCGCATCATAAACCTTCACAACGGATATGGAATAGATTCAGGAAAAATATATTGGCCCTGGGCGGACTTTCCTTTGTCCTGTTTTTGTTGCTGGTCGGCATTTTGGGTTATCAAATCACGCCGGATCAAACACCTTATGCCAATACGATGCACATACAGATTAGAAATAAAAAGCCCGGAAGGGTTTTTACGTTTTTAGTCATTGGCAACAACCCACAATTTAAAAAGATAGGAATTTTAGAAAAAATGCTTTATGGACAAGAAGCCGAATTCAAAAGTATCCCTATAACATCCTATAGAGTCATAAAAAACAAGAGCTACGTCAGGGAATACATTGGAGATGACGAAGTCGCCGAAGAAAAGGTCTATCCTCGATTAGGGCATGACTCAACTTATTCGAAAACGTATTGGTTGGGCACAGACAGTTATGGCCGAGATCTGTTAAGCAGGCTGATCATAGGTGTACGGGTATCCTTATCCGTAGGGCTTCTTGCCGTATTGATTTCATTACTAATTGGTGTCAGTCTGGGTGCAATAGCCGGATATTTTGGTGGTAAAACCGACGCCTTCATTAGCTGGTTTATGAATGTAATCTGGTCACTACCCTCACTGTTGCTTGTCATTGCCATTTCATTTGCACTGGGCAAAGGCTTCTGGCAGATCTTCATTGCGGTTGGTTTGTCAACCTGGGTAGATGTAGCCAGGTTGGTGAGAGGCCAGGTAATGGCACTAAAAGAAGTGGAGTTTGTAGAGGCATCCAAGGCATTGGGTTATTCCACCACCCGAATTATCACCAGGCATATCTTACCAAATATTGCCGGTCCGATACTTGTCATGGCTTCCGCTAATTTTGCATCAGCAATTTTATTGGAGACAGGGCTGAGTTTTTTGGGTTTCGGCGCGCAGCCACCTATGCCAAGCTGGGGAGCTATGATCAAAGAGCACTATGCGTACATCATTATGGATGCGGCCTATCTTGCGATTATACCAGGCCTTGCTATCATGTTGACAGTTTATGCATTTAATCTTTTAGCGACTGGCCTGAGAGATGCATTTGACGTAAAATCGCAAAATATTTCATTTTAGCCTGCCATATAATCCTTAAATTTGTAGTCTCATGTTATTACATTGTTATCAAAACGAGTTCCTGGAAGCAGGCTGTGATGAGGCCGGCCGCGGCTGTCTTGCGGGACCGGTATTTGCTGCTGCTGTCATACTTCCTCCGGATTTCCTGGCGGGTGAACTCAATGATTCTAAAAAGTTAAGCCATAAGCAGCGTTGTAGTTTACGGGTCATTATCGAAAAAGAAGCCATCGCCTGGGCGGTAGCAGAAGTAGATAATATAGAGATCGATCAAATCAATATACTAAATGCGTCATTCCTGGCCATGCACCGTGCGGTTGAAAAATTAGCCATACAACCGAAGTATCTGAGCATTGATGGCAATCGTTTTAAAGCCTATCCCGGGATTCCTCATGCCTGTGTGATAAAGGGAGATGGGAAATACCTCAATATAGCAGCGGCCTCTATCCTCGCAAAGACACACCGCGACGAATATATGGAGAAAGTATCCGGAACATACCCACATTACCAATGGCATCAAAATAAGGGATATCCTACTGTTGTGCACAGGAATGCAGCCCTGGAGCATGGCCTGTCCCCCCTTCACAGAAAAACTTTCAATATAAGCGACCCGCAACTTGTGCTATTTTCGTAAAACGGAGCAGAAATCGTATTTTCACACTGTTGAAAACACTGATTCTTACCAGCAGAGTTCCGTTTCCTGTCAATAGCGGATACCCAATAGTAGTTTACAATACTATAAAGGGATTGCTACAACTTGGCGTTGAAATCACTTTGTTCAGCATCAATACCAGCAAACATCAGGTAGATGTTGATGACATTTACGATCCCGTTTTTGATAATATCCGCTTTCATTCCTTTGACCTGGATACAGAAGTAAATGTTTGGGGGGCTTTTTTCAATATATTTTCTAATCAGTCCTACAACGTTTCCCGGTTCTTTGACGATGATGCAGCCAGGATGCTGGAGGAAATACTTAGAGAAACAGAATTTGACATCATTCAGTTTGAGGGGCTATTTATTGTACCCTACCTGGATGTGGTAAAGTCCAATAGCAAAGCAAAGCTCATTTACCGTGCGCATAATATCGAATTCGAAGTATGGGAACGCATCGCTATGACAGAGGGCTTTACACCCAGAAGACGCTATCTGCAATTTCTTGCCAGGCGGTTAAAAGTTTATGAAACAGAACAGATTGATCGCTTTCATCAGATTTTTGCAATCAGTGAGCAGGACAGGCAAAGCATGCTTAGATTTGGCGGACAAGCGGGCATAGAGGTGGTCCCGGTGGCGCTTGATTTTAGCAAATATATCCATGACGCTTCTAAAACCAGCTTTCCGACATTGTTTCATCTCGGGGCAATGGACTGGCGTCCAAATAAAGAAGGGCTGGAATGGTTCTTAAACGAAATTTGGCCCGATATAGAAACACTCAGCAGCGAACTGCGTTTTTATATTGCTGGTAAACATATGCAGCAGGAATTTTTTGAATATGATTCAGAAAACCTGGTAGTAGAGGGAGAAGTATTTGATGCCGTCGAGTTTATCAATTCAAAAGCGATCATGATCGTGCCCTTACTTTCGGGTAGTGGCATGCGGGTAAAGATTATCGAAGGAATGGCCATGAGTAAATGCATCATTGCGACGAGTATGGCCGCTGAGGGAATCAAATGTGTACATGGAAGAGATATTTTGATTGCAGATACTGCAGATGAATTTTACAGATCTATTCTCCAATGCATCACCAATCCAACCAAATGGAGAGATATTGGTGAACATGCCCGAAAAACAGTGGAGCGGGACCACGACGTCAATATTATTTCAGAAAGAATCCTCAATATCTATCACAGATTACTTGCTGGGTAAAATTTGCGTATTTTTGCCCACGTTTTACAGAGAGATATTATGAAGAATACCGCATTAACAGAAAAACACATTTCACTGGGTGCTAAAATGGTGCCGTTTGCAGGATATAACATGCCCGTCCAATACGAAGGGATCAATGCAGAGCATGCCGTAGTAAGAAACGGTGTGGGCGTATTTGATGTAAGTCATATGGGTGAATTTATTTTGAAAGGCGATAATGCCCTCGATTTAATTCAACGTGTAACCAGCAATGACGCCTCAAAATTATACGATGGAAAAGTCCAGTATTCTTGTCTTCCCAACGAAGACGGAGGTATAGTCGACGATCTGTTGGTTTATCGCATTGACGAAAAAACCTATATGCTCGTTGTAAACGCTTCCAATATTGATAAGGACTGGAACTGGATCCAAAAATTTAACGACAAAGGAGTGGAGATGCACAACATTTCTGACAAAACCTCCTTGCTGGCTATTCAGGGTCCTAAAGCTGCAGAAGCTTTACAGAGTCTGACCGATGTGAATCTTGCATCTATGGAATACTATAGCTTTGTGAAAGGTAGTTTTGCCGGAATAGACAATGTTGTCATCTCCGCAACGGGCTATACCGGAGCAGGAGGGTTTGAGATCTATTTTGACAATGAACATGCGAATGCCATATGGGAGGCTATTTTTGCCGCAGGAGCGCCACTTGGCATTAAGCCTATTGGTCTGGGTGCAAGGGATACGCTGCGCCTGGAAATGGGCTTTTGTTTGTATGGTAATGATATTGATGATACCACGTCTCCGATAACGGCTGGATTGGGCTGGATCACCAAATTTACGAAGGAATTTACGAACTCAGCAGCTTTGCTTGCACAAAAAGAGGCCGGAGTAGCGCAAAAGCTTGTTGGTTTTGAAATGATTGAAAGGGGAATTCCGCGTCATGATTATGAAATTGTTAATGCTGAGGGTGTATCAATCGGGAAAGTTACTTCAGGAACGCAATCACCTTCTCTGCAAAAGGCAATCGGGATGGGGTATGTTGCTAAAGAAATGGCTAGGGAAGGAACAGAGATCTATATTAGCATCCGTAATGCAAGAATTAAAGCCCGTATAGTTAAGTTTCCTTTTTACAAGTAAGACAGACAATGCCTAAACGTATCGAAGTTTGTCTGACACCTGCATTACTTCATCTTTATGATATCAGTGAGAGTATAGTCGTCGTCATCGATGTGCTCAGAGCCACCTCGTCCATGGTCTATGGAATTGATAACGGGGCTACCGCGATTATACCTGTGGCGCAGGTCGAAGATTGTCTCGGCTATGCTGACAAAGGATTCCTCTTGGCCGCAGAACGCGATGGCTGTGTGGTAGAGGGCTATGACTTTGGCAATTCGCCCTTTTCCTATTCCAGAGACAAAATTGAAGGAAAGACCATAGTGCTAACCACTACAAACGGAACAAAAGCGCTACATATGGCCAGAGAAAGCGCCAGTCAGGTAGTTGTTGGGGCTTTCTTAAATCTCGATGCGCTGTGTGAGTGGTTAAAAGTTCAGGATAAGAGCGTATTGTTGCTTTGCGCAGGCTGGAAAGACCAGTTCAACATTGAAGATACCTTATTTGCTGGTGCTGTAGTAGCCGAGTTAAGAAAGGAATTTACGCATTATGACGATTCATCTGTGGCAGCCGAAGATTTGTATTTACTGGCAAAAGACGATCTGAGAACTTATCTTCATAAATCATCACATAGTCACCGTTTGGCCGAACTGAATATAGAAGAAGATGTCAGGTTTTGCCTGCAATTAAACCTTTGCAAGGCCATTCCAGTTCTTGTAGGCGATGCACTGGTTGCTTTGTAAAACTCAATTGAGCTTTGGCTTATATTTAGAAAGGTTAAGAATTTTCTGGGCATCCTTTTCGGCCATCAGTTCCTGCAGTGTCACGTCCTTGTTTTCTTTCATATACTGTCTTACAATTTGCCAGCCGGTCCAGATACCTAGCTTGGGCGCAGACTCCGTTCTCTCTCCCAGGCCAGGTGTAAAAGGCCCCTCACTAAGGTATACCTGTATGTTTTCATAATTAGTTTCATACAGCAGATTATTTTGGAGGTAGAATCCCCACAAATCAAGTTCAAAGTGTTTGCACCATTCGATTTGCTTGGTTGTATAACCGATCTTGACCGAATCTGGTGTTTGATCTGGTAGTACCTGGTCCATAAAATAGAGAATTTTTCCATTGTGAACCATCTTGCTGAGCAATGTGCGGTCCTCGTCCTTTGCAGGAAATAATTCTTCCCTTGCAAAGGTTTCCGTAACTCTGGGAACCAGGTATTCCGGAGCGAAGCGACGGGAAAGATAAACGGGAACGCTCGTAACGATGGCCTTGTAAAATTTGCTGTCTTTGCCCATAAACATATCCAGCCCAATACCCAAATAGTCATCTCCAACCGGAGTTTGTACAGCAAAACCAGATACAAAATAAACCAGTCTCGGAATTTTTACTTTTGGATAATAGTACCTGATGTATTTAAAAGTTTCTGTCAGCTGCTCGTTATAAGGAGATAAATCTTTGAATACGCTATCTACCTCTTTCTGCAGATCGGCATATGCCGTATCGTTATACATCATTGCAGCGATTTTCTCAGTTGTGTATTCTCCATTTCCCACCATTCTGTGCGCAAAATCATCATAGAATGAACCATACTTTTTGTGCAGGAAAGCATCAGTTTCTTTGATGTTCTTAGGTTTCCCTTCATAAAGATCACGATCAAAACGCTGCGCCTTTAAATCAACACGTATGTCGCCAATGTCAGGTTTATTCGTAGGATTGCAGGACACCATTAATATAGACTGAGAAAAAAAAGCAGTCACAAATAGAAAAAATAGATAGCTTTGACGGGATTTGACGTTATATCTCATTGTAAACAAATATAAAAATACTTTTTCCATGCCTCGTGCTCTTAATAAAAATTATATGAAAAGAACCCTGATCGCCCTGCTGCTTATATTTTCGGCCAATTGTGTACTTGCACAAGACTTCGGTAAGACTTATGGATTCAGATTGGGGTTAACAGCACACCCTACTGTAGGATGGTTAAAGCCACAGGTCGGCAAAAGCAATGGTGTTTCCCTTGGTTTTGCTTATGGCTTACTGGCGGATTTTAATTTTGCTGAAAATTATAGCTTTTCTACCGGACTGACCATTACTACGATCAATGGTAAAAGCACGGAAATCAACACACCTTATTATACTGCTCAGATACCGGCAGCCGGATCTGCACAAAACCCCCTGGAAATCAAATATAAACTACAATATGTAGAGTTGCCCTTCACCCTGAAACTTAGAACCGTAAAGATCGGTGAGGTTCGCTGGTATGGGCAATTTGGTTTATCCAACGACTTTAATATTGGGGCTAAGCAAGACGTCGACGTGACGGGTGGTTCCAAATACACTGACCTTAAGGTAGCTGATAATATCAAATTTTACAGGGCCGGACTAATCATCGGTGCCGGTGGCGAATTCAATATTGGCGGACAGTCCAGCATCACAGCCGGCCTTACCTTCAACAATGGATTTACCGACATCACCGAGGATAAGGATACAAGCGTACGAAATCACTATATTGGTATTAACCTGGGTATTTTCTTTTAAACCGTATTTTTTAGACACATGAAAATAGCACTGGCGCAGCTCAACTACCATATTGGTAATTTTGAACACAACACTAAAAAAATAACAGACCACATACAGTTGGCAAAAGAACAGGGTGCTGATCTGGTCGTGTTCGCAGAACTGGCTTTGTGCGGTTATCCGCCAAGAGATTTTCTTGAATTTGATGAGTTCATTGACCTCTGCGAAGCTTCTGCCAGAGATATCGCTTCGCATTGCCATGGCATTGCCTGTATTGTTGGCCTGCCGGTAAGAAACGAAACGCTGGCAGGTAAGGACCTGTATAACGCGGCTTATTTTATTGAAGACGGCAAGATTAAATCTGTCGTTAAAAAAGCACTCCTGCCCAATTATGATGTCTTTGATGAGTACCGATATTTCGAGCCCTCCAGAGAATTTGACTGTATTGAATTTAGGGGACGCAAAATTGCTGTAACCATTTGTGAAGATCTTTGGAACATCAACAACAATCCTTTATATGTGTCCAATCCAATGGATGAGCTCATTCAGCAGGCTCCGGACTTGATGATCAACATTGCAGCTTCGCCGTTTTCTTATCTGCATGATGAAGAAAGGGTGATTGTACTGTCTGACAATGCAAAAAAATACAATTTGCCGCTTTTGTATGTAAACCAGGTTGGTGCACAGACAGAAATTGTTTTTGACGGAGGCTCATTGGTGCTTGACAGCGCCGGTAATGTGCTGGATGAAATGCCTTATTTTGAAGAAGCTTTGCGGGTATACGAATTGGAGGGACAGGATGTAAGAGGTTACAGTCCGGTATCCCGTAAGGTCGTTCCT
>Ga0247815_10002069_pt1 | contig 14981 bp, 19 predicted proteins | sample UWRJL194509B1_FD_181014 | JGI IMG/M metagenome (GOLD analysis project Ga0247815, IMG submission 181014) | Plant litter microbial communities from Arlington Agricultural Research Station in Wisconsin, United States - UWRJ-L194-509B-1 | ecosystem: Environmental > Terrestrial > Plant litter >...
TCGCCGCGTCCCCACGGTTCCGCGTCAATTTGACACGGCACTCAGGCCGCCCAGTGGACGTTTGCGGTGTGGCACGGTCAAGGTGTGGCACAATCCTGGCGCGTGATCGCACTCCTGACGTGTGAGCGCATCTGCGCCCTTCTGCACCCGTACCGAACAACAAACGAACAACGGCTCACCTTCAAGACGTCGACCAGGTCAATAAGTGCGTCCCAGTCGTCACTGTCGTCGATCTTGTACTTGAGAAGCTTTCGCTCGTTGCACATGTCGTTGATTGGCTCGCGGTTGGCAATGGCCCACTCGAGCATTAGCATTGTCGAGCCCCAACGGGTTGCCACATCAAGCTTTGGGCGTGACAACGCAATGTCGTACTTCTTGCAGCTGCGTGCAAACAACGGCTGAAGAACCGTCGGTGAGTACTTGAGTGCGATTACAAACTTCCGTAGCTGATCCCGATAACAGATAGGGATCGCCGACCGCCGCCGATGACAGAAATGGTGCCAGCATCAAGGAGGAGGGTGTCAGTCGCGTTAACATTGACACAGACGGTGCGTACCTTCTGGATGGTGTTGCGGAGCGGAATTGAGGCCCCGCAAAAGATGTTCTCCTCTTCCGCCGTCAGTCCCGCCATCTCAGTCCAGTCCACATCAATCCCCTGTTCTTCAGTCCTGCTGTCGTCCTCCCCACCACCCTCGCTAATTGAGACCTCGGTGAGATCCTCTCCCATGCCTGTGAGCTCTGTGCAAAGCTCTGCCGCTGCCTTTTTGATCTCCTCGTTCGTTGCATCAAATACTGACATGCCTTTGCGTGCTGCCAGATTGACAATGTGTGCAAAGCATCGAACCCGAGCAGCAAGCCCGTCAAACACGCCAGGAAGGAGGGCCGCAAGCTCGGTGGCCAGTGTGTCCATGTTAGATGCATTGTCCATGGTGATGTTCAACAGCTAGTGCATTTGGTCAGTATTTTTGCTCTCGTCCTGTCCGTGCTCCTGACTCACTCGGTCACTGATTCCTAGGTCCGCAAGGCATTTTTTCACCCGACGTGCAAAGTACTCGCCCGTGTGAGCCTGCGTTGCGGTGAGAACCACTCAGTAGTAAGTTGGCGACATTACCTCGCGTGCCTCGAAGGCGTCCAGCAGCTGGCTCATCGGCTGACCATTCTCCTCGTAGTGGGCAGCCAGAGCGAAGATGGGAACCTGGCCCTCGCTTGTCCATGTGTCCATCGTCAAAGATATCGCGCTTTTGTTCTTCTGTGGAGGTGTGTGAGCTCCAGCTGTTGGGTCTAACATGCAAACTGACACGAAATTTCTTTGCCAACTTCTGCCGTCCATACTTCAACGTCTTGCGCACATCACGCGAAAGAACCTGACGCGTGGGAAGCTTTATTGACGGCCGTCCTGCCTTCATCTGAACCACATATTCGGGATACTCGAGCAGTGAGTACGGAGTTGCCCTGCGTGCGGCCATGGAGACATTGGTCGCTCTGCGGTGCATCAGTATCACAGCCTCGGTCCTCGCCACATGCGATGAACAAACCTGAGCTGCTCATACGTCTGATTGCGGACTGGAATGGTGAGTCGCTTCTTGCTGATGGCGTCCTCATAGTACACGGAGATCAACCGCTGACCACCTGATTTAATCTCTGCGTCTGCTGCTTCCCTCGATCCCCCTGCTTTCACCTCCGCAACGCGTGCATCGCCCCAACACCTTCGTGCATGCTTGCCCATCTCGCCTGTCGAGCTCTTGTCGGATGAGCCCGTGTGCTCCTTTCGCACGATGGTGCGCTTGCAACCCGGCTTCGAACACTTAATGCTAACACGGAGTTTCAGGCCATCATCCTTTGCCTGCCAGGCCACCGGTCGCTCATAGAGAGAGTACATGTTTGAGGTGGTTGTCTTCAGGATTTTGTCTGCGGGCTGGTGAGTACTGCTATGTGCGTAGCTGGGTGCATGGAGAAGTTGGCTCACCAACTATACTCTCCAGCTCCTCTGGCGACAGTAGTTGGGGTGAGTTATCCTGTTGGTTCTTCTTGGTTGTCTGTGACTCCTCTTGAGCTGGTGTCGGTGAGTTGTCCTTGCTGTTAAACCCGTCTGCCATGCTGACTGTGCGGCCCCTCTCCGCAACAGGTGTCTTTGCCACTCCCGACTTGTCCCGTTCGGTCCTATTCTTCTTTGCTTGTGGAGGGGAAGACGAGTGGGAGGACGAGCGAGACAAACCACGCTTTGGCATGATGAGCGGAGAGAGAGAGAGGGAATAATTTTCAGGGCCGCCAGTGCGGCCACACTGCCTGCTTATGCTGTGCCACATGCCGTCATGGCTCCACGTGTATTTAACGTTTAGTGTACAACCTAATTTGAGGATGTGCTTCCTCGAGACTTAATATCGGCTGCTGGGTGTCTGCTGGGTGTTCCGGGTGTGCCTATTTCAACCCGAACCCAGGAACCCTGGGTGTCGGGTGTGGCACACCCGGGGGTACACCCGGACACCCGTAACTTCACTAATCATGCGTCGTCACCAAAAACCGACCGTTTGACGAAAAACGGGCACAACAGATGTTGCCCTCGCCCTGTAACCTCCCGATCTTCTTGCCGTTTTCGCATCGCCAGAGTACGACAGCATCATGGTTGACTACGGCAACGCACTCGCCATCTGGAGAAAAGTCGACAGTGCAAGCAGTAGCTGTAATTGGCAATCTGGATTCATCATTGGACTGTAGTAATTTGGATCCATCTCGCCACTTGGTGCTGTTCCAAAGGCTTATTGTGCCGTTGCAAGCCGCAGTTGCGAGAAGTTTCCCGCCGGGAGGGAAGACAATGCCGGTGACGGGAATCGTGTGACGAAGCGAAGCTGCCGCCCTGCCATCTCCAGAATTCCAGACATGCACAGTTCCGGATCCGTCTCCTGATGCTGACGCAAGGAGACAGCTGTCCGGCGAAAATGCTACAGAGCATACAGCGCCTGAATGGCCGCTCAACCGATGGCTCCGTGCATTCTGCGAGACGTCCCAAATGTACACAAGACCTGCTGCAGTACCGGATGCGACCCACTTATTGTTCCGAGCAAAGTCGACCGACAAGACTGATCCATCACCACTGCGAAATGGGGTCAGAGCTTCCTCGCCTGTTTGCGTATCCCAAATGCGAATCGTTCCATCAGCAGAACCCGAGGCAAGACGCCGACCATCAGAGGAATATGATAACGAGTGAACGGCGCCACTGTGCCCAGTAAGCCTCATGGCGGCTCTTCCGCCATGGTCAGAGATGCCAAAAGTTGCAACAGTAATCAGTCCAGCGCATTGTGGGATGAAGTCCTTGTAGACGAGGGAGACTTTGGCTGCAAAAGGGAGCGCAGAGAGGTAGATGTGCGGTGCACTCCGCTCAATTGCGTCATGAGAAGAAGCCACAAAATCTATCGCATCTCGAAGAAACTGCAATAACAAGGTGTCGCTAACCTGTGGCAGATTCAGTATGTCTGCTGGACTCATAGCAAGGACTCACAACAGCATGTGAAATGGAGAGCATCCCAGGTGCTAGACCAATCTTACCCAAGACACTGAGCACTTCCAGCCAAAACAGAAATTTCGGCCGGAACTTGTGGCCAATCTCTGCATCAAACAGATCACTCGGAGGATCGGAGGTGGCATCGCCCCGAGGTTTAGATGCAGCAATATGATGGGCCCAGTGCAGGCATGCGTACTCAAGGGCAAGACTAATGCTAGGCAGCCGCGTTGTAGGATTCGGATGGTAAGAAGAGGGGCTGTGCGAGATGTTGAAATGAAGACGTCTGGCCATTTCGTTGAGACAAGCGTGCGCAAGTATGGTCTGGCCAAACAATCGTGAGAAACGAATCCGTTCAGGTGCCCTAACGTGCAAGTAGTCGCCAAACAAGGCGTGAACAGTCCGGAGGCCAGGCATATCGTCGTCCTCGGGTACATGAACGACGGAATGTAGACAAGACAGGCTTGCGCGCACATCATAAGACTGCTGGCCCAGAAGTTCAGCCAATGTATCAATGGACAGCTTTGACCGAGTTGCGAGCAATGACGCGAGGAGCCGCAGCAGAGCCGGCAGATCTGTGTCCTCAGACCCATCTAGCCTTGATGCTTCCATCAGTATGATTGCATACATGTTGTCGAGTGAAGATGAGGCTCCTGCGTTGAGACTGTCACGGGAAGCATTTAGCAATCCCTTGAACTTTGCGACAGCTGCATCAGCCCCTGCTCCAAAAGTATGCTTTAAGGCGGTTGCTGCGACGATGAACAAACCATCGCAAAGTCGAATGAGATAGTCTACTTCGCCATCTGTGATCATGGCTCTAAGCTTTGGCTTGCTTGAGAGTTTGGTGTTCAGAGTCGTGGTGATGTACCGACTGATATCTCCGTTGACCTCCTCGGAGTCGACAGCATGAAGTCGTAGTATCTGACTGAACTTCTCGTCCGAAATGGAAGTGTCCCGAATTTGAGTCTCTGGTCGAGAAGTGACCAAGAATTTGACCGGAAGTTTGGGGTCAGACTGCGTTAAGCTGACGAGGGCTTCAAGCATGCTAGTGACAACGGCATGGCAGCTCGCGTCATCTAGCATACCATCCGACGTCTCCCCGCCGCACTCGTCAAGCGCATCAATTACAAACAGAATCGGCAGGCAATGGCTTCTGAGGGCGAGGAGAGGTGGATGGAGAAGTTGCTCAACTTGTGCCCTGACCTCCTTGTACTGGATGCCCGGATCGATTATGTCTGCTACAGCGAGACAAAACTGGGCAGATTTCCGCGCGAAGAGCTGTGTGAGAGTCGGAACCACGCAGCGAATATCTCGCTGTGAGGCAAGGCCTGTAGACCGCGAGCAGAAAAAACTCCCGCCAAGCGTAATATCAGTGCTTACGGTCGCCCGCTCACAGATGGTCTTTGCGATCGACGTCTTGCCAGTACCTGCCATTCCTGTGATCCAGCAGATCTGCTGGGCATCAGGGTCTAGGATCCAAGCCTCTATATCGTTCAAGATCCGCACGCGGGTGTTGATCATGTAGCCCGAGTTCAACTGCGCGTCATAAACGGCTTGAGGAACGTAACGCTCCTTCAGACCTACAATAGTTCAACCACTGCTCTTGCTTCTGACGCTCAAAAATGAGACTCACCTGCAGCAATATTTGCACGAGCTACATCCTGCGTGAGTGCGTGTCAGCTAATATTGAAGGATCATATCATGACTGACACTGACAAATGCTTCTGGCACGGACCCGGTGGTCGTGAAATTGGAAACCGAATTATAGTTTACGACGGCACTTGAGCTAGACTGAATAACGAAGTTGGGGTTGCTGTTGACAATGTTGGCCGGACCGGATACGGTGTTCTGGTTCTGGTTGTTGTTGGTAGCGGAAGCGCGCTCCAGAATTTGTGAGGACAGTCCTGGATCTGCAACCAAGGGCGAACGAGAGCGATTTCGAGCCTTCCGGTGCTCAGAGACATCTAAACGCTCTGCTGGCATGGCTGGAGTGCTGTGTTTGCAGACGAACAAGGGGTTCAGCTGAGAGGGAAGGAGGCAAGGGGCACGTGTTGTGCGGTCGGCAGCAGTCGGCAAAGCGACACTGCAGGGAAACATGGGAATCTTATCCTGTTCGATGTCATTGGGCTGCAGTTCTTGGTGTTTTGCAATCAATGTGCTCAGTCCATCGTCTACGAGATTTGGCGGCAGGAGTTGTGCAGAACATCCTGGTGTCGAAGAAAGAAAATATATATATATAAATAATTGTTTACCGCCCTGCCGGTTTGCGGGTGTGCTCTTCAAACCCGTGCGTGAGCGCATTCGGGAGTGTGGAGAGATTTCGGCGCCAGCACGCTGGGTAAAGTCCGCTCCTCTCCTCTCTCTCATCCTCCTCGCTTCCCTGCTTTCCTACTCACGGCCACCGTCGTCCCGTCACTCCTATACCCTCCATTATGGCCTTCATTATCCTCGAGCTGGGACAGGGCACGCGCGAAATGTGGCTGGTCGATTCTCGTATCGGCTCTGGCAACTTATGCGACATGATCTTGCTCGTCGCTACCAGCCATATGACGTACTCTATACTGTATTATCTATACTCACTTCATTCGTCTCGGGCTGTTCCCTTTTTACTCAGGACACGCGACATTGGGCTCGCGTGTAGCGCCACCTGGAGATCGACGCCATGTTTGACCAGGGCTACCTGAGAGGATCCGCGCGTCGTGTGGTTGAACTACGCCCTGTCCTATCGTCCGCTCCTCATCGCTTTAGTAACGCAATCCTGTCCTTCTTCCGTGAACCCACTCGTCTCGCCCACACAGGCACATCAGGTTAGTAGGCTGTGTTTGTGTTGTGATGGGGGAGCGGAGCGGAGGAGTTGCGTTCTGCGCGAAGGTCGAGTGCGCCGAAGGTCGAGTGCGCCGAAGGTCGAGTGCGCCGAGCATCGGTGCGCGCTAGCAACATCGACTGACACCTTGTTCTCTCCAAGAGACCGGTGGCAGATGAATGGTGCTTGACGTATGGTGGAGGCGAGCTTGCTCTGGTCGTCACTCAACGTTTCCTGCGCGCGACTTCATGCATGGCTTGGAGTGCGTAGCGGCCGATCGCTGATTCACAATCTACTTCCATCTTACCCAGGTCGTCGATGGTGGTAATGGGTTCTTCGCGAAACGACACCTCCTCACACTGTGCAGCGCGCCAAACTACTGCGGAAAGTTCGACAAGGTAGCAGCCATGATGGGCGTTGACAAAACCCTCTTCTGCTCTTTTCAGGTGCATTCGCTTTCTGCTTTCATAGCTCTGAAACCTTTACAGAGCCCTCGTGCAGATCCTCAAATCTGCCGAGCAGAAGAACAAGTGCTCGTACGGCGGCGTCGGGTCCGCGACCCATCACACCGCCGCGAAAGCAGAAAGGGAAGATCAGCGAGGCTGAACCGAGCTGCCTGTTCCGCACCTACATTCTCCTTTCGGGGTGCTGTATGCATTCATCGTTCCATCAACTCAACCATCCGCTCGCTTCGAATCCCACTCATCCACTCATCCTGTCATCATTCACCCGCAACTCATGATCACTCTAGCTTAGTACTCGAACGTATACCTCCGTATTTACCACGCACGCCTTCCTTATAATCCTTGATTGACCCTAACTCTGACTTTGGCTCTGGCTCTCTCTGGCCGCCTGGCTCTCTGGTTCCTCGTCGTTTCTCGTCCTGTTTTGTCCACCTTTGTGCAATCAGCGGGACTGAACCGAACTGGATTGAAAATTGTTCCAGCAAATAGTGCATGGGACGGCGGATATGCCGCATGAGCAAATACGTCGACCGGTGCTTGGTGTCAATGTCAATCAAACGGGTCGGTGCCGAACTCGCGATTCTCCTTTCTCTCATGCCTCGCAGCAGACCTTGACATAGGGGTTATCCTGATTCGTACTATCATTTATATCTTGCTTAATGCTTCTTGGAGTTTGGTGTTGCTTTATGCCCAGAAAGTCAAGCACAGTCAAGCAACTCGGCACGCGCCCTGCTCTCTTGCACCGTTCCTTCTTCTCAAGGCCTGCAATAGTCGATATACAGGCTACCGCACGATGACCAACAGCCCTCTGGTTTGCATGCTCACATCTTCATGGAGCTCTGCATAGCTCACTCGTTGCTTTCGTTGCAGGGTCTCGTGCACCTTCCTGACGAGCTGACGATTCGGATCCTGGCCCATCTCTCGCCCGAAGACGTACTCCTGAACTTCGCACCATGCTCCCGACATCTGCGTGCCATCTCCAACGACAACTCCCTCTGGATTCCCTTCTGTACACATTCGCTCAACATCTGCTCGACTGGCGGCTCGCAATTTATCGCCGATCGCTGGATAAGAGGCGTCCCAGCCGATGAACCAGGTGCAGTCGCACGCTTCTGGAATCGTTTCCTGCGGGAATGGATACCTCGACTCGGCTGGTGGGCCGAAATTCATGGCTCAGCGGGCACTGTTTATCGTATCTCAGCAGACATGACAGCTGGCGTCATCCGGCAGCACATGCTGGTACTCGGAAATCATCTTGCTCCTGTCCACTGCGATCATCTAGAACTCTGTGTATTAGTCCCAACCACTCTCTGGAGGCTGTAAATGGGGAAGCCCGCTTCGATGCAAGTCATGGCGCCATGTTTGCCAGCGTGGGTGTCGACTCTCCCTCAAAAGTGATGGCGAGAAGGATCGTTTTTGGCGAGAATGACACGCCCATGCACTCCTCGGTTTATCCGAGCTCGACAATCATTCCTGCCTTTGACGCCAAAGCCGAAAGCGAGAAGATGGTGGCATGGAATGTACCGGTGATGCGGATCGGGCAGTTGGGATTGCTCGCGCGGCTTCGTTCGCCTGAGTTCCATGGCGTGCTCAACGGCGATAAAGCACCATCACCCATTTATTCTGGATGGTACACGGCGGACTACAGCTCGAAAGGTTGTCAACTGTTCTACATCCGCATCGTCGACCCGGCTGTCGACGTGACCATCCCCGAATCATCACACGATATCCTCCCAACAATCACCTCACCAGAACTTCACGTCGGATAGAGGCGGTCAAAATCACCGGCGATGACCATATTTGGAAAGGCAGCCGCACGTTCGTCGGGTTTCTAGACGCGCCCGCGGCCTGCGTTGGTCCCGCTGGAATCCCGATCAAGTCAACCCGACCTCTCAGAGCACCGTGGCCCACTGACCAATCTTCGACTTTGCCTCGTCCTTTACAAAACCTGTACACGGCACCCAGCGGAATGACGATGCCCGGTTACGGGAAAGCGTCATTTCATGGCACTACGAACTGGCTCCCGACAACGGTCCACGTCGCCAGTCCTGAGGAAATCCAAATGACGTACAGCCACTATGTGTTCACGTACAGGCGGTTCCATGTCGAGCAGTTGTCGGAGACTACGAGTTGAGTGCGGCATTGTAGTACTTAAATCTATGTTTCCTGCATGTTAATGATGACTTTATATGTCAATATTGCTGTAAAATCGACTTTGGGCTATCTTAAAAGCTTTGCCATGGCTGATTCCTTCGAATCAAGTGTGATTCGGCTTTCGCCGTCACTCCGCCGGTCCCTCATCATGACTCACTTCAGGTCGCCTTCAAACTAAGATTGTGTGCCGAACTCCCGTTTGTGCATCCTCTAATAATCCGCGCTCGCGAAAACGTCTTCTTCAACACCTGTGACTGTAACGCCACAAACCAATTGGCCAGTGCAGCACTCGTCAAACATTCTGGGACCGCCGATGGCACAAAATGCTCTCCCTCGCCGAGAATCGAACCCGGGCTTTACGTCTGACAAACGCATGTCATACCACTGGACCACGAGAGATTATAACATATTCGCTGACAGCGGAAGACATCGTTTCACTGAGCAATTTGGAGTCTTTCAACCAAACAGTACTGATATCTGACATTAGCCACGATGCAGAAATACGCTTCTATTATTTCGGATAGATTAAAGCCATTTGGATATCAGACAGAAGATTGGCGGAATGCAGGGGCTATGTAACCACCCGGAATAAAAGCTAGATGCGGAGGGATCAAAACTCTCCCTCGCCGGGAATCGAACCCGGGTTACGCGCGTGACAGGCGCGTGTCTTAACCATTGGACCACGAGAGACTTGTTATTCGCCTTCAGCTAGTAATAATTTTATTCCGCTGATCTTTGGTGTGCAAATCCTTGCGCGGTAGTCGTTTTGTAGTCGTTATTTCATCATTGAATCGCTCGGTATCTTCTAGACTGACATAAAACAATACTTAGACAAATCTCCATAACTGAGTTTTGACGTGGATGGGGTTGGCGGGGTCAGAATTACCATCTTGGCTTGCACCTTGCGCTCATCATGCTTGCCTTCGAACATCTCCCGATCGAGATCGTGCTCAACATCATCGCCAATGCAGTAAGAATACTAGTTGTCGATGACAGTGCCTCTGCATTCGCAACTGCCATCGTTTGCCGCGCGACATTCACAGCAGCAGCGCCGTATCTCTATGCATCGCTCGTCATCCGGCGAGCCGATTTTCACACCTGGGGTCATCCAGAAAATTACAATGGCGTTCTCAAGCATGTAAAGCACTTGTACATCTCCGGTGAACGTTTGGACGATGATTGGGGTGTACATCTCCTACGGGCGTGGTGGCCGCAGGATGGCACCAAGGCATTTGTGGACGCCCCACTGCGCATTATTCAGAAGGCCCTCAGCGGGATGAGGACTTCTAATCTTGGTGGCGTTACGGGTCTGCGAGTGGTATATGGTGATATTGATGTGGCTTTTTGTTCTGACATTCGATTATCCGCTCGCTGGACGGTACACCTCACCCACCTCACTGCATACATCCCAACGTTTGAAGACCCAATCCACGGTTCCATAGAACAGTGGTCAAAGAAGATCTTTGCAGCCGCGCCTTCCCTCGCTCACTTCGGCCTTCAATCTAATGATTACGACGAGGTTGACGATGAGCCGGCGTTTGTCACCGGTGTCGAAGCTATTGCCCGTCGTCTCCAGGGTCACAAAGCTGTAAAGGACAACGGAGAAATGCTGCTACTGTCACAGTTGTGTTTTCGCGTTTCGAGTGCAGCTACCACCGACACGATCAAATCAGGCCTGCGCAGCGTTGTCGATGACATAAACGACGATCGACTCAAGATCTGGATCGACGAGCGACTGGACGTAAATTTAAGTCGGGGACAGTGGCTGAACCTGGATGAAGAGTTAGATGCAGAGGACGTGAAAAGTCGATGGGACTTCTGGACACCTGAGGACCGACCATGGGCGGTTGTGTACCGTGCTGCTTCCCACGCAATTTCTGCGTAGTAAAGACCTCGTCAACCTCAGTCGACAGTTTAATCAGCACCCTTACAACATGTCACGTACTATCAGCGACGTTACGCACATAAACACCCGTTGTAGCTACTTGTCAGAGATGCCTCACTCGCTGTACAGCTCTTACAAATAAAGAAAAGCAAGATGATGATGGAAGGTATCCTGAGCACAATCATAAACGTAGCTGTGCAACCGGTGTGTGATCATCTCCAGCGGAAAACCTGCAGCGGGTTCAGCCCGCCACTGCTGATGTATCACCGTTGAACACACAGATTCTGAATCACTATCCTACAATTCACAAATACTATGTACTAGATGAATAGATAGAGAACAAAGTGTGATCGGTTTTCTCAAGGTTAAAACATGTCCCAGAACATCTCTGTTGGATGCAACAGTCGCCGCGGAGAATTCGACGGCGACAGGAAATTGTTCTTGTACAGCGCTCTGTCAGAAGACTCACCCAGAACTTCGTCAAAGCGCGAGGCCCGGTCGATTCGCATGATCGTTGGCATAGCCGCGGAGGTTCCGTCCACCTCGTCGACAATCGTCAACAAGTCGCACAGAGCCTTCCCAGGCTCGACATCCACGATAGCCTCTATGCCGTGCAGATTCACACGCTTCAAGCGCATCGCCGGAACTAGAGGCATTCTGCGAATGAAGTCGGCCACGTCACAGAGAGCGATAGTGGTGCCTGTTACACATGCGCATGATAACTGTGTCTTCACCCCGTGAAGGCAGCACAGGCGCTCCTCGACGGGGAGCCACAACGATTCACCTGCATATATATTCAGTTCTTTGAGAGCCAGGAACCGTGTTGGTGAGCCGATAGTGTCTGGCGACTGCCCGGCGACCATATCAGACCAAAATATACCGCTGTCGTCTCCAATGGACTGTCGTTCCTCTGCACAGATGCTCAGGACAACTGACAACACGGAGAGACAAGGGAGGTGCGGCAGTGCGTCGAATATCGATTCCCACTGGCGCTCGTGAATCGACAATAGAGTAATACGACACGCGTGTTCGTCGGCGAGCGATAGTTTCTCGAGCCCCGACAGCGTCCAAGCACCAGTTGACCAGATAGAGAACTGGAATGATTGCTTACTGGCTGCAGCTGACAATGCATCTTCAGCATCTTCCCGTAGAGGGAGGCCCTGAAAATGATGTTGTCCATCGCGAATCGCGAGAGCTAGATCCTCCGTCGGCCACACTTCAAAAAGGCTTCCAACATCAGAAGGCGTGTTGTCCAAGTACAAGACTACTGACACATTGATTAATAGGCGTGCAAGCTCCACCGCACCACACCAGATATGCTGGGTGCAAACAAAGCGCAGATTCAGTGCATCAAGCGGTGCAGAATCCGCCAGTGAACCATCGTGACTAAAACCGAGCTGGGAAAGTCCTAGAGTCTCGAGGTTTGGCATTGAACATATGAGGGTTCTGAGAAATCTGAAGGTGTGCAGTTCTGATGAATGCACCCCGAAGTAGCTGAACTCCCGCAGATTTGCAAATGCTAGGTAGGGAAACTCGGGCAGGAGCGACACCAGCTGGAGTCGGCATGACTTCAGACGACCGAGGTTTCCGCAAAGAAACTCTGAAGGAAGGATCCAGGTGTTTCCTTGTTGTGATGTGCCCAACGCAAGTGACAACCGCTCAAGATGCGGCGCTGCCGACGGGTCGCAAAACAGGTCCCGGATCAGAACTTTCTGACCGATAGGCTGTCTATTGTAGATCCCGGACCAATAAGGCGGTGGATCCGCGGCCATCAGATTGAGAGTGGTACCGCTTTGCAAGAACTCGCCAATAACGGACCACTGAATCGATGTAGAATTGGTGTCGGGGTACATAGTCACCAAGAGATGCCGCGATGTAGCGCGAGCAGCGCGACGGAGTATTTGCCGCAATCGGAGCCACATGCTACGGTCATGTGCAAAGCTCGTGTCAAAAATGCCAACCCGGTTCCAGAGAGACGGCTCGGAGTACAGAGCGGCTTGGATTCTGCGACACGAATTCGCCAAGGAGACGCGTTCTTGGAGCTGCAGGTAGTAGGCAATGATGACAAGAGCTTGTGTCGGCCAGGCTGATATGACTGTTAATTTCCACGTTGGCTTTTGCGGAAACACTCTGTTGAGACTCGATCGAATGGCAGAAAGGTCTAGATCTGCGCGTGTGTGCAATGTCTTTCCGATGCAATTCTGGTCATGCACCGGAGCCTTCTGGGCAGTGTTGACATGATCCGACTGTTTCTGAAGCTCGCCCTTTAGTTCGAGCCGGGTATGTTGTACTGCGGATGCGAGACCATCGATAAGATGCTCCGCAGCGGTAAGCCTGTCATGTGCACTACTTGAGTATCCCATAGTGCAATCTGCCATTCGGCCTATTGTTGTGACAGATGATGAGCTGCTCAGCTTTTTTTTGCAAAGGGACGGACACGAGCAAGAGATCAGTGCAGATGTATCGGCTTTCGCCGATGGAATTGCCAGTTCCAAAGTTGCTAGCGTCCAGTTCGACGACTCTGCGTTTTCCTCTAAACTTCCTAAGCCTGTGACGGGAGCGATCTTCATTCCCTCCTACATGCTCCCGACCGCACGGTGCACGCCATCCTGGTCGGCCAACTTCAGTTGAAGACGTGCAACGGGTTCTCAAGGACACGCAAATAATCGAATGGAGCGGACATCAAGTGTGCCTGCGAGTGGTTCATACACCCTGTACACATCGAGCGCCTTATAAGTCACATCATACGTGTGGCTAGACATCCTCGATGCTAACAGGCGATGCGACAGCTTGTGCTAGTTGTGCGTGCCCGGCCGCCGTAACAGATCAACTTCCAACACGAATAGCACAAATATACAGCAAGCTCAAAGTACACTTTTAATAAATGAAAGTATTCATCAGCCAGAAATGCTACATACTTGAGAACAGAAAGAGAATCAAGTAGGACAAGTGTTCTTGAGATTAGTACATATCCCAGAACATCCCCGCTGAGGGCACCATCCACCGCGGCAAGCTCGATGGCGACAAATACCTGTCATGGTACAGCACTCTATCAGACGACTCGCCTAACACATCATCAAAGTGAGAGGCCTCGTTGCTTCGCATGATCACTGGCATGGCCTCGGAGGTTCCTTCAACCTCCTCAACGATCGTCAACAAGTCGCACAATGCCTTCCCAGGCTCGACATCCACAATATCATTCATACCATGCAGATTCACGCGCTTCAGACGCGTGCCTGGGGCGAGAGGCATTCTGCGAATGAAGTCGGCCACGTCGCAGAGGGCGATCGTGGTGCCAGTTTCACATGCACATGGTGTTTGTGTCCTGTAACCATAGGCGCCGTGCCGCATCTCGATGGGGAGCCAAGATGAGTCACCAGCGTATATGTTGAGCTCCTTGAGAGACATGAACCGCGCCTGTGAGCCAACAGTGTTGAACGACTGTTCAGAGATCATATCCGACCAAAAAATACCGCTGTCGACTCCGAGGCCCTGTCGTTCCGGTGTGCATATGCTCAGGACAACCGACAGCACGGTAAGACAAGGGAGGTGGGGCAGTACGTTGAGCATCGATTCCCACTGGCGCTCATGAATTGACAACGATGTCACACGACGCCCGTGCGCGCCGGTCGGCATCCAACCACCGGAAGACCAGATGGAGAACTCGAAGGACTGTCCCCTGGTTTCGACTTCTGATATAAATTCGGCATTTTCTCGTCGCGGGAGTCCCTGAAAGTGATCCTGTCCTCTGCGCATCACGAAAGCCAGATCCACCATGGGCCACACTCCAAAAATGTCCCCAGCTTCTTCAGCGACATTGTTCAGATACATGACTACTGGCACGGTTTTAAATAGCCGCGCGAGCTCCGCGGTACCACACAAGATATGATCGGTGTAGACGGAGCGCAGGTTCGGCGCTTGTGGTAGAGAATTTGTCGAGACATCGGGACTAAAACCAACCTGGGATAATCCTAGAGTCACGAGGTTTGGCGCTGAATGTATGAGGTTCCGAACCAAGTTGAGATCGTAAACATCCGAAAAGCCTTTACCGAAGAGGCTGAACTCGCGCAGATTTGCAAACGCTGGGTAAGGAAACCCGGGCATGAGCAACACCTGCTCGAGTCGGCATGACTTTAGACGACCAAGATTCCCACAAAGAAAGTCTGGAGGAAGTGTCCA
>Ga0247815_10002071_pt1 | contig 14976 bp, 23 predicted proteins | sample UWRJL194509B1_FD_181014 | JGI IMG/M metagenome (GOLD analysis project Ga0247815, IMG submission 181014) | Plant litter microbial communities from Arlington Agricultural Research Station in Wisconsin, United States - UWRJ-L194-509B-1 | ecosystem: Environmental > Terrestrial > Plant litter >...
TTCCGGAAAGAGCACAGTGGCAGACCTTGGCAAGGAACTCGCCACGTTTGCGACCGCATACGAGCCAGTCCGCTACGGGAACGTCGACGTCGAAGCGCATCCGGAACCCGCGCTCGCGGGCAGCCTCAGCCGCGAGACCCCAGTGGAACGATGTCGTTACAGCCATGCGCATGTTGATGGGTCGGCCGGCGTAGTAGTCGGTATCTTTGTCGCCAGGAAGGTCGATTTGTGCAGAAGAAATTATCTAAGGATGCTATTCAGTCGTTGCGCCAGAAACGACCAGCTGGGATGAACGCGACGAACGTTCATAAATGGCAAATCAACAGGGATGACCATTTCACGCCAGCCACCATCCTCAAGACAGTCAGCCCGACTGTTTCTACGGAGACTCTGCTGGATGTTCAGTCATCTGGGCAAGCGATTGTTATCAAGGTAACTTGCCTGCTTGACAAGGTCTAACGCCTCATCCGCATGCGACGAGGTCACAGGAAGATCTCCGATAGCAAGCTCGCCAGTTATGCTGTACAGGTCGGCCCAAGTACCGTCAGTCTCGAGCCAGCGCATTACGCGCTCATGGGTGGAATCCGCCTGTTGCCCCAGCTCTGGTGACGCGTCTTTCAGTGCAAGTGTGACGTGGCGCCGCACGATCGCCTCGAGTTCTGAGGCCAAGCTAATATGAGAACCATGGTCTTGTAAAGATCAAAACCACGCACCATCCCGCAGCATGCGGTACCGAACGCGGAGGTGGAGCGTGTCGCGTTCTTCGAAATCGTTAGATTCAGCTAGTGAACATGATTACATGGCATACCTCGCCGCTCCGTTGGTGACGTGATTCTAAACAAGAATGTTGCAGGTTTAGAGGGTGTCACCGTCTGTGCTCGTGTCAGTTACGGTCTGTCGTTTCCTGTAAATTGAGGCGACGCACTACCATGCTGGCTGCTGAAGGGTTGGACGCCTTGATGACTAGCGGTGAAGATAGATCGCGCTCCGTCTCCAAGTTGGCGGCAGAAATAGTGATATGCTGCGACGAGACAGTGTAGATCGTGAACTTGGAGAACAGCCTAGATCAAACATAATCGCGTGAGCAAGCCCCACAGCTGCAGATTTCGAACAGAGCACACGTGTCGCCGCGGAAGATGTCCTGAACTTTGACTTCCACAGGCAGAGACGTCGCAACCGTCTGGCTAACGCGCAGAGAACGAGTTGGTCGGGATGAGTCGGCCGGATTATAGTCGAGCTCTGCGGTGACTTTCTACAAAGGATCATCGATCTTGAGCGTTGAGTAGCGCAATGTAGAGCGGAATAGGCACACCATTCCCTCGGCACCGCTGTTAAACGTGTGCGGGACGATGATTGAAATCTCGGTCTCGCTTGGCAGCGCTTGAAGGACGAGCCACTCATCGACGCACTCGACCGACGCTCCATCCCCTGCTCAGTCCTTCATCAGTGCCATGCACGCAACCCCTGACTCTCGGACTCACAATGACCATCAAAGGCTGCTTCCTTGAGTAGGAACCGGCCGCCACCGGGACCGCCAAGTTTGAGAGTCGCACTGTTGACAAAGTTGCGTCCTGTGCTGATGTTCACGACAACTTGAGGCGGCTGGTCCAGATGCGCTATGGCGGTTCTCAATACACAAACGGCAGGTGGAGAACGCCGATACTCACTGGTCCGAGGCGCTCCGAGCGTCAATGAGAGGTCGAGCGGATCCCTTGGAATTCGCACGAGTGTCGGCAGCCCGTGCTTGACCTGCATCGAAGCGGAGGCGGATGCCGCTGAGGGGAGTACCAGTGTCGACGAGCGATGCTTCTGATGGAAGACAACTCGGGAGAGTTGGATGTCGCTTGACTCGAGTGCAAGAATACCATGCGTGGCGTTCTGCAAGATAGTTTAGTATCAGCACCAAAATTTGTCAAGGAGTAAGCTCACCGCGCAGAACAGTGTCAGTTGGTTCTCGCCCGGGGAAAAGACCACCGCAGCTGCAGTGGCGTACTCGAACTTGCGACCTTCCGCGCCGAGGAATGTCACTACGACATGGTCACCGGGAAGGTCACAAGGCAAGCCGTTCTTCACAGTCACGTCGATGAACGAGCCATCCTCTTCATCCGCCTGGCGCGCGTCAGTAGTCTTCAGGCTCAATACGACGGCGGGATGATTTGTCGTTATAACGTCGGACTCGGCGTCTGCACACGCATCGCGCAGGCCCGCGATGACTTTCTCCACGTACTCGCACTCGACATTCTGCGGATGCAGCGTGACGAGTGTGCGAAGGAACCCTAGCGCCGCGTCAACCCAAGACCGCCCGCGCGGCTTCTCCTCGTCGTGCGTGTCGAGAGCCTTGCGTAATACGAGTGCCTCTAGGCTCGTCCAATTATTATGAGAGTAGTGACTCGGCAGCGACGCGTACGTTTGGTGTGCGTTGCTGTTTCGTCCGCGCAACAAGTCGAGTGCGGCAGCGCATCCGTGCAGCCGCAGTCCAAACTTCCGCCGCCCACCCTTGTCGTAACTAGCAATGGTGCGGTTCGTTGCGGCCATGTAAAGGCGGTAGAACTCCTCACGACTGGCCAGCGCGTGAAGTACAGGCTCGCAGCTGATCTTGAGATCCGCTGCGACCGGTGGTGTGGTGCGATCGATGGAGGTCGCGAAGGGTGGCGTGTCGGGCAGGTGCCCATGCAGAATGCCGATACGCTCAACCTGCATCCGCGCGAGGTCGTACAATTCACCTTTGGCTGAATTGAATGAAGCTGCTGCAGTGGCATCGAGCGGAACGCCTTCTGCCCAAGTTTCGCATTGCTGGATAACGCTGAGGCACGACGCATACGTCCATGCCTCAATGAAGTACTCCGGAAGAGGGTCGGGACTCTCACGTAGCCGCCGGCCGAAACCACTGAGGAAGTTGGCTGCTTTCCGGGCAGCATCGGCGACGCGGCCAGCCTTGCCGAGGCAAAGACACTGCAAGGCGAGGAGGTATACCCTGTAGTCAAAAACCGAGATGGTATTTGAAAGCATGAGGTCGCGGTACGGCTTCCGTTGCAACGAGAGCAAAGGTAACGTGTCGTCGCCGGGCTTGAGATCGAGTAGCTTGCCGAACCACGAGAGGTTTCGTTCGCGTAAAACCTGGAAGAACGAAACCTCAAGCTCTTCACATTGAAGCTGCGCGTCTTCTAGGAGGTTCATGCCCTCAAAAGACGTCGCCAGGCTGACCTGCATCCCGATGAGAAGATGGTACAAACATGCCACGTCCGCGCACCTTCAGAATGGTATACTGACAGAAGTTCCATCCTGGCATCTGGCGTTGACTGTCCATCTTTTTGACGTCTTCTTCGCGTGTCACGACTGCGCTATCGAACGCTGAAAGTACTCCGTCCTTCAGTTTAACGATGAGGTCGGCCCACACAGCTGGGTCCTCCACTCCAGGAGACCACGCTAGTTGGACGCAACTGCAGAACAGTATGAGCATGAATCACCGAGTTGCACCTGACTGACCGTTCACGCTTGCCAACATTGAAGTCAGCTCTGATCTTGTCAGTCACATTCGATCGCATCGCGAAGAAATTGCCCGTGAGAGTTCGGTCCGGTCGCACGACGTGCAGGATAAGCCACTCCTGATGTCTTTTGGTGCTGACAAGATTATGCCAGTCTTTGATCTGCTTCTTTACAGTGGCCTTATAAGCGTCCGCATCCTCGCAGGTGACAACGTAGACGTTGACTAACGGCCGGTCGAGCAGGCTGGTCGGAACCTGTGATGTATGCTCGTCGCGCAGAGTCTCGAACGCCACTAGAGAGACATCAAGCTCCTGAATCGTGCGGATAGAAGGTCTTGAGGGGGTCTTCCAGTGCAGATTACGGAGCGGCAGGTGTGCCGCGATTGCGCGGTGAATGTGGGTCCATTGGTCGCTCGACAAGAAGATAAGCGGCGCGGCATAGGTGACCGTTACACGCGTCTTGCTTGCCATATCCTCGAGAAGGGTTGTGGCACCAGCAGTTGCGCCGAGACAGTCCAAACGCACACCAGGAGGATAACAGTGCAATACAAACTCAGACGGGATAGGGGTGTACTGCGTGCTTTGTGAGCCATCTTCATATCGCTACTTGTGGAAATTCGACCAGGTCTTCGCCCGACATCACTGCTTTGATCCGCTCTTGCATGATGATTCGGATATCACTCTGGTTGATCCTGAGTGATCGACGGCTGCGATAGCTGCTGTCCCTGGTGCAGGCCAGCCACGGTTTGCGAAGGCATTGAGACCAACGAATATTCTCTCTGTCTACGCAGCTTTTGACTGTGACGTTTCAGAACGAGCGAGCTATGAGCAAAGCAGTGCGCATTCCTGAGAGTACAGGCAGGTCATGTGACCTCGTTGTGCGACTCCTGCAGGTAATCCCCCTGAGAGCTGAGCTGTCAGCTAGATTAAGTAGGTCAACACATGCTTCGCGCGAAGCTCTCCAGATTGCCATCGCATCTTCTAGTGGATCGGAGTACATCCGTCGGCTAATGCGGGCGTCTAATCGCGGCAACTCCGCCCATCCCAGCCCAGTCTTGCACACTTCGTTGCAGCCGCGCGCCGCGTCTACTCTTTGCCGCGCCAGTTCTTGGATGGCGCACGCGTCTCGGATAGCTCCGCTTGATCGGCAGCATGTCCTCAAGGCCGACCCGCTGGTGGCCTCGTTTTCCGCCACATACGTTTCGTGTGTGCCGTGCAACAGCAAGATCAAGCTCACCACCAGTTACGGGCTGACAAAATGGAGAATTCACTGTCAGAGGGTCCATGGACGCTCCAAGTATGTTTGAACGGGAATGCGCACGCGCATTGTGTTGATTGTAGTTACAGGGAAGACACAGCAGCCTTGGAAGCTCAAGCACTTGCTAATGCGACTACGAACGTGGACCACAACTCTGATGCCAGTATGGATGAGCCCTCCGAAGGCGAAGATGAACTTGATGTGATCGAGCGTACTCCAGTGCCGCCAAAGTCTCCACAGGTTCCTCGGTATCTGAACGAGGAGCAGTGCCAGCGTGTGCTCGAACTAGACCCAGACGTCATGGACCTCAAACCTACGGCTGCCTGCTGCCGCACTTGCAAGCGACCAGTCTACTTCGTCGGCCGAGCGTACGATCTCTCGGCCTGGACTGCACATGTCATAAAGGCCCATGGCCGCTCACCGTGAGTTCTCGTACCCTCCCCCTGCCGATAAACTGACACAGTACTCAGGGATGACATTGCCATGCTAAAGCTACGCGTCTTTGCGGGGGCCAAGGATGACAACAACTCACCTTTGCCGAAACGTCGACCAGCGGCCCAAAGTGCATCGACAGCCCGTTCATCTTCTCGGGCCCACCGCGAGACAGTCCCCCAAAGTCAGCCGCACCAGCCGTCTCATTCATTACGCCGCATGGAACAGGATGTGCGGCAACGGTTTCTTCAGCTCGACCCTCTCGTCGGCGACATCGAAGCCTCTCGGGTGTACTGCAAATCCTGTGAACAGTGGATCAAGCTGCAAAACAAAGGCGCTTACGTTCTCAGCCACTGGCTTAACCATTGCTCCGGGGTTCATAAGCGGCCTACGTGAGTCAAGCACTCTACCTTGACACACTTCTTATTGACTCAACTATTGTAGCGATGAGCACGACCGTCTCGCTCAACGCGCCAGAAACAGGTCCAACGTGGGAGACGGCCCCCAGAACGCCAGTATGGAATCATCCAGTGCGCACAAGGACGACGATGAGAACTTCCCGCATTTGAGATCGTCGGACCGACCTGTCACCACTGGTGCTGCAGTTGTCGCTACTAGCGTAGACGAGCTTGATGGCGAAACTGGTGAAATCGAAGCCGAAGATCATGAGGATAGCGACTCTCCATCCGACGACGAGCAACAGCACCAACCTATCGCCCGCTCATCGCAATCTCACGTACAACGATCCAAGTTCACTGTCGACGAGCGTATTCGATTCTTCCAACTCGACACCCTAGCAGGCGCCATGACGCCAAACACCGTCTATTGCACGACATGCAAGAAGGACGTCAACCTCGGCAAGTCCACAAAGTATGATCTGTACAAGTGGAACATCCACTGCAAAAAGGTGCACAAGAGGACAGAGTAAGCCGATCATCCGCGGTCGAATTGCACGAATGATTGACTTGCCGTATAGGGCAGATATCATGCGGCTGCGTCAACGTGTTATCTCTAGCACACAAGATGCGAACGGAGACAGCGATGATGAAGGCGCCACGGACGAGGAGGACGAGGAACGCGTGGAAGTAGCTACGAATAAACAAGACGATCCCAAGGACACCAGCGAAGTCGACGAGCTAGAATCAGACAGCGCGCCGAAAGTAGCCCCTTCACCACGCCAGCGACGCAAACGCAAGGGCAGACCTTCTACAGGCGATCGACTCACCACCCCTCAACGGATTCGCATGTTTACTCTTGACTCGCTGGCTGGTGCCGTGACGCCTACGAGTGTCTCCTGCACGGAGTGCTGCAAGACGATCCAGCTCAACAAGAGGCTGAAGTACGACACGCATACCTGGATCGTGCACTGTAAGAATGTGCACAAACGGTCCGAGTGAGTCAAAGGTGTTGGGCGGTTGGTTTGATTCTGAACTCCACACTCCCAGCGAGGAAGCGGAGCTTCTAAGGAGGCGAGCTGTGGATGGAGAGCTGCACGAGAATGGCCAAGACGAGTTCGTCGGGGAAGAGCAACACCAGGATAACAATCGCACGGCAGCGAGCAGCAGAAGCATGCGCCAGAGCCAAGGTCATCAAGACCAACAGGGCAGCGACGAGCTCAGCCACGACAACACGGACGAGGAGCGTACCGACGACCATACAACAAATCAGACCGAACCAGCAGCTCCAGCCCGTCAAACTGTAACTGCCGTGAAGTTGACCAAGGCGTCACACCAGCGTCGCCAAGTGCTAGAGCTTGACGATCTTCTGGGAAAGGTTGAGGCAAATCGGGTGTGGTGCATTCCCTGTGGCGAGTGGAGAATGCTGGACAAACGGAGCGACTACAGCTTCCACACGTGGATACAGCATGCCAAATCATATCACGGCCGGTCATCGTATGTCCCCTCGAATCGCGGAAGTTGAACACGGGCTGACAGATGCCTCGGCTATAGGGCGGATTTCAAGGCCTTGAGAAAGCGAGCAGCCGCAGCTGAGGTCGAGGATGTCGGCGAACAGCAAGTGCCCGCACCTTCTGGTGAACCGGCTGAGGATATACAGGAATCCGATGGACTACCCTCATATGCCGACATAACGAGCCACTCAGAGAACAGCCTGCCTCTCTCTCGTGTCGCCTTCCTTCGCTGTGATCCTCTGGTAGGACGGTGGACCGATCAATCCGTCTTCTGCGTCGACTGTCGGAAGTGGATACAGTCACGAGGGGGCCTGGCGAACTGGTACAGACACTGTGCAGCGGCCGGCAAGCATAATCGTTCTCGGTAAGTCAATCAGCTCCCTTGGTTCAGATCCTGTTAATCAGACCTTTTCCTGCGAACCAGAAAGGATACTGTGGAAATCGAGCGGCAGGCATTGGCTTCCGATCGTAGTCCTGCAATATCACCATCAATGTCTACGTTGCAAACTCACGACGATGAATCACCGCCCACGCCAGGGTCAACCGCCGCTCTGTCTGGAGTTCACAATGCATTCCTCGAGGTCGACCCGCTCGTGTTGCACTACACTTCCAACGAGGTGCACTGCAAGGACTGTGGCCCGATCCGCATTTACGGGCTGCACACTTTCCAAGCGTTACGCCTTTGGCACGATCATTGTCGTACGGCGGCGCATCGGCGCACGGAGTGAGTCTGATCAGTCTGATTGGAGAAGATGTAGTTAATGAGGATGCGCAGCGAGGAGGTCGAGTGCTTGAGGCGAAAGGCGTGGCCTGATTCTACTAGCAGAGATGACCAGACATTCACACGCATGGACGTCGACGTTGACCCTACACCAGCCCAGAAACGTGGCGAGTCCATGGGAGCCGCGTTCGCCATCGACGACATCGATGTCTCGGCACCGATGCCTTTGACTCGTCGTTCCCACCTTCGCACCACAGCCGGTACGCACGATAGAGCTTATTTCGTGCGCGGGCCAGGCGACAAGAAGGTGCTCTCTGCTGACAAGGAGCCGCACGAGGTGAACTCTATATCTCGTGACGATGGTGCTCCAGAGCCGTCGGGAAACGATGTAGACGAACTCTTCGTCGTTGACGAGCATACTAGTGGTGGCAGCAACAATGAAGACGACAACGACGACGGTGTAATCGACTCAGTCTCAGCAGACCAACTCGATCGAGATCCCCGGGTGCGCGATTACGATGACCGGGGGATGATTCAGTGTTTAGGGCAAGGTCACTGGGTCCCGCGAAATGAGTGGGAGGTCCACGCGCAGGACTGTGAACCCCTCTTCGCCGAGCTCACAGTGCGTATACTCGGCCAGCTTCACGAGCAAAACATTAATCGCCTGTGCAGAAACTGCGTCGACAACAACGAAAGGAGCATCGTAAAACCCTGGCTCCGCCGCCAAGTGCACCTGATCCGCTCACGGAATGGGATAAAGCGGAAATTGAGACTGACCCGCGCGTACGCGAGTTTTCTGTATACGACATCTGCTGCGACTCGTGCGTCCACATTATTGTCGTCGCAACTCGGCTGACATAGTTTTGATTATAGCTGCGGCCACAGCGTTCGCCGTGCCCCTCGTTTCAAGTGGGAAGATCATCGTGTAGATTGTCGCGCTATTCAAGTACGTTTGAATTCGGCGTGCACCCTCTACATGCTGAAAATACCCGCCACAGCGCCGCATCCGACTCGGACAAATCGATGTTGAGGAAGATGATTTGGTCAACAGTTCATTCTTACGACTCAGGCCTGAAGAAGATGAGCCCACAGGCGAGCTTCATGCAGATGCTCGGTCCGACTCTACCGAGCCGCTGGCGCCTCTCCCACGCCGTCGGAAAAGTCAGATACAACGGTCTAGCATATCACTTCAGCGAAAAGGAAGGAGTGGACTTGCTTCTGCCAACCAGACGCCCGACCATGAAAATGAGAACCGAACTGGCGAGCGAGTGGAGGAGTCAGACGACGAAGAACCGCTGCAGATTGCACGGCCGCCCGTACCCGCTGGCTTTGAGCTAGTCCCTGGAAGAGCCTTGCCATCCAGGGTGAAGCATGTCGCCGGGCTGCTCGAGTTTGAACTTGATCCGCTGGCAAAGGAACTGAAGGGCGGCCGCGTAGAATGCATTGAGTGCAATCACTCCACTGTTCGGGACAAGTGGCGCCGTCACTGTTCTGTAGTTCATCATCGAACAACGTGCGTTGTGTGTTTCCCTCTTAATGTCTGCTGGACCTAACTTGCTCTTTTTTAATCCTAAAGGGATGAGCAGAATCGAATCATTATGAGTGCCAGGGCAGCGGCGCTGCGTGAGTCCACAGCTACTTTACCAGGCAACGTTGCCGGTACATCACGACCTATCGCGGTAGGTGCTCGTGTCGGCAAGCAGTTCCTATATCTAAACGAGCACATCAACAGCCAACGCATCTACACTACGAAGGTCGGCGTGGCAAAAACCAACAGCTGAAAAAAGCTCGAGTTACAGTTCCAACGACTCGTGCAGTCCATCCCCGACGGCCTCTGAATTTGCGGGTAGCCGGAGCCGACTTCGATTCCGATGAGGACATGATGGAGGTCGACAAACCGGCAACATCTTTGAGTTTAGATGACGGCCCGATCGTGACAATTCCTGGCACAACGGTTCGCAGATTTGCTGCTACTCCTCTAGCTTCTCTGCCGGCAGACTAAAATGCTCGCTCACAGCGCTCCTTATCGGTTTTCGATGCCCATGACCCGACCATTCAGCAGCGGCTGATTTCACACGACCCGCTTGCTAATGCTTTAGACATGAAGACACAAGCCATTGAGTGCAAAGAGTGCCGGCGCACGTATTCAGTTAAATGGCGAAGTGGCACGTGCAGCCTCCAATTCTGGAATCGACACTGTATGGACACGCACAACCGCACCGCGTGAGTGAACATCTTATCTCGTGGAAGCTGTGCGGTCACTGATTGAAATTTGTTTAGAGCGGAGACGCAGCGGGTGATGCAACTTGTCGCAAACGCTGTCAACTCTCTCGTTACAGAAAGTCCGACCGTCACCCGAGGAACGAAGCGGCCAATTCAGAGTGGGAGTAATATGCCAGTACCCAAGCGACTGCGTTTTTCTACCCCCAACGATGAGAGGGTTAACTCGATGCGAGTGCGCACCGACGACCAGACGCAGTGCAACCACTGTGGCAGGTGGCTCGATTCAGCAAATTTCGAGTCGCACGTCAAAACACGATGTCAGAAAAGGGTGTGTGAACTATGGAAATGGTCGCAGGCAGGTTCTAACGGGTTCTGCTTAATCAAACAGCCTGAAATGTCTCATCGTCTTGCAATGCAGGCCGTGGCTGGATCCACTTCTTCTCCCCTTGACCCGCCATTCGCACCCTCAACGCTCGCGGCTGCTCCAGTAATTGAGTGCGTCTTACTCCACATATTTATCCCTTCTTTATGCTTATCTGGATGCAGCCCCGTTGCCGCTTTGCAGTCTCATAACCTTGCAGACTATGCAGGTGTCGCGGCGGACGATGGCGCCAAACGTCAGGCGGCATTTCTATTCTTCCTGTGGACGCATAATGCACTCGCCAAAATCGCATACATGAAACGTCAGCGTGAGCTCGAAGAGGCCGCCGCGTCGCAACGTTATTTACCAGCACGCCTGGATTAGGTGGCTCGTGACCCAAATATCTCCGCATCATCTTTCGTAGAACTTCCCGCATCTTGCTATCGTCGCGTATCACGAGATCCTCACGAGATCCCTTCTCCCTGCTTACTTTCGTCGCACTTTATTCATCCATCTCTGTTTGGTACCGCTGGTTTCGCCTCTGACCTGACTCTCTATCGTACATCAATTAAAATACAGCTCCCTTCCGTGCATGACATTGGCATTATGCGTATTGCGCATGCCTCGCCCTGTCGCGCACTAATGAAGTGGTCAAACTCGGGCCCATGTGACAATAAAGCCAATGCTGTTGCCCGTAAACGTGCACATCTGTTCGCTAAGAATACGCCATGGCGAGGTACAAATGGGAACACTGAGAGCGCATGCGGGTAGAAACGCCGGCACCGAGTCAATAACAAACACACACGTGCATGAATAAGTACTCACGTGAGAACGAGCATTCAAGTCGTCTCCTCGTCCTCAAAGTTCCGTCCCGCAGCGGCAGCAGCAAGCTCGCACTGCTGGCGTTGATACGCAATCTTTGCTAGTGCATTGTGCGTCCAGAGAAAGAATAGAAAGGCCGCCTGCCGCTTCGATTCATCGCTCGCCGTCACGCCAATGTAATTGGCGAGGTCGTGGCTTGATACAGAGGGCCTGAGAAGAAGTCAGCAAGCAAACGATGCGTTCCAGCAAAAATGTAGACATAACACATACTGGATATCTTGTTGTAATTCCGTGATAGAGGATAGAGGACTGAGAGAAGATGCATCTGTTCTGCTTGGGCAACGGTGGGTCGGCTGAGCACAAGTGCACAGCCGAAACAATGGACGGCCGTACCGTTGGGTGTCCACATGCAAGGTTCCCATACGGCCAGCGACATAACCAGATTCTTTCTCTTCCTTCCCGGCACCCGCGCTATGTGTCATAATCCGGCGTCGTTTGGTAAAGGGGGGACCTCGGTTGCCGCTCGAGCTCCGCTTTGTCCCTCGTTCTGGCCGAATCTGACCAACCTTGAGCGAATTGGACAAAAACCCCATAATTACATTTACATCCTCTCTGGGCAATAAAGTGATCGTTAGCGGAGACCTTTACTGTAGCAATGAGGAATAGCAATCACCGTGTTCGTTCATGACATCGCATGCAATGATGGTTCCAGAACTGCAGCGATGCTGATTGTCGCGAACCATTGATCACGACCGCGATGTCGCACCGGTCGCAAATGATTTGTTGACGCTCAACGTCGACGGCACGAACACAAGGGTCATGGTCAATAAGGTGTTGTTGAAAGGTCGCGTCGCGTAGGTCAAACGATACGTGGCCCCACTTATGAACCAGTATGCGTCACTACTGTCTCAACTTCACCAGTGCATAGAACTGACCTGATGGTCTGACTGTTGCGAGGCTGAGTAAGAAAAACTCAAGGCCGAAGATGAAGACATGTCGGTTAGATCGGATTCTTCCTCAGCAGCCGGCTCTTCATCATAAGACTCAGCATCCCGAGGAGCACGGTCGCCCGAACAATCAGATGGTAATGCTGGATCTGGGTGGCCTTGTGCAATAGCCCGTGCGCGGATAACTAGTTGTGCATGATCTTCGCTATACAGCCAATGAGCCAAAATCCTGTGTCATTAATGGACAACTTACTCTGACCGATGATGCATTTCCTTGCAGTGGAAACGCCAGCTACCGAAAGCCAGCTTTTTGTCACACTCGTTGCAGCGAATAAAACCTTCTTGTTCCACCTCGCCGAGCGGATCCAGTTCATACTCGAGCTGTCGTGCGCGCGCCACGAGTCGATTTGACATACCAATCCACCGTAGGTTGAAGTTTTTAGGTACCGGAACCTGACGAATTGAGTTGCGCCTGGTGATCTCATTGCGTTGGTGAACCATCTCGGCCTCTTGAGCTGCTGCACGTGCCCGCATAATCAGCTGGGTTTCTTCGCTCCTGGACGCAAATCAAGCAGTCAGCTAGGATACGAAGCTCAACATCTAACATGCGCACTCGGTTCTTTCATGAACATCGCGACAGTGGGCACGCCAATAGCCCGCCTGATATCGTCGTTGACACTCAGTGCAGTGAACCATACTGCCGGGCAGCATGACCGCAAGAGGATCATAATCAAGCTCGAGATACCTGGCCTGAGCCTGTACCCGCTTGGAAGCGTGGAACACATCTGATTTGTAGTCCTCCGGTGGAGGCAGTAAATCGACTTGGTGGAGTCGCGGCTCAGCATTGCCGTGCCTGGTGCTGTCATTCACCTCGAGACTGCGTGACGTGACCACATCATGCCGAGTTAGCTTTTCTTGCATACGAGCTATTTCCTCCCTGAACCATGCGTAAGTTATGCACCAGGCTTAACGTGACGCCAACTTACTTGGTTCGACCGTGCACGGGTCGCATGCAGTGAGCATGCCATTTATTGAGACGATGACCGGTTGAAATCGATTTTTGGCATCCCACGCAGAATGCAGAACTTGATGTGTAGTTGCCTACTAGAGGATCGTTCTGCAGAAATGCGCTAATGGCGTCTCTCGGAGGTGGCTCTGGCGATTCCGGAGCAACCGCTGGTTGTGAGACAAGCGCATCCGATGCATGTTCGGGACCCTTAAACACTGTGGAAGCGCCAACAGGGTATCTTAAGCGCCTCGCAGAGCCATGTGGAGCAATACTAGGTATGAGTGCAGATGTTGCAGCATGTGAATTGCCTGCATCACCGCTATCAAACCGAGCCAGTCAGGTTCCAGTCTTTGTGGCTTCAACTTTGGTGGCACGCTCACAGACCTGGAATGATATTTCTTGCAATGATCAGCCCAGTTAACCAGCTGGATTTGGGGAATTGAACCGAGCTCGATCCAAGTGCCGCACACGCGACAGCGACAGCGAGCCTCCTCGACGCCGTCTGTCAATGGGTCGTTCTCGAGAATGCGTCGCTTTTCTTCATCTCCTGTCGTATTGGGTTTCTTCATGCTAGTCGTGCCTCAGTAAAACGAACGAGAGTGGGCCAGGAGGAACGTCGTGGGAGCTGGGTAAGCGACGTTCGAAACTCCGCGCGGGAATGGCCCGCTGAATCCTGATGAATCCGTTTGGTCTTGTCAGATAATTGCCGGGCTTTTATTCACAGCTGCATCTTACTACTGTGGCGCGCACGAGATACCCGAGTTCGTATTGAGTATTTGTTTACAACATTTGACCGAAGCGTGGGAGGTAATGTCAGCCTGTAGTAGCACCGCGTCGACGCAGAGGCATACAGATACATGGAAGCTCGACAGCGTGTTGAGTGACAGGCTCACAAACCGCATTTTTCAAAGCCATGTGGCATACTGAGGAAGTGGCATTATTCTTGAACCGGCTCTGCAGCGGCCTCCTCAAGCTCCTTCTGGCGTTTCATGTACGCGATCTTTGCGAGCGCGTTGTGCGTCCAAAGGAAGAACAAAAAGGCGGCCTGTTGTTTCGAAGCATTGTCTGCCGAGACGCCTGTATAGTCCGCAAGATTGTGCGACTGAGAAGCAGAAACTGGACTGATAAAACAATCACATATCAGTTTCGGAGCAACCGGTTCCTGAGAAAACAAACTCACTTGGTTAAAGGCGGAGCTGCGAGTGTCGCATGGTGGCTGATTCTATGCTTAAATTTTAGCGAGCTCGATCTCGCAACATATAATGCAAACGTACTCTTCAGTTTCGGCCAATTCATCACCTTCGTCGTCACCGTCGTCACCGTCATGGGTATGATTAAGCACCGCGTCTGGTCGAGTAGCCTGCAGTTTGGGTCAGTTCCGCCTGGCTAAGGCGGAACATGGAACGCACCCGGAAGTTGCAACGATGAAGATAGTGATCGCGGAAATTCCGGAGATTGACCCAACGCCCGCAGTCATTGCACTGCGCCTGGCTATCTGTCTGCACGCGGATTGCACCAGAAGGCACATCATCATCGTTGTCGCCCAGGCTATATGTATGATCAGCAATACGGCGTCGTTTGGCGGGGGACCTTTCGCTGTGCGTTTCAGCGCGACGCTTGGGATGAAGTGCCGCCGCCGCCGAATCGTCATCCTCAGACCAGGAAAATAGTCGTTGCATCATCTCCTCGACCTGTTCACTAATGACAAAAGAACCAACACCGAGTTAGTCACACGGATGCGCAATCCACGAGCATTGAGACGTACATGCTGCGCTTGTGTAGGGTCATGCAATGTCGGTTCCAGTACTG
>Ga0247815_10002074_pt1 | contig 14935 bp, 15 predicted proteins | sample UWRJL194509B1_FD_181014 | JGI IMG/M metagenome (GOLD analysis project Ga0247815, IMG submission 181014) | Plant litter microbial communities from Arlington Agricultural Research Station in Wisconsin, United States - UWRJ-L194-509B-1 | ecosystem: Environmental > Terrestrial > Plant litter >...
CGACTTGGTCTTCCACTCTTCGTGGTGATAAAGGCACCGCTCACGGCATGATTATCGATACCGAAGACGTTGATGCCAAGTCGCCCACTGGCCCTGGTGCTCCTCGGCCGGCGCAACCAGGACCGTCCATCTTGACATCTGGTCCTACATCTCCTGTAGCCGGTTCCAGCAGCCGGAGTGCTGTATACGGGCAACAAAGTGGTTACGGGTCTACATCTGGACATGGCGGTTACACTATCGGCGGCGAGGACGAGCCCACATCACCAATCTCTTCGCCGCGCGGTGCGGCGTCGCAGACACAGCCGCTGTTATCGACCATTGATATACCACCACCTCCCAATTACCAGGCCGCTCTTTCGTCGCCTGTAGTCTCTCTTCCAGCACATCACCGCTCGCTGTATAGGTACGATCCGCTCAGCGGCGAGGTCTGGGAGGATATCCGGGTCAAGCGGGCCGTCGAGCGGAGATTCTTCAGAGCGTTTGCCGTCGCAATCGTCGTCTGGGTCTTGTTCGTCTTACTAGGCAAGATACTCGCAGACGTCACTGTGGTGAGTGGCTTTTTGCTAGGCCGGCGAAGTGGTAGAGAGGCTGACGACGCTGTTCGGTTAACAGGAGATTGTCAACGGCACGCCATCCAAGGTGAGCACGCGGTCGGTTCAATGTTTATAGGAGTCATGTTGCGGCGCTCCCCAACAAATGAATTGCCCCGCGTCGGGTCACAACAGCGTCGCGTGTCGCCCTCTGCGTCGTGGACCTGTTCTGGTGCTGGCTAGAGAGCGGTATGGTGTCACGGTTGCGACACCCAGGCTACGCAGCACCGTCTCCTGCTCCAACCCACCTTAGATTTGAACGAAAGACCTCTGACAAATTGCCAGCAGGTTCTGCCTGCACACGGTGTGGCCATCCAATGCCATAAAGGCTCCAACTCGACCGCACAGTGGAGGTCATCATCGGAACGCGAGCCGCCCAATCACTCGTCCCTGCCCAAATACCGCTCCGTTCTGAACCTCACACTGCCTCTAGATGCTGCGGGCTACTACTTGCTGGCAGTAGGCGAGCTGACTCACGGGTCAGTCGAGCTACAGGAGGCGCCGCCATCCAAGGCGCGCAAGGAGCACATACAAGTTTCGATCGATGCGCGCTATTACACCAAGGACGCGTTTCAAAAACTAACCATCTGCGAGCTGGATGGCGAAAGTGGAACACGTGGGCTGGGAATTTATGTGAGGATCTGCGCAAGTCGCAGGCTGACACTGACGAGTACGCCAGACCCCATCCTATCCCCTCAGCAAGTTTCCTGCAGATCATCAGGTCAGAACAATCAGGCTGCGTTAAATTCAGTTCGCTAATAAGTCCATTCAGATTGAGGTCAAAGTCACCTTTATAGTTCCTACCACCTACCTTGAAGATCTATACATGCCCTCCTTCCACACAAAGGTGCCCAACTTCGCGCATGTCCTGTTCGACCTTAGTCACACCAACTTCGGCCGTCTTCAACTCGAAGGCACCAATGCTATCATTGGTGTCACAAATGCCCATGTCGGCGATGCGTCGTTTCAGACGACGAACGCTGCAATCGTTCTTGAAACGCTGCATGCCGATCGCACAATTGCGGTGCTCACAACCAACGCGCCAATTGAGATTGTAGATCTTAATTTAATGGCCAACGATGCATGGACCGCGAAGGGGGCACTCATCCAGACGACAAACGCGTATGTACTGGCAGAAGCCCGTTTGTTCATCTCGCTGACAATACACCTAGGCGTGTGCAAGTTGCTGCCTCGCTCAAATCGGCACAGCAAAACAGCAACTTTGCATTTGCAGTTATTACATCCAACGCAATTGCTCGGCTTGTAATTCGCCAGGCGCCAGTCCTGTCGCAGCAACATCTGGATGTAAGGACGACCAACGGCGCCGCCGAAATTGTACTCTTCCCGACCTTCGAAGGTTCTGTGCATGCTTCCGGTGCACGTACAGATGTTGAAGTCATGGGCGAGCTCGGCGACTGGACGGGTCAGGGAAGGACGTATGCTGCCCGCCGGGATCGCAAGGCTGCGGTCAGCGAGCGCGAGTGGGTGGGCCAGATTGGGTACGACAGCTATCAAGACACCGTACCGAGAAATTATGGCAGCATAGACGTGCGCACGACAAACTCAGTGGCGAGCGTGAGCGTACCGTGCCTGTACGGCCACTGTCGGTTCGACCCACCACATCCTCGTTGAGACTTCTGTTGTCTTGACGCACTCCCAATGTCCACATCATCTCTCCCTACATAGCTGTCATGTACTTCACTGCTGCTTCGGCTTCTGCACTCCGTCCATTCTCTCTGTGTTGCTCTACTGGCTGATTACGTTGTCACAATTCTGCTCTGTACTTGTTCCCGCTTTGGCTACCAGCTTCTGCCTCCCACATATGCATAGCATACTTCTTTCACCGCTCAGAATCATAAACGCGAATTATCGTGGTGACGCTGGCTTTCATTGCCTGAGTTGGCACCCCTATTTCACAACACGAAGGGATACAGATAATACTGACGCGCTCGTTGTCTACTTTATGACGAAAATAGGCGCCATAGAGGCCGCTCTTTGCGGTGATGAGATAGACATAAGTTCAGTTGCATTATACGAGGCTTGAGGTTGGGTGTGACCGCCAAAGGCGCCTTGCCGATCCAGGAGGACCCTCGCAGTCACGCCGCCGGACACATCGCCCACTTCACTTCCCGCATAGTGTCCCACTGCCTCTCTCTTCCTCTTACCGTTGCGCGGCCATCCTGCTTGCCGCACGTTATGCCCCAAGCGCCATTTGTCGTGCTTGGCAATTCGCCGTCGCACCCTGCACTTCAAGCGCCACATGCACAACCTCCACCAAGACACCCAGGCGACCAATGGCCACCTTCACCTCCGCACTGTGGTCCACTTGAAGGTCCCGACAGGCACTTATCCCTGCGCGTTGTCTCTATATTCGTCATTTTCGCAGCCAGCACACTTGCGACGTTGCTCCCCATTCTCGCGTCTCGTGTCCGCGCACGAAGGAGATCGAGCACCTCCGCAGACTCAAACGGCAACAATGGCCTGCTGCTCGACTTCTTCAAACATTTTGGCAGCGGCGTCATCATCTCGACTGTGTGTTATGATTTAAAGCCGCGAGGAGTGACGACTAGGTGGCCCTGACTTATTCCGTATGCGTACAGGCCTTCATCCACCTACTCTCTCCGGCATTCAAGGCATTTAACAGCCCATGCGTAGCAAGGCACTGGCGTCACTATGTAAGTGGGTATCGCGACCATCCGTGTCGGTACTGACGGGAGGTGTGCGATTCGAAGCCATGGGCAGAGGCGGTCGCAATGACTGCTGTCTTCTCGCTGTTCTTCGTCGAGGTCTCCGCGCGGCGATGGTCTTCTTCGCAATCCCCGACCATAGGGACTCGCGGTCAGCCCCCTTTCATGCTTGAGAATCAGCACTTTACTGACCGTCGCTTGGCATCACGCTCAGATGCTCATTCAAACGGCCAGCCGGCGGTCAACCTGAGGCGATCCATGTCCCCGGCGGCCATCACCATCGCCACTGACTTGCACCAACCTCCGAATGGACATATTGTAGCCGGGGCTTGCGTCAAAACGGTTGTGTTGTGCAACGACTCGACGTCTCTGCCCGATGTGCCACTGCAAGACGCCACACTCCGAGCTCAGATAATTGGTGTTGCGATCCTCGAGTTTGGAGTGGTATTCCACAGCGTTATCGTAGGCCTCGCACTAGCAACAGACCCAAAGTTTGTTGTCCTGTTTGTAGTCCTCACATGTCATCGTGAGTACGGATGATCTGCGCCTTGTCAGTACTAGTTCGCTAATTACGCATTCTTGACAGAATCATTTGAGGGGTTGGGTTTAGGAGCGCGTCTCGCGACCCTGCGGCTACACCCTCGCCACAACTGGATCCGCTACGCTGGCGCAACTCTCTTTGGGCTTTCTACTTCTGCAGGGATAGGGCTTGGCCTTGCCCTGCGGCATATATATTCACCACACTCATCGACAGCCTTGATATTCAGTGGTTTCTGCGACGCGATGAGCGCTGGAATTCTCCTCTACACAGGTCTCGTAGAGGTGTGTCAGAGGCCCCGCACTTCTATTTGTTCCTTAGCCTAGCGGCTGATGAATTGCGTCCCGACCTCAGCTTCTAGCGCACGAATTTCTGTCCAACCCACACCTCGACTTGGTGTCCAACTCACGTTTAATGTTTATGTGCGCCTCAATGATGCTCGGGGCGAGTCTCATGGCACTCCTCGGCCGGTGGGCATAGCCGCGATAGTGCGGCGACCTCCGATCCATGTTCACGAGCACCCGTCTGATCCCAAACTCCGCCTTGGACCAATCCCTTCCCGTTTACATTGCATATATTCCCCGGCACTCGCCGCACCTGCATACCTGTACAACTATCAAGTTGCCAACTGTATTTGTTTAACGTCGACACCCAAGCAACATTTAGATGCATACGTGTTTAACGCGTTCGTCGCTTTGCTCGCGAACGTGTGATGCGGAGGCACTCGAGGAGACGAGAGAAGCTGAGGAGCGGAGATCGATAAGCCTACGCGTGTTCGGGCTAACGCCCTGTCGACCTGTGCAGGGTTGTGACATGCAGGGCCGACCGAGCCAGAACCACCATGCGCAGAGCCCATTCCTAAATGCGAGGTGCCACTGCGTCATGTGTGCGGCATGGGGCGTCGTCTCTATCCGTGTCACTCGGCGAATGCGATAACCGGTTGCGCTGCTCGAGTATGTAAAGGCGAGGCGGTCACGCTGCCGTTCCCTCGCACGCTTCACGCGACCACTTCGCCCGCCTTTTGTGCTTAGCTTGCCTTGCGACAATGGTTGCGCCATTCACCCAGCAGACAGTTTCGACGCACACACCACATAAGTCGATTCCAAAGCATGAGCGCCATAATTCACTCTATTTCTCGGATGGTTCTGTGACCCTGTTGGTCAGTCGCCATCGTCGGGTGGCTGAGACGGGGCCAATTCATTAACCCCACTCCTCAGGCTGAGAACACACTATTCAAGGTACATCGGGCATGGCTTCAACGATGTTCAAGCGCATTTCAAACGGTGTTGTCGCTTCCGATAGCACCTACAGGCTTGGAGGAAGGGTTGTCGGACGACCTGCCAGTAGAACTGCAGGTTTCAGCATCTGATCTGGAGCGTTTCCTCTACGTGCTGTACCCACCGTGAGTGCTCTTAAATCACTCTAAGGTGGTCTCAGTGCTTTGACTAACTCGGCTGTAGGACTGTAGGCTCCTTTGAACCGTGTTCACTGCACGAATGGATGTCTGTCTGTCGTGTCGCCAGTATGTTTGACGCACAGCCTATCCGCACACTTGCCATTCGAGAGATGGGTGCCCTCTGTTTCGAGCCTGTGGAACGCATTATGCTCGCGCAGATGTTCGACATCACCTCGTGGCTTGTGCCCGCGTACGCGCACCTCGTGTCCCGCGAAGCACCATTGAGCGTAGATGAGGGCACGGTGCTCGGGGTGGAGACGGCTGTGCGTCTTGCGCAGGCACGTGAGCGGTATCATGCACTGCTAAATCGGAGGTCTACGGGGAAGGCTGCGTGCGCGCCGTTCGATACGACGCAGATCGTGATGAGTGTGTTTGGGAAGAGCGTAACACGGATAGTTGAGTGAAAGAGCAGGGCTTGGAATGTTTGAGATTTGTTTTCTGTGTATTATAGGCTATACCTTGTATAATCAATGAGGAGCAATGTTCACATGCGTGTCCAGTACCGGGGATACCCGCTCCGCCACTTGAGCTCCGACTACTTCGCGATGGACAACAAGTACAACACAAACTACAGCAGCGGTCTAGTTCGCCTCGATGATGCACTTAAATTGTCTCGTAACACCTCGTAAGAGCCGTCTTTACTGCCGAATTCATGCTCATTCGTCGGCCAAGGCGGGATGTCTTTGTTCGTGTTTTGCTCAACATCCGCGTTGCACAGGGTAACCTCTCAGTCCTCCGCGCGCGCGAGCTCAACAAGCGCAATCCCTTGTTTCGGCTTCCGATAAATGCGCTTCACGTACTCCTACATCACGTCAAGGCGTGTGAGACCTTCATTCTATTCAGACAAACAAGCAGCCTCCTACGTCAGCTCATCGACCAAGCGGGCCTCGCGGCTTTCAACAGGGATGCAGGCGCCCCGTTGTGTCGACGCCCAGAGTGTGCGGAATCTCTCATTGCGAGTGTGGGACTACATCAGACACCCCAGCTGTACGACGAGATGCAGCGACGTCTGCCTTTGGCGGTACAGGTCACTCTGAATCTCACCTCTGGGCCTACAACGAACTCTTTGGTTGATTTACGCCTTGGGCGGTGGAAGCGCACTTGTGCTGCCCTGGGCCAACCTGCACCGCATCTTCGCGATCTGGTCATATGCGACATGGGGTCGGTACCAAACTGGGAGTCAATGAGTGTTATCCCAGCCGATATCTTCGCTAACTCTGCGCCTGCCTTGAGAAGTGCGACCATCCACCGCATCAGTCTACCAATACAGATCGAGAAATCGTCGTTCGCCGGGCTTGCTTCGCTCACCTATACTCCGCCACGCTTGAGCTTGTTGGTTGAAGAGCTGGCGCACCTCGTGATAGGCCTATCGCAACTCAAAACTCTCGCACTGCGTCTCCTCAGCATCGACTCCGGCGAGCTGTATCCGGTGCCCATAAATCATCACCTTCAAGCTCTTCGAATAGAGGGCATGCGGCGCGGCTTTAGTGAAGTATACCACATGCTGTATAAGGAATCCACGACCCTTTGCCATTTCGAAGCACGACACCGAATCCGCGACTGGCGGCACTATCTGAGCATGCCGCCCGAGCAATTGCATGATCTGGCTATTGGACTCAACATCACCGAGCTGAACATTGCTCCTACCGATCCTGGCCGTGGCTCTCACAGATTACGTTTTTATCACCGCGGAGAACCGGAAAGTTTGTCCTTTATTGGACCAAATGCGCAATGGCTCACCAAATTTACGCTGCACCATCTCATGTGGCCAGAGCGCGAACCACTGCCAGAGGCACCATGCCTAACAGAAATTCACATCATCATGACCAAGTGCAACGCCGCAGTTGCCACAATGTACGGCATGCCAGTACTGGAGCTGCAGAGCATCTTCCTCGCGACGAAACAAACGGCGTGGCGCGTCCCTGCCTTGCGGCATTTTTCGCTTTCATATGTTCTCTCGAAACCAGCGGATGCCTGTGAGAGAAAGCACCACTCATGCTGTCGTAAGGGGAGGATGCTCATCTCGGCCGAGTTGCTCGCCAAGACAGTCTCGGAACTGTTCATATTCGAGCAAGAGCAACTCGATGACATCCGGCTCAATTGCATAGAGCTCTACGAACCTAGGCCATTAGCTCTGGCGATGCTAATGGCTTTGGCACGGGATGTGGTGCAGACATCGCAGACGGTTGATAGCCCAGCTGCCATGCACACGCCGTCTCCTTTGCCACCTTTGAAAGTGTAGAAAGATAATAATAAAACGACGCGTATTTATCTAGTGTATGCTTAGTTGGTATTTATGTACTATATATGTACTCTAATATTAGTGAATGTTCGGTTTTACGAACGTCAAAAGTCGGGGATCGAATATGCGACACCCTTGATCACCACTCTACCACATGACCGATTTCAGCTCATCCACCAATCATCCCAATCTCCTTAAACTCTTAGAAGGGTCGCTGAAGCTCTTTCTAAGTGCTTATCTGGTCTATCCAGCTCCCGCTCATGAGCAGAACATATTTACCGGCCGCTACCCTCTCATGGACGTCGTCCGTTCTTCACGAGCGCAGGTCTCAGTACGCGTCGCGCACCGACTCAATAGAGGTAACCCCTTGATGCAGCTTCCGATCGACGTCCTCCACATTCTTCTGCATCAAATCGATGCATCGTCCTTTATTCGGCTTAGGCAGACCAGCAACGTCTTGCGTGGCTTCATCGACAAGACCGGTCTGATAGCGTTCAATAGCTCGAGTGATTTACCGTCGTGTCGGCGCATTGAATGTGCAAAATCTTTCACGACGGACGTAATACCGCGTCAAACCTCCGGACTGTACGACGAGCTTCAGCAGCGCCTGCCGACTGTCGCGTCAGTTGCACTCCAATTTACATCAGGCGGCGCATCCGGTTCATCAGCCGAACTACATCTTGAGCGATGGACAGCCATCTGCGCTGCTTTGAACCGACCAGCATCACGTTTGCAAGGTCTTGCCCTGCGTAACACGGGAGTGAATCATGGCCTTAGGCTCACTATCCCAGCCGACATCCTTGGCGGCTCTGCACCGTTTTTGAGGGATGTTACACTCCAGCGCATCGGCTTACCGAAGGACTCGCTAAACGAAGGTTTCGACGTGCCATTGGGGTTTACGGGATTGACCACACTTGACTACCAACCAATACGCGGGTTCCTAACGCGCACGGGGCTTGCCAGTCTCCTGAACGCTTTGCCACAGCTGCTGACGCTCTCACTGCGTCTCATTTCCATCAATACAGACGATTTGAGACCCATACCTCATCGTCTCCATGCTCTCCGGGTCGATGGTCTTCGCCGTGGGCACAACGAAGTATACCACCTTATTTACAAAGACTCTGCTACCTTGCGGCGATTCGAAATGAGGCGTGGAATCGCGCACTGGTGGCAGTATGTTAACCAAGCAATTCCACTCGAGCATCGCTACCAGCTAGCCTCGGGTCTCGGCATAACCGAGCTGGATATTGCGTCTCCCGATTCAGGTCCTGGTCTCCACAAGCTGCGATTCTACCATCCTGATGGAACGGGCCAGCAGCTGCTACGTGATAATGTGCAATGGCTCACTAAGGTCACACTGCATCATCTTCAGTGGCCGGCACGCGAACCTTTGCCTGAGGCGCCTTGTCTAACCGAGCTGCACGTGTTCATTACTAGATGTAGCCCGTTCTTCGCGAACGGCTGGCCAGAGCCGCAGGATATCTTCCTTGCTGGGAAGGACACCGCGTGGCACGTTCCAGCATTGCGTACGTTCATGTTGTCGCACGCGGTCGTAGATCCGGCGGACCACTGCACGAACAAGCATCACGCTTGTTGTTGGAGAGGCAAGATGCTCATCTCCGCGGAGCTCCTGGCGAACACGGTCTTGGAGCTGCTTATCTTTAAACGAGAGCGGTTGGACGAGATGCGTTTTAGTTGCATTGAGTTCTATGAATGCGAACTAGCCGTCATGAACGAACTCGAAGCTCTCACGAGAGATATCGTGCACTCCTCGCAGCCATTTGACAGCCCTGCTGCTATGAATGCACCGTGGCAATTGCCGGCGTTGAAGGTGTAGGAAGAGGAAAGCATGTCAAATAGAAACTATCATGGGTCTACACGGACAGAGTGGGGTGCTCAGTAGCCCGCTGCACCAGGTGCCTTGTCGCCCTCGCGACGCAGTCGCAGCAATACTTCGCGGAAGCGGGTGAGGTCGGTCGTGTTGGGTCCAGCGCGTGCAAGCGTCTTGCTTTGCGAGTTCTGCCGGGGGTACAATTTAGCATACGGCCGCAAGAATACATTTGATCGTGCTCACTTGAAGCTCAATGATATCGCAGATGCGAGACCATGTTGTGCCTTGAGACAAGGAGTCGGTCAACGACTCAAGGAAGTGCTTCTCCTCGATCCTGTTCAGGCATGAGCATTGTGCACATAATAAGTCACATTGAACGAGTACGAACTTGTTGGAGGCGATCTGCTTGGCCTTCTTCTCGTTGTAGTCACGGTAATAGTCGTCGATGGCTTGCTCGGCACGCGTCACTGTCTCATTGCGCTTTGCCTTAGCCGCCTCCTCGCGTTCGCGAATCTGCGCGGCCTGCTTCTCGCGCCATTCCCTGAAACAAGCAGTTTCGTATGAGCTGAGTTCAAAGGTGTGTCTGCGCAGGCTGCGGCGCAGGCAGGGCCACGTACTTGATGACCTCCGGTTCCTCCTCGTCGAACGCAGGCTGGGGCGTAAATGCTGGCTGCGGGGTATATACTGGCTGACTGCCTGCAGGTCTAAAGCTAGGCACTGTGCTGGCAGGTGGTGGCGGCGATGCCTGTAACACAACGCGCGCGGTCAGAAATACTTCGTAGCGACGCGTAACACTAAAAGTAAACGCACAGGCACGCCAATATCCGGGAAACTGCTCTCGAACTGGGCGATCTCATCGTCACCCGTGACCTTGACAGGAGGAGGCGCTGGGTCATCAAACGCAAAGTTCACCACGGGCGGCGCGCCGACGGCGCCTGGCTTGGGCGCAGGCATCGGCGTGGCCGAACTAGGAATATCGCTGTCCCCAAGCGCATCTAGATCTGGGAACGCGCTTGCGGCGGCGTCAAAGTCGTAGTCGTCAGATGGTGAGAGAAGGTCAGCCATCGTAAGAAGAGAAAGATGACCGCCCAACTCCGCTCGAGCTCTTCATTCACATCAAACCGTTCGAATCATTTCACCAGAATCAAGCGCGTACTGCCTGTTTTATACTTTCACTTAAAGCTATAATCACTTAAAGCTGTAAATGCTAGAAGACTCGTCGACATGATGCATCACCACTTGTCTCGGTGGCACGTGCGCATCTACACCTCCAACGGCGGCAGTCGCGACGTCACGCGCATGACAGCGGGAGTGTTGACGGGCAGCGAGGACTGGACTATATCTCGTGCAAGTGGTCTCAGCATAGACATGGCGATTATTTCGGGTTCGTACAACTCAATGCAATTGAGCTGGATGTCGTCGAGCCGGTCCTTTTCGAAGAGAAACAGTTCCGAGATCAGCTTCGCAAGCAGCTCTGCTGAGACGAGCATCCGATCTCTACGGCAGCATGTATGGTGCTCGCTCGTACAGCGGTCTCCTGGAGGTGAGGCTGCGTACGACAACGAAAAGGTAGCCAGCACTGGAACTCGCCACGCCGTCTGCTTGGTTGCAAGAAAGATATCCTGCACCGGAGGTATGCCGAGCCTGTTTTCGACCAAGGCGTCACATTGGGTCATGAGAATGTGGATGGTTGTCAGACAGGATGCCTCTGGCAATGGCTCATACTCCGGCCACAGGAGATGGTGCAGCGTGATCCTAGTGAGCCATTGCGCGTTGGCTCCAATCAGATCATATTTTTCAGGTCCCCGACGATGATAAAATCGCAATTTCTGGGGGCCAGAGTCAGAGTTCGCCGATTCGATGTCTAGCTCGGTGAAGTTGAGCCCTGCGGCCAGCTCGCGATGCCTCTCAGGAGGGGGACGAAAACGCTGCCACCAGTGGCCAACTCTGTTTCTCGCCTCAAACCGTCGGAGAGTTGTAGAGCTCTTGTAGAAGAGTTGAAACACCAGATTTTCCCCGTAACGGAGGTTATCGATGCGAAGAGCGGCGAGTCGGTGAGATATTGGCGTTGGCTCAGTTGAGGTCAACTGGGGGTCCGTATCAATATCGATGTAGGATAGACACAATGCGAGCGCCTTGAGCTGTGGCAAAGATGCCAGAAGGGCGGTGAGCTCGGCGGCGGTCAGACACTTGCTTGGGGGCTGGTATTCTAGATATCTGAGACCCGTAAATGCTGTTGGCACTGGCAAACCTTGAGATCCAGACGCCAAGCCAATAAAAAGAATATTTGCCGATCTTAGTACTGGTGCAAATCGAGCGAAGATGTTGTCCGGAACCGTTATTACAGTTTTTGAGCTCGCTGGGTGCGTCAGGTCGCGCAGCGAAACGCTTTGCAGATGTGGCGCTGCATGACTGAGAGCATTACACACGCGGGACCATCTCTCAAGAGATTGTTCCTCCAGAGGCGAGGATATGTCTCCAATCGACAAGTGGAGCGTGATCCGCACTGCTGACGGAACACACTGCGCCAGTTCCTCGTACATCTCGGATGTCTGGCGCAGCATCGTGCACAATGTGAAGCATGTCGAACATTCGGCACGTCGGCACAACGGAGGGGCTTTTGAGTTCTTGGATGGTTTTAAACCCGTTTCGTCAATGATGCCACGTAGGATGCTGCTTGTCTGCCGAAGCATAACGAAAGACCATGATGTATCAATGTGATGAAGGAGGATGTGCAGAGCATCGACGGAAAGGCGCATCAAGGGGTTTAGTCTGTTGAGTCGACGCGCATGGTGGACTGCCAAACGAGTTTGTACGGAACGAAAGGTGTCAGCAAGCTGAGAACTCTCAGTAGCTCTGTTCTGCGTATTAGTAGAAACTTGAGGGACTAAATGAACTTACGAAGGATTGCAGAATGGCGCTAGAGACTTTTCTACAAATTTAATCAAGTTGGTGTGGCTTGGAGAAGATCTGATATCCGGCATGTGGTGAAGCGGTGGTCAAGGAGCGACACGGGAGCCCGAGGCCGGTCTGAATATCAAACCAAACACCTAATCATCGAACACTGGCATTTAGTAGGAGCCACATCTATTTATAGGGCGCAGTAATACCAGCCAGGCACTCATGCATGTCACGATGTTTCACTTTGTGCTTACACTTTCAACGGTGGCAAGCGTAGCAATGGGCACATCGTAGCTACGCTGTCAATCAACTGAGATGTTTGCACTATGTCTATGGCGAGAGTCCCTAGTATGGAGATTGCTGTCGGTTCGGCTTCGTACAGCTCGACGCGACTGAGCCGGATTTCATCCAGGCGCTCCCGCTTGAAGATCAACAGTTCCGAGATCGTCTTTGCGACGATCTCTGCCGAAATGAGCATCCTTCCCCGCTGGCAACAGTGGTGTTTGCCAATGCACCGATCCTCCGGGTTCGAGAGAGCGTATGATAACGAAAACCTCCGCAAAGCCGGGACGCGCCACGCCGTTTCCTTGCCTGCAAGGAAGATGTCCTGTACTTCGTTCGCGGCCATCTCAGAATTCCCGGTGACAACATCATTACACTTGGACATGAGCAGATGCAGGTCTGTCAGACACCGTGCCTTTGGAAAATGACTGTCCTCCGGCCACAGGAGATGGTGCAACGTGAGCTTGGTGAGCCATCGAGCGCCTGCGGCTAGTAACTGTACCTCTGGTCCCCCACAATGATAGAATCGCAATTTCTCAAGGCCAGGGCCGGAAGAGGCAACGTCCAACTCGGTGACATTGAGCCCTGCGGCCAACTCGCGATGTTGTTCGGGCTGCACGTTCAGATATTGCTTCCAGTACGCAGTCCTGCAACGCGCTTCAAACCGACGCAATGTCGTGGAGTTGTTGCAGAGGGCGCGATACACCTCACGCTGCCCGCGCTGAAGGTAGTCTATTCTGAGGGCTTGCAGACGGTGAGGTATTGGCTCCAACTCGTTAATAGCCTTCCGCAGGTCAATCAGACGCAATGACAGCGCCGTGAGTTGAGGTAAGGCCGCCAGAAGGTCTGCTAGCTCCGCATATGACATGCTCACAGCGGGCGGAGTATAATCCAGCGAAGTTAACGTTGCAAACGTAGATGCCATCATTAAGCCTCCGAGTGGCATGTGTAAACCAATTCGACGAATGGTTGCAGTCCTTAAGCTGGGGTGCGAGCCCGGCGAAGACTTCAATTGGGATCATCGGTGGTAAATCCTCAGGCTTTCGACCCATCCTCATCGTGTTCAATATGACGAGCTCCTGAAGAAGTGGTGCTGGTTGGTTCAGGGCAGCGCAAATACGCGTCCATCGTTGGACACTTGACTTTCTCCATTCTCCGCTGATTAACTGAAGCGTGACCCGTGTTGCCGACGGCAGACGTCGCCGAAGCTCGTCAAACACCTGGGTTTTCTGAAGCGGTGTCACATCTGCACTAAAGTGATCCATGCATCGTACGTGTCGACATGACGGTGGACCAGATCCGTTGCATGTGACGAGAACCGTTTGGTCGATGAGGCGACGCAGGACGCTGCTTGTCTGCCTGAGGGAATGGAAGGACGCCGTCTCGATGTGATGCAAAAGTTCATGTACTATATCAGCTTCAACTGAAGCAAGGGGGCATGCTTGTTGAACTGGCGCGCAAGGCGGGCTGAGAGGTTGCGCTGGGTGTCATGGAAGTCGTTCAAAACACGAACAAAGTGGTCCTGCCTGGTTTGCGTATGAGCATTGTCACTGCAGGACAATACAAGTGCACGATTCAAGCGGGTCAGATGGCCACCAGAGTCTGTGTTGAACTCGGTGTCCGGCATGGATGGTCGGAGGACAAGGGGCGGGAGCGGTCATCCCCGATTCTACTTGCAAGGTACATACCGTTTGAACGCAAGCTGGCTTTCGTTAACAACACTCGAGATTAAAGTGTGCTCATTCATAAGCGGGAGTCAATATATACAGCGAGTGGCAGATTGATATGGGCAAAGCTCAAGATTAAAGTGTGCTCATTAATAAGCGGGAGTCGATTTATACAGCGAGTGGCAGATTGATATGGGCAAAGCTCAAGGCGAGTACACTTCATTGATCGTCATAGGATTGCCTCCGATTAAGTCTCCTCCGCCTGGAATGTAGATCTTGCCATTGAGTGCCGTCGCACTGGTGCCATGGCGCGGTGAAGTCATATCAGCAAGCTTCGACCACTTGTTTGCCTTGAGATCATAGGCCTCGACTTGGGGGAACACGCCCGTTGCAGCCTCCGGGTTCCCCTCGCCGCCAAAAGTGTAGATTTTCTTCCCTACCGCCGCAGCGGATAGACCACCACGAGGAGTTGGCATGGTCGTGTTCAATACCTTCCACTTTGGTTGGCCGTGATCGAGGCGGGAACGAAGGTCGAGGGAAAATACCGTGCCACGGACGTTGTGTTGCCCATGGTCGCGCCCTCCGACAACATAGAGCGTCTTGCCCACTACCACCGCGCCTGCGTGATCCCTCGGAGCAGGCATGTCCGGAATCGCGCTCGCCGGCAGCCACTTGCGCGTACGTACGTTGAATGCGGACACTGTCGCCACCGTGTCCTGGAGACCTTCAGGGATCAACACT
>Ga0247815_10002075_pt1 | contig 14934 bp, 13 predicted proteins | sample UWRJL194509B1_FD_181014 | JGI IMG/M metagenome (GOLD analysis project Ga0247815, IMG submission 181014) | Plant litter microbial communities from Arlington Agricultural Research Station in Wisconsin, United States - UWRJ-L194-509B-1 | ecosystem: Environmental > Terrestrial > Plant litter >...
GACGAAGATCTGGCTCACGGTGCGGACTCCCGGTCGATTGCGCTCTCCTGGTGCAGCGCGAGGTCGCGGGTCTGCGCCTGGATGGCGGTGATCGCGACGGTGTTGACGATGTCTTGCACGAGCGCTCCGCGGGAGAGGTCGTTGATCGGCTTGCGCAGGCCCTGCAGCACCGGGCCGATGGCCACGGCACCCGCGCTGCGCTGCACCGCCTTGTAGGTGTTGTTGCCGGTGTTGAGGTCCGGGAAGATGAAGACCGTCGCGCGCCCCGCCACCTCCGAGCCGGGCATCTTGGACTGGCCGACGGAGGCATCCACCGCGGCGTCGTACTGGATCGGGCCGTCCACCTTGAGGTCGGGGCGGCGCTCGCGCACGTGCGCCGTCGCCTCGCGCACCTTCTCGACATCGGCGCCCGCGCCGGACATACCGGTGGAGTAGGAGAGCATCGCGATGCGCTGCTCGATCTGGAACTGCGCCGCGGTGGTGGCCGAGGAGATCGCGATGTCGGCGAGCTGAGTGGCGTTCGGGTCGGGGTTGACCGCGCAATCGCCATAGACCAGTACCCGGTCTTGCAGGCACATGAGGAACACGCTGGAGACGACGGAGACGCCCGGGTCGGTCTTGATGATCTCGAACCCGGGGCGGATCGTGTGCGCCGTCGTGTGGGCTGCGCCCGAGACCATGCCGTCGGCAAGGCCGAGATGCACCATCATGGTGCCGAAGTACGAGACATCCGTCACCGTCTCACGCGCGGCCTCGAGGGTGACGCCCTTGTGCTCCCGCAGCTTCGCGTACTCGACCGCGAAGCGCTCGCGCAGCTCCGGATCGAGGGGGCTCAGGATGTCTGCCTCGCTCAGGTCGAGACCGAGCTCGGCCGATCGCGCGCGGATCTCGCCCTCGTCACCGAGGATCGTCAGGCGAGCCACCGACCGTCGCAGCAGCGTGCTCGCCGCGCGCAGGATGCGATCGTCGCCGCCCTCCGGCAGCACGATGTGCTGTGGGTTGCTGCGGGCCCGGTCGAGCAGGTCGTACTCGAACATGAGCGGGGTGACCACGTCGGTGCGGCTGACGTCGAGACGCTCGAGCAGCAGTCCGGCGTCGACGTACTGCTCGAACAGGGCGAGCGCTGTGTCGTACTTGCGCTGCGAGTCGGCGGCGAGCCTGCCGCGGGTCTGAGTGATGCGCAGGGCAGTGTCGTAGGTGCCTAGTGTGGTGCTGATGATCGGGAGCGAGTTGTCGAGGCCGTCGATCAGTTGGGCGACCTGTGGCACCAGCTCGAAGCCGCCGTTGAGGATGACGCCAGCCACCGAGGGGAAGGTCTCCGCCGCGTTGGCCATGAGCACGGCCAGCAGCACGTCGGACCGGTCGCCCGGGATGACGACCACGCCACCCTCGATGAGGCGCGTGAGCACGTTCTCCATCGACATCGCCGCGACGACCACACCCAGCGACTCGCGCCCGAGCAGCGCCTCGTCGCCGGAGACCAGCGTGCCTCGCACGGCTTCCATGATCGAGGCCACACTCGGCGCGATGAGGAAGGGGTCTTCGGGGATGGCCCAGACCGGCACGCCGTCGCTGTCGGTGGAGAGTTCGGATACCACCGCGTCGAGCATGCCGGGGTCAACCCGGTTGGCGATGATGCCGATGACGCCGGCGTGCGCTGCAGCGAGCTCGGTGCTCGCCAGGCTGAGGATCTGGCGCAGGTCGCCCGGGCTGCGAGCTCCCTGCTCGTCGTGCTGCTGGCCGCCGAGGACGAGCAACACGGGGGCGCCGAGGTTGGCAGCGATCCTGGCGTTGAATCCGAGCTCGGTGGGCGAGCCGACATCCGTGTAGTCGGATCCGAGGATGACGACCGCGTCACACTGCCGCTCGACCGCCTTGAAGCGGGAGACGATCTCGCTCAGCGCCGCATCGGCATCGGCGTGCACGTCGTCGTAGCCGACGCCGATGCATTCCTCGTAGCTGAGGTCGACGCCGTCGTGGGCGAGCAGCATCTCGAGCACGTAGTCGCGTGAATCGCTGGAACGTGCGACCGGGCGGAACACCCCGACGCGGCGGGTCTGGTGACTCAGGGTGTCGAGCATCCCGAGCGCGACGGTGGACTTGCCCGTGTGCCCCTCGACGGAGGTGATGTAGATGCTTCGCGCCACGGGTAAACCCTAGGCCGCGCAGCTGTGTGCGAGGCAAGCCCTGTTCGGGCTAAACTCGTCGTGGCTCCTCGCGTGGCGCCATCCAGGCCAACTCCCCCAGGACGGAAACGTAGCAAGGGTAACCGGGCTCTGGCGGGTGCGCGAGGAGTCCTTTTCGTTAACCGGCGGGCATTCGAGTGTCGGTGCGAAATCGGGAGGCCCGAACATCCCGTAAGATTCTTGATGGTCGTTCGCATGAACCGGTTCGACCGACCCAGGAGAATTCGCCTAGTGGCCTATGGCGCACGCTTGGAAAGCGTGTTGGGTTAACGCCCTCGGGGGTTCGAATCCCCCATTCTCCGCGAGAGAGGTCCGCCTCTCGTTGCAACACCCGGGTGACTTCGGTGGAGTCCGCGGCGTTCCATCGTGCTTGTTGAGATCGTGCTCGTCTTGAACGTGCTTTTCACTGGGGACACACTTCCGACCGGGGTTCCCTGCTGGTGCTTTTCCGCGGCCCGATCCAGGGTTGCGCTGACGGGGGGAATCCGTTGACCGACGCTGCGATACGCCAGTATCTTCTCCGTCTCGCCCCGAAGCGCGGTCTGCTGCGCTCGGTCGGGTTCTCTGTGCTGCTCGTTGCCGGGCCGGTCTTCGGCGTGCTCACCTTCCTCGGAGTCCACAACGGCGCCTGGGAAGTGGGAGCTGTCGGTGCGCTCGTCACCCTGTTCGCCTGCCTCTTCGTCTATCACCGCTATCGCCACACCTCGATCAGCGTGACGGAGCTGTGCATCGAGGAACGTGGCTTCTGGGGCAGGCGCAACACCTTCGCGCGCTCGGCTGCCGCCTCCGTCGACCTGGTGCACACGTTCAGCCCGGCATCCCCCGACCCGTCGCCGCAGCTCATCGTGCGCGACAGCGACGACCGCTGCCTGCTGCGGATGCGCGGCGCGTTCTGGTCGATCGATGCCATGCGGGAGGTCGCGGCCTACCTCGAGCCGGTCGCCGCGGTGCACGAGGAGGCGATGAGCGCCACCGAGTTCCACGAACGGTACCCCGACGCCGCCTACTGGATCGAGAACCGGCCGATCGTGCGAGGAGCGCTCATCGCCGCGGTGACGGCCGTCGCGCTCGCTCTGATCTTCGCGTTGAGCGTCTTCGTCGGCCTGCCCGTCACCCGCTGACTCCGCACCGGCTAACGACGCACCGGCTAACGACGCACCGGCTCCGTCGAGGCGAGGCCGCCGAGCTCACCGAGGCGCGGTAGCCCCTCCCAGTCGCCGCCGACCATGCAGACGTACGCACCAACAGTGACCGCCGTGGTGAGGCGGGATTCGACGGCCTCCCCGCGGAGGTACTCACGCAGGTATCCCGCGACGAAGGCGTCGCCGGCTCCCACGGTGTCGACGGGTTCGATCGGCACCGCCGCGCGCGTGTAGTCCCGTCCGTCGACATGGGCGACTGCTCCGAGAGCACCGAGCTTGACCACAGCTTCGGATGCGCCCAGGTCGATCAGACCACGGGCGAGACCGAGCGGCGTGTCTTCCCGGTCGAGGGCGATAGCGACCTCGTCATCGCCGCCGAACACGACATCCGCCTGCGGGATGAGTCGGCGATAGGCGACCCTGGCGTCCTCCGGACTCCACAGCTTGCCGCGGTAGTTGAGGTCGAGGGAGACGAGCACGCCGGACTCGCGAGCGAGTCGCACCAGCCGGTCGGTGAGCTCTGCCATCTCCGGCGAGAGCGCCGGAGAGATTCCCGTGACATGGAGCAGACGCGCCTGGCGCACCAGGTCGAGGTCGATCTCGTCGATCGCGAGCTGGGAGCCGGCCGACCCTGTGCGGTAGTACCAGATGCGGGTCTCGTCGGCCGTTCGACGCTCCTTGACCATGAAGGCGGTGGGCGCGGACGGATGACGGATTCCCGCGACCCGCACGCCCTCCGCGCGGATCTCGCGCAGCACGAGGTCGCCGAACGGATCCTCGCCGACCTTGCCGATCCAGGTGACCTCTTCGCCGAGACGGCTGAGGGCGATCGCGACGTTGCTCTCCGCACCGCCGATACCGAGCCCGAGGGCCCGGCTGTGCTGCAGCGGTCCGTGCGCCTCGGAGCTCAGCAGCGCCATGGTCTCGCCGAAGGTGACGACGGTGCTCATCGTGCCCTCTCCTCGTCGATCAGAGCGAGGGCGCGACGGCATCGCTCCGCAAGAGCATCGAGTGACCCGCCATTCAGTGCATCGCCGATCAGCGGCCCGCCGAGGCTGACGGCGGACGCGCCGCCCCGCAACCAGGGCCCGACATCATCCAGTCCCACCCCGCCCGACGGGATGAACCGGAGGTCGGGAAACGGCCCGCGCAGATGCGCACCGTACTGTGCCCCGACGGTCTGCGCCGGAAAGATCTTCACCGCTGTCGCGCCGGCGGTCCAGGCGGCGAACACCTCGGTCGGGGTGAGCGCGCCGGGGTACACGGGCAGGCCCGTATCGACGGCGAGTGCAATGACCTCCCGATCGAGAACGGGCGTCACCAGGTAGTCCGCTCCCCCCGCGATGGCGGCCGCGGCCGCGTCGAGGCTGGTGATGGTGCCGACGCCGATCTCGGCATCCGACCCGTACCGCTCGACGATCGCGGCGAGACGATCGAAGGTTCCCGGGGTGGTGAGCGTCAGCTCGATCGACCGGATACCCCGCTCGACCAGCACGTCGACCACCCGGTCGTACTCCCCGGCGTCGGGAGCACGGAGGACAGCGACGATCGGGCACTCCTCGAGGTACCGCGATACGCCGGAGCGCGCCACGGTCGCCGCAGGGGCGCCGCTCATAGCGCGACGACGACGTCGATCTCCACCAGGATGTTCGCGAGCGTCGATCCCACCGTCGTGCGCACCGGGAACGGCTCGGTGAAGAACTCACGATAGGCAGCGTTGAAGCCGGCGAAGTCGCGATCGAGGTGCTGCAGGTGCACGGTCGACTTCACGACCTGATCCATCGTGGCTCCGTGCGCGTCCAACACCGAACGGATGTTGCGCAGCACCTGGCGCGTCTGCTCTTCGACCGAGTCGGCGACAGCGCCGGTGGCGGGATCCTGCGGCCCGAAGCCGGCGGTGTAGAGGAACCCGTTCGCGACGATGCCCTGACTGTAGGGGCCGGCCGGCGCGGGGGCGTTCGGGATCGAGATCGCTGCTTTGGTCATGGGTGGTGCTCCTTGTGTTTCGTGGGCGGTGCAGGTGTGACTCTGGGGGTTTTCGATACGGCTGCTCCTTCGCGGTGGCCTACTCGACCGGCGTCCGTGCGAAGGCGAGATTGTGCACCCGGCGGCGCAGCCGGGCGAAACCCGTGCCATCGCGGCTGGGGTGCACCCGGTTGGTCAGCAGCACGACGTACCGCCCCGCGTCGGGATCGATCCAGAGGGATGTCCCCGTGAAGCCGGTGTGACCGTAGCTGTTCGGACCCGCCAGGTCGCCGGCCGGGGAGCCGACCGCATCCGTCCCCTGCCAGGCGAGCGAGCGTCGCAGCAACAGATGGTCGGTGTGCGGGCGGATCATGGCGCGGTAGCCGGCCGGCGAGAGGATTGCGCGACCCTCGGCGACCAGGGCCTGACCGAGCGCCTCCAGATCGGTGAGAGTGGAGAACAGCCCGGCATGTCCGGCGGGTTCGCCGAGAACGACGGCGTTCTCGTCGTGCACTTCCCCCTGCACGAGACGACCGCGCCACGGGTCGAACTCGGTGGCGACGGCGAGCGGATGCAGCGGCTCCGGCAGGCCGAAGCCGGTCGAATCCATTCCCGAGGGTCGCAGCACGCGCTCACGCACCAGGGCCTCGAGGGTGAGCCCGGATGCCGACTCGGCGATAAGCCCGAGCAGGATGAAACCCTGCGAGGAGTAGACGACCTCGCTGCCGACCGGTGCAAGCGGCAGCTCGCGGATGGCGGCCAGCATGGCCGCGCGAGTCGTCGCCGTCCTGTAGAGAGGCACCTGCCCGGGCAGCCCCGAGGTATGACTGAGCAGGGCACGCACCGTGAGCGCAGCCTTGTCGGTCTCCGCGTAGTCCGGAAGGTGGTCGGCGATCGTGTCATCGAGCGTCAGGTGCCCGCTCTCGATCAGGGACATGATCGCGAGACCCACGATCGGTTTCGTCACGGAGGCGAGGTCCCAGCGACTGCCGTCGTCGACCTCGGCTCCGTCCCAGGCGAGAGTGCCGAGGAGCCCGCGATCGGCAGCGCCGCTCGCATCGCCGGTCGAGAACGCTGCGGCCGAGAACATCCGCTGCTCCCTGGCGTCGGCGAGCACCGCGGTGATCCGACTCACGCGGGCACCTGCGCGTCTTGTGCACGGGCCAGGTCGGCGATGCTGTCGACCGGGAAGAAGCAGGCCGCGCGGTGGTCTGCCTCGCCCTGCACGGTGAGTGGCGGACGCTCCTCAGCGCACTCGGGCTGGGCCAGCGGGCAGCGGGTGCGGAAGCGGCATCCGGAGGGCGGGTTCGCGGGGGACGGAGGATCGCCCGCCAGAACGACCCGGGTGCGGGCCTTGCCGGTGACGGCGTCGGCGATCGGCACCGCCGAGAGAAGCGCCTGGGTGTATGGATGGCGCGGGTTGCGGAACAGCTCTTCGGTCTCCGCGATCTCGACGATCTGCCCGAGGTACATGACGGCGATACGGTCCGCGATCTGTCGCATGACCGACAGGTCGTGCGAGACGAACAGGTAGCTGAGTCCGCGATCGACCTGCAGCCCGCGCAGCAGGTGCAGGATCTGCGCCTGCACCGACACGTCGAGCGCGCTGACCGGCTCGTCACAGACCACCAATCGCGGCTGGAGCGCGAGTGCGCGGGCGATGCCGATGCGCTGCCGCTGGCCGCCGGAGAACTCGTGCGGGTAGCGGTCCTGCACGGCGGGATCGAGCCCGACCGAGGAGAGCAGCGTGCCGACCGCCTCGCGGATCTCGGTCGCCCGACCCCGGCCCTTCGGCAGCATCCCGTGGGTGATCAGCGGTTCGGCCAGCACGTCGCGGATGCGCATGCGCGGGTTGAGGCTGGCATACGGGTCTTGCAGCACCACCTGCAGCTCGCGCCGCACATCGACGAGCTGTCGGCGCGACAGCTCAGTGAGCTCCTGACCGTCGAACACGATGCTGCCGGATGTGGCGGCCTCCAGTTGCAGGATCACCCGGGTCAGCGTCGTCTTGCCGCAGCCCGACTCCCCGACCAGCCCGAGCGTCTCACCGGGGGCGATGTCGAGGGACACGTCGTCGACCGCGAGCACGGGCATCGCCGAGGCTCCACCGCGCGCCGGAAACTGCTTGGTGACGTTCTTCAGAGAGAGCAGAGGGGCGCTCATGCCGGCTGCCTTTCCGTTTCGGCGATGCGCGCGGCGCGGTCGCTCAGCGATCGCGCGGCGGCCGCGAGCTCGTCCGCGGGCAGAATGCAGGCAGCATCGTGGTCGGGCGCCTTCGACTCCAGCTGCGGGACGACCGTCGAACACTCCGGCTTCGCGAGAAAACAGCGCGGCTGGAACGGGCATCCGGGTGGCAGGGCCAACAGATTCGGCGGGGATCCGGGGATCGGATCGAGCACTGCACCCTTGGGACGATCGGCCCGCGGCGCCGACTGCAGCAACTGCATCGTGTACGGCATCCGCGGCTCCTCGAAGGTATCGCGGGCCGAAGCCCGCTCGACCGGTCGGCCGGCGTACATCACCACGACGTCGTCGGCCTTCTCGGCCACCATGGCGAGATCGTGGGTGATGAGCACGATGCCCATGTCGAAGCGGTGCTTGAGGTCATCGAGCAGATCCATGATCTGCGCCTGCACCGTGACGTCGAGGGCAGTGGTGGGTTCATCGGCGATGAGCACCTTGGGGCGGCAGGCCAGGGCCATCGCGATCATCACCCGCTGGCGCATGCCGCCGGAGAACTGATGCGGATACTGCCGGGCCCGCTCCTCCGGATTGGCGATGCCGACCTCGCGCAGGGCCTGCACGGCCCGGGCCTTGGCATCGCTGCGACTGAGTTTCTCGTGCCGGGTGACCGCCTCGACGATCTGCGACCCCACGGAGCGGACCGGGTTGAGGCTGGTCATCGGATCCTGGAAGATCATCGCGATGCCGCGACCGCGCACCGCGCGCAGCTCCTTCTCGCTCAGCTCGAGCAGGTTGCGACCATCGAACAGGATCTCGCCGCCGGTGTAGACGCACGGCGGTTCGGGATTGAGCCGAAGGATCGAGAGCGCGGTGGCGGTCTTGCCGCTGCCCGACTCCCCCACCACCGCGAGCGTCTTGCCCTGCTCTACGGCGAAGCTCACGCCGTTGACCGCGCGCACCACGCCCGTCCCGAGGCGGAATTCCGCCTGCAGGTTCTTCAGTTCCAGGATGGCCATCAGTGTGCCTCTCTGTCGATGATGCGTGTCCACTCGGCGGCGTCGGCGCGCACGTCGCCCCGCGGCGGGAGTGCGACCTCGCGCACGACGCCGGGTTGTTTCAAGGCGGTTCCGGTGATGACCGCGACGACGGTGTCGCCCTCGTCGATCCAGCCGTCTCGGCGTCCGTTCCTCACCGCGGCGAGAGAGACCGCGGCCGAGGGTTCCGCCCCGACCGCGTTCGCGCCGAGCAGCAGCATGGCCTCGGCGATGTCCTCCTCGGTGACGGCGACGGCGCGACCTCCCGACTCGCGCACGGCCCGCAGAATGCGCCGACCGCCATGGATCATGTCGTCTCCGGCGATGCTCTGCGCCATCGTGGCCGTCGAATCCCCGGTACGGATGGTGGCGGGCCGATCGTTCTCGAACGCCTCGACCAAGGGCGCGCAGACCGCCGGCTGCACACCGACCATGCGAGGGACGCGGTCGATCAGGCCCAGGGAGAGGAGCTCACGGAATCCCTTCCACGCACCCCAGAGACCGCCGCCGGTCCCGACCGGATGCACCATGACATCCGGCACCTGCCAGCGCAGTGCCTCGCACAGTTCGTAGGCGTAGACCTTCATGGCCTCGTGCCTGATCGGGTTGACGAAATTGACGAAGGAGTAGCGGCCAGCGCGCGCCAGTTCGTCGAGAGCATCGAAGATCTCGGCGCTCGAGTCGTAGTGCAGTCGATAGACCGCAGCCCCGTACAGGCTGATCGTCGCCACCTTGCTGTCATTGGCGACCGACTCGACGAAGACCGTCGCGTCGAGCCCTGCGCGAGCGCAATAGGCGGCGAAGGATGCTCCCGCATTGCCGGAGCTGTAGGTGAAGCCGCTACTCGCGCCGAGGTGCTTCGCGAGGCTCACCGCGAGCGCGAAGCCCCGGTCTTTGAAGCTGCCGGTGGGCATGAGTCCGTCGTTCTTCACGAGCAGGCCGGGCACACCGAGCTGCTCGCCGAGCGCGGACATTCGCAGCAGTGGGCTGTCGCCCTCGCCGAGGGTGATCTCCTCCGCACCGACGGGCAGCGGCAGGAGCTCGCGCCAGCGCCACATGCCCTGACCGCGGCCGGCTGCTGCACGCTCTGGCAGCCCGGGCTCGAGCGCGTCGAGGTCGTACTGCACCTCGAGCAGGCCACCGCAGGCCGGGCACAGATTGACCAGCCGATCGAGTGCGACCGTCTCGCCGCAGTCATCGCAGAGCAACTGCGTCGCGAGGCTCACCGGTAGGCCTTCGGGTCGGCGAAGTCGCGCAACATGTCACCCATGACGTTGATCGAGAGGGTGGTCAGCACGATCGCCAGGCCACTGAACAGGGCGATCCACCAGGAGGTCGCGACATAGAGCTGCCCCTCCGCGAGCATTCCACCCCAGGTCGGCACGGTCGGCGGCACGCCGAGACCGAGGTAGCTCAGTGACGCTTCCGCCACGATCATCGCGGCGACCTGCAGGGTTCCGATCGTCGCCAGCGGCGCCAGGATGTTGGGCCGGATGTGACGGAACATGATCTGCAGATCATTGTCTCCGATCGCACGAGCTGCCGTGATGAAGTCCCGGCTGCGCAGCGACAGCACCTCGGCACGGATGACCCGGGCGTACGACATCCAGCCGTTGATGCCCAGCACGACGATGACCACGGTGAGGCTGGGCTCGAGCACCACAACGATGACCAGAGCGAGCAGGATCGTGGGGAAGGCGAGCTGGATGTCGGCGAGCCGCATGAAGATCGTGTCGACGATGCCGCGGTAGTAGCCGCAGAGCACCCCGATTATCGTGCCGATCAGCCCGGACAGGAGCGTCGCCGCGACCCCGACCAGGAGAGACACCCGGGTTCCGTAGAGGATGCGGCTGAAGACATCCCGACCCAGGTCGTCGGTGCCGAGCAGGTGGCCCGGCAGCGAGCCCGGCAACCAGATCGGCGGTTTGAGACGGCCGACCAGATCTTGCGTGGCCGGATCGAACGGCACGATCAGCGGCGCGAAGATGCCGACCAGTACCACCAGTGCCAGGATGCCGAGCGCGATCTGCGCGACGACGTTCTTGCGCAGCGCGCGCAGAAAGCTGCGCCAGGTGCTCTGCGGGCGGGGTAGCGCTCGGGCCGGAGCGATCGTTGCGGTCATCAGCTCAACCTCACTCGGGGATCCAGGAACGCATAGGCGATGTCGACGATCAGGTTGGTCACCACGAAGATCACCGACAGGAACAGCACGATCGCCTGCATGAGCGGGAAATCGCGGTTGGTGATCGCCTCGACGGTGAGGCGACCGACGCCGGGCCAGGAGAAGACCTGCTCGGTGAGGATGGCGCCGCCGAGCAGGCTGCCGATCTCCAGTCCGATGATGGTGACCACCGGCAGCGCGGCGTTCTGCAGACCGTGATCGCGGATCACCTGCCACCGAGACAGGCCCTTGGAGCGTGCGGTACGGATGTAGTCCTCACTGAGCACGTCGATGAGCGACGATCTGAGCAGGCGCGCGATCATCGCCATCGAATAGAGGCCGAGCGTGATGGCCGGCAGGATCAGGTGATCGAAGCCGCCGCGCCCGGAGGCGGGCAGCCAATGCAGGTTCACCGCGAACACCAGGATGAGGATGATTCCGACGAAGAACGCCGGCGTCGACTGACCGACCAGCACGGCGGCCACCACGGAACTGTCGGCCGCGCTGCCGCGCTTGACCGCGGCGATGATGCCGGCCGGGATGGCGACCAGCAGTGCGAACACCAGGGCTCCAGCGCCGAGCTCGATTGTCGCCGGCAGACGCTCGACGATCAGGGAGAAGGCGGGCTGGTGGAAGAACAGCGACTGCCCGAAGTCGAGGTGCAGGATGCCGCTGAGGTAACTGAGGTACTGCACGAAGAGCGGCCGGTCGAGCCCGAGCGCCTGGCGCAGCGACTGCTCCTGGGCGAGGGTCGCCTCGGGCGGCAGCATCGCCTGCACGGGGTCGCCGGTGAGCCGCACGAGAAAGAAGGTGAGGGTCGCGACGCAGAACAGCACCAGGATGGTCTGCCCCACCCGCCGCAGGATGAATTGCTGCAGCTCGCCGCCGAGGGCGCGGGTGGCACGCCGCCGGAACGAGCCGGCGGCGTGCATGCGCCCGGTGGGCTGCACGGTGGAGGTGACAGCCACGACTACTTGACGGTCGCGGTGGACATGTTCAGGATTCCGGTCACCGGCATCGTCCACTTCACGGTGCTGCGCAGCGCGTAGGTGTTGTTGACGTTGAACAGGTAGACGAACGGTGCCTCGCTCTTCAGCAGCTTCTGCATCGTGGAGAAGGTCTTCAGGCGGGTGGCGGGCACGGTGCCGGTCTCACCGGCGACGATCAGCTGATCGGCCTCCGGGTTGTTCCAGCGGCTCGAGCGACGGTCGGACTTGACCACCGACTGCAGGAAGCTGACCGAGTCGAGCGTCCAGCCCGAGTTCGCCATGAGGTAGAGCCCGCCGTCGCGGCGCTTGTTCAGGGTGATGATCTCGGACTTCGCCGTCTGAGGATCGACGACTGCGACCTTCGCGGTCACGCCGATCTTGCCGAGCTGCCCGGCGATCGCCTGAGCCAAAGCCGAGTCGGCGGAAGAGGCCGAGAGAGTGGTGGAGAAGCCCTTGGCGTATCCGGCCTTCTTCAAGAGCGCCTTCGCATCCTTGACGTCGTAGGGGAAGGGCTTCACCGAGGCGTCGAAGCCGTAGACCGAGGAGGGAACGAGGGTGGGCGTCTGCTTCGCCGCGCCGGCCATCACGGTGCTGATCAACGTGGGGACGTCGACCGCCTCGTTGAGTGCCTTGCGCACGTCGGCATTCGCGAGCGGACCGTCGGTGATCGTGTCGATGCTGAGATCGTAGGTACGGATGCCCGCTGTGCTCTTGACGGTCGTGTCGGGGCTGGTTCCCAGTTGGTTGGCCGCATCCTTGGTGATTCCGGTGACGATGTCGGCCTCGCCCGACTGCAGTGCGGCGAGAGCGGATGCCGGGTTCGGCATGATCTTGAACGTCAGGTTCTTCACTGCCGGCTTGGCACCCCAGTAGTGCGGGTTGGCCTTCAGCACGATCGACTCGGCCTGCGAGCGAGAGACGAAACTGTAGGGTCCGCTGCCGACGGGGTGCTTGGCGAAGGCCTCTGCACCCTCCTCGGTGATCAGCTTGGGAGGAACGATCACGCCGCCGAAGAGCGACACCTTGGCCGGGATGACAGGGTCGGTCGCCTTCATCTGGAAGTCGACGGTCGTGGGGTTCACCGCGACGGCGGACTTCACATTGACGAGTTCGACGATCGGCGATTTGGTGGCCGGGTCGAGCAGACGGTTGATGCTGAAGGCGACGGCCTCGGCATCCAGCTTCTCGCCGTTCTGGAACTCGACGCCCTTGCGGATCGTGAACTCCCAGGTGAGCGGATCCTTCTGCTTCCACTTGGTCGCGATGCCCGGGTGCAGTTCGTTGTCTGCACCGCGCACGGTGAGGGTGTCGAAAATGTTGTCGGCGACGCTCATCGAGGTGAGGTCACCCTGCAGCTGGGGGTCGAGCGATACGACGTCCGACCCGATGGCGACCGTGAGCGAAGTCTTCTTCGAAGCGGATCCGCTCGACGGATCCGACGACGCAGTCGGATCGGACGAGGCGCAGCCGGCCAGTAGCGCAGTGGCGGCGACCAGTGAGAGCGCGGTGGCGGAGACCTGCGCGACGCGGTGCTGTCTCGTGTTCCGGAATTTCATGGACTGCTACTTTCTCTAGTGCGAAGGGGAAGAAGCGGAATGTGTGTTCCGTGACTTTCTCGATCGTCGTTCCACGATGTGTAACGCCATTCGTTATTGTGGAATACTAGACACAGCGCAACGAATCTGTCTACGCAAAAGGCGTGTGCCCCATGAACTCGATCGAAAAATCTCTCGCGGTCATGAGAGCCCTCAGCGCGCCCGGCGGACCGCATCGATTGGCCGAGATCGCCGATCGTTCCGGGCTCAATCGACCGAGCGTGCACCGCATCCTGCAGATCCTGGTCGAGGGCAACTACGCCCGCGCGACCGGCGACGGTTTCTATGCGGCCGGGCTCGCGATGCGCGCGCTCGGGGGCGGTCAGGATGCCGGGGGCGACATCGCAGCGGACGCCGAGACGATCCTCGACGACCTGCAACGCGCCACCGGGTACACCGTCCACTTCGCCGTCCGCGCGGGAGACGCAGCCGTCTACCTGGCCAAGGTCGAGGGCGACAAGCCGTATCAGATGGCCTCTCGCGTCGGGATGCAGATCATGCTGCACTGCACCTCGATCGGCAAGGCGATCCTGTCTGCCCTCCCCGCCGCCGAGGTGGACGGCGTGCTGGAGCGCACCGCGGAGATGCAGCAGCTGAGCAAGAAGGTGCCCGACCCCGTTCAGCTGCACAGCGAGCTGGCGCAGATCGCCGAGCGCGGCTACTCCATCGACGACGAGGAGAACGAGCCGAACGTGCGCTGCGTGGGAGCCCCCGTGCGCGACGCGAGCGGCGCGGTCATCGGCGGGATCAGCATCTCGGGCATCGCGATGATGCTCGACCATGCCACCCTCGACGAACTCGGACCGAAGGTGCAGGCCGCCGCCGCCGAGGTCTCGCGGCGCGCGGGTTACGTCGATCGGCGGCCGGCCGCAGTATGACGTCTCTGCTCCAGCCCGGGTCGAGCACTCCGGTGCGCGTCATCGATCCGGCCGACCCGTCTGTCACTGCGGGGTCCGTCGAGGTCGACGGCTCCGGCGTTGCGACCCTGACCCCGGGCGACTCGGGCCGCGCGCCCGTCGCGACGATCGGCCCCGGCTGGGTAGACCTGCACGCCCACGTGTACGACGGCACGACCCAGATCAGCGTCCATCCCGACCGAGTGGGCCTCGACCACGGTGTGCACACGGTGCTGGATGCCGGCAGCGCAGGCCAGGCGACTCTTCCCGGGTTGCTCGACTACGTCATCCCGACCGCCCAGACGCGCGTGCTGGCCTGGCTCAACATCGGGTCGCACGGCCTGGTCGATCTACGCGAGACGGCAGACGCCCGGCTGATCGACGTGGATGCCTCGGTCGCCGCCGCACTTTCCGCTCCGGACGTCGTGCGCGGCATCAAGGTGCGCTCGAGCGGGGCGATCGTCGGCAACATGGGAATCCAGCCGCTCGAGCTGGGAAAACTCGTCGCCCGCACGGCCGGACTGCCCCTGCTGGTGCACATCGGGGAGGCGCCACCGCTGATCGACGCCGTGCTCGACCTGCTCGACGCGGGCGACTCGATCACGCACTGCTTCCACGGCAAGACCGGCTTTCCCTGGCTGCCCTCCGGCGAACCGGTCCCCGCGCTCCGTCGTGCGCTCGACCGCGGCGTGCGGATGGATGTCGGCCACGGCGCCGCGAGCTTCGACGTCGGTGTCGCCCGGAGGGCCATCGCGGCCGGCCACCGGCCGCACACGATCAGC
>Ga0247815_10002076_pt1 | contig 14934 bp, 18 predicted proteins | sample UWRJL194509B1_FD_181014 | JGI IMG/M metagenome (GOLD analysis project Ga0247815, IMG submission 181014) | Plant litter microbial communities from Arlington Agricultural Research Station in Wisconsin, United States - UWRJ-L194-509B-1 | ecosystem: Environmental > Terrestrial > Plant litter >...
GAGGTCTAACTTGAAATTATTGTGGATAAATACTAGCATCGGCGTTTTCTAAAATGTTAAATTCAATATCAAAATCTTCTTCAGAACTCTCTGTATCCTGATTAGTTAATTTTGTTGTTAATGCATCTATTAAGACGTATGGCCCTTCACTTCCATTGAACGAACACCATACATTTTGACTCTTCAGGATATTTGTAATAATCTTATGATCTGTTTTTAATAACTGGCCTGTATTAATAATTAAAGTTTGTTTATTGTCTGAAATTTCCTTTTTTTCAAAACTAAATCTATTTTTAATTTTCGTAGATGATGTAAATTTTAAATTAGAAATAATCCTTCTTCTACCTGTGAATTCATACGGCTCAATCATTCCGTTTTGATTTTCAAAAAACAAAAAAGTGTTTTCTAACCCATTTTTAAAAACTAAAAACCTTTGTGATCTAGTCTCTAAACCATTTATTATAATAATTTCGATACTATCACCGGGCTTTAAAAAATTTATAAATCGATAATAAGAGTAAATAATTTCAGTATCAGAATCGTCTACTTCAAAATCTTCTATAACCTGATTGTTTTTTTTAACTACTATTCTAGGTTTTCCAATATATACAAAAGATGTACCTATCACAGATTTAGAAGTAATTCTTGTGATTTCCTGTTGCGATACAGTCAACAAACCTAATTGATTACTGCTCATAAAGGGCCTGAAACCTTTAATCATTTTAAACATTTCAATGTTACCTGAAATTATTAAACTATTATCATTATATTTTTTTTCCTGATATGATATACTTACTTCAGCAGGCCTAATTTGCTTTTTTACATAATTAGATTTAAAATCGGGAATGTATTCTGATAAATATTGTATTTCATCTAATAGACCATCCACTATTTCACCAACATAAAAAGCACCTTTTCCTTTAAGTAATGGAAAGTTATATTGTCTATTATACACTTTCTCCTCGTTAGAATTAATTTCAAAAGTTTTAATTGTAATGTCAAAGTTCACATAAGAATTAAGAACAATTGAAGAAAAGCCCACTGAAACATCTTCCTTAGTGAAATAGAGATTCCCTTCAATGAATGGGTGTTTAATTTTTTTTGTTAATTTCAAAGTTATTAATACTTCATATTGTTCACCATCAATCAAATAAATTGCCGTATAGGTATAATTTCCATCTGGCATTAGACTATAATTATAAGGATTTACATTAGTACTTCCGGATCCGGTTCCAGATACACCAACAATTTCTAACCAAGCAGGTAATTCTGAAATTAGCTCCCAATAATGATTTGTAATAATATTAATTGATTTAGTGCCAGGATTAATTGTTTCAGAATTAATTTCAAATTCTATAGTTGGTGTTACTGATGTTTCAACTTCAACAACTTCGTTTAAAATGGTTATTGTAGCTCCACATGTGTTTTGCGAAACACTAAAAGTTGCACCAGGATAATTTGCGATTATTTCTACACTTCCAAGACCTGATCCTACAGGACCAGTTGTTGACGTTACAGTAAATAATCCAGTAGGATTATAATCAATATTAAATGCCGAGGCATAATTAGTTGAAACAAAACCTTCGAAGGAATCTTCAATTTCACCAGTGTAAACAAATTCACCTTCTCCCCATACAATGGAGTTTCCTGTTGAAATTTGATAAATAACAACTTGATACTTAGAATTTAATTTATAAGTATAAGTACCGTCTAAATTGTCAGATTTTAATAATGAATTTAGAGGTGCACTTGTCCAGGCTCCGCCTTCAGGAAAGTATTTTACACCTATCCCTGTAGTAATAGCATCATAGCTTATTGTCAATGAGTATTCATAAAGGTTTTGTGAGGGAATTGTCACTTGGGTAACTTCTAACCTTTCTGTTTTAAAAGTTTCGTCCAACGATAATGAATAATGAGATTCAGTAATATTTAAAACTTCATCAATGTTTGGAACCGTCGACCAGTTAATTATAATTTTTGAATTCGCCATATTTCTTTAGGGTTTAGCGCTCGTTTCTAATTTTGTTAATTCTTTAATTTTATCCCGCATTCTTTTGGCAGAAGGTATATCGTTAACTAAAAAAGCTTCAATACCATTTTCTTCAATTTTTTCAAGAACAACAGTGTTTCTCTCTAATAAATTTAAAACTGCCGTCGATAATTGAGAATTATTACCTGAAGGAGTATTAGAGTTACTCGATACTGAATTAGAATCCGAAGTAGATGGACTAACCGAATTTGGAGATTTTCCCAATCTTTTTGCTTCGATGTACGACATAATATTTGGCATTACCGGATCATCATCAAAAAGTACTTTTTCTGGAATTACATATTCTTTTTTATGATAAGTGTAATCCTTATTTCCTAATGCAGTTGAAACTGATCTCGGATTTCCATCACCAGTATAACCACCCTCGTAATAACCATTTTTATCCGGTAATGGTTGTTTTATCGCAGTTGCCAATTGTACTAATCCAAAAGCAGCTACTAAAGCTCCCATAACGATTCCGGCCACTCCTCCTTGTGCTAATGCTTTAGAAACTCCAACGGCTGTATTTCCAATAATACTCACTATATTCATTGCCTTTTCACGCTTCGCCTGCTTGTATTCTAATTCAGCTTTTTTCTTTGCAAGTTCGTTTTCAGCTTTAGCTTTTCTAGCATTATAAATCTCTTGTGTAATTTGACCTTTTTCAAGTTGGAGTGCAAGAGCGTTTTGTTTCTTTCTGTTGTCAGCCTCAAATTTTTGTAAACTTCTTTTTTCACCTGCAGCTAATAATTCTGAATACATACCATAAGCTTTGGAGACTGCTTGAAAACCCATCCCAATGGCTTCAATTTTACCTTCCAAAGTGTCAAAATTTGCAAATGCTAATTCCCATTGTTCCTGAGTAAATCCAAGCAAATCCAATCCGGACGTTTTCTTTTTTTCCGGCTCCTCTTCGTTTTCTGTTTTACTGGCGCCCAACGCTGCTAATTTTGCAGCATATTCATCCATAAAAGCTAATAAAGCGGCTCTTTCCTCCGGAGAGATTAATTCTATTCCCTGAAATTGCTCTTGGTCAAAAATACTTTGCATCCGAGCCATCATTTCAATAAGATGCTGCTCCTGTAAAGTTATTTCTTCAGACAGGTATTTTCTCTTTAAAGCTTTTCTTGCTTCTTCAAGCGTTTTTATTTTCCCTAACTCTTTTTCAGAAAGTGAATCTTTGAGAATTTCTTTAGCTTCTTCGACAGTTTTAACCTGTGAAAGTTCATTGTTATGTAATGCCTGTAAGTTTTGTAACGCACGTGCATTTGCTTTCTCCTGTTCCTGAATATCCTTTTGAACAAACTTTTCTCGTAAAGCACCTAATTTCAGGTCACGTGTTTGCTCAATTGTAATTAATTGGGAAGAATATAATTTTTGAATTTCAACACGATCAGCAAGTTGTTTTTTAAATGATGTGAGATCTTCTTTTGATGTTTTTGGAGAAGCAATGCCTTTATTAAGTTTAGCTATTTCTGACTGTTCTAACTTAATTTTTGACTTTAAATCTTCAATTTTTCGATCGTATTCCGAATTTAATATATCGCGCTCGCGTTCATAATCATCTCTTATCAGATTATTCTTTATATCATCTGCTTGACGTTTTGTTTCCAGTAATTGTTTTTGCAAATCAGCTTCGAGTTTTGCTAAGTCTTCTGTATGTTTTTTAGCATCTGCCAATGCTTTTTCACGTTTCTTTTTTTCTTCATCAGACAATTCTCCGGAATATTTTAAACGTTCTTTATAGGCATTAAGCCAGATTTTAACTTCCTCATTACTGGCAGTCATGGCATCTTTCATACCGTATGATTTTGCTTCTTGACGAAGTTTCTTCATAGCTTCAGCTTCAGCGGCAATTGCTTTTGCTTTTGCATTTTCAGCTTCGGTATTTATCCCTAAAGCCTTTTTTTGTCGCTCTAAAATATTTGATTGTTCTTGTAAGGATTTATTCTGCTTTTTTAATACAACATCGTACATTTCCAACATCTCAAGATCAGATTTTATACGGCCATAATCAGTAAAAAAACCTTTTCTAGCACCTCCACGTTTAGCTTCTACCTTTTCTAATTCAGCCATAACAGATTTTGCTGATTTTTCAAGATCACCATAATCAATTCTTGATGTCAAACCTTTATCTGCTTTAATCGAATTTAATCTCTTAAACAATGTTTCCTGAACCTGTAACTTTTTAGCAAGTGTATCGCCCGCTTCGTTTTGTTTATCTTCAACTTCTTCAACTTGCCTTTGCAAAGCAATTCGTTTAACATATTGCTCATTCACTTTATTTAAGGCGACATTTAATTGATCATTAGAAACAGTCTCAATATCAATGAATTTTACAAAATCCGGATATTCATTTTTAAGTTCAATTAGTAATTGTTTTCTTTCTTCATTTTTTGTGTTAGTAGATGTTATTTTTGAAACCAACATGTTTAAACCAAGTTGTTCATCTCCAATTTCGTCTGAAACTTTCTTCATTGGAGTAATTAAATTTAGAAATGATGTCCCTAATTCATAAACACCACGAACAACTTTTGCTATTTTACCTTCACCGCGTTCAATACTTAATAGAAATCCTTCCCACGCTCCGTTAAATCCTTCAATTACTCCTTTAAGAGAATTCATCTTTTCTTTTGCCAACTTTTCTGCAGAGCCTGCAGAATTTTCTAAAGCTTTAGTCTGATCATTAATTTTTTGTGTAGAATTTGCCAGAATAACAGCTACAGTTGCATTTTCTTTTCCAAATAATTCAGTTGCTTTTTTAGCCTGGTCATTAGACGTTTTAATTTTATCAAGTAATACCTGGTATGGTTTACCGGCTTTTGATGATTCAAGTAAAATGTTTCTAAATCCGGTACCTGCAGTTTCAGCCTGAATGTTTTGATCTGCCAAAACACCCATCGTAGCATTAAGTTTTTCAAAAGTCACATTATTTAATGCTGCTACTGCCGAAACTTTAGGTAATGAAGAATTTAAATATTCATAACTGGTTGCTGAAATATTGACAGAATTTGCCATAATATCAGAATACTTTGCCGCTTTATCAGCGCTTTCACCATAAGAGTTTAACTGGCCACCTACTAAAACTGCAGCATTTCCTAATCCCGTTTCTAATGAGGTTGCGGCATTAAGTACATCTTTGGTCATGGCTTTAATTTCCGGAGCAGATTTACCAAGCTTAGCCAATTCTAATTGTAGCTCAGAAACTTCACTAGCAGAATAGGCTGAACTGGCACCCACTTTTATAGCATCAATAGTTAATCCTGCAATTTGCGATTTGGTCTTTTGCATTGTGGCTGCAAGTGTGGCTTGTTTTTGGTCAAATTCAACAATTGTTTGCCATCCTTCACGCATTTTTGAAACAAAACCGGATACTAAATTTTGAACTGAAAAGGCTGTAAGCATTCCGGTTGCAATTGGTCCTAATGACGAACGAATTCTACCTAAAATGGACGGAACCTGACTTAAGTCCTGTCTAAATCTGGCCTGTTCTGTAGTTAAACGAGCATAAGTTGTTCGTAAATGAGCCATTCTTTCATCATAATCAGCAGCACCGCGATTAAGGCTTCTCATTTCATTTCTAACCCTACCCATCTCAGAAGTAATGCCACGCATAGAGTTTACAACTTCACGATCGTTGATGTATATATTTAACCGTCTATTGATGTTTTCACCTGCCATTAGAAATTTATTTGAGAGGTTACTAAAACAATCCTGTTATTACCTAATGCAGTAGCGAGATTCTCTAAAGCTGTAGTTTGTTGAAGCGCTTTGGCAATATGATTGGTTGCATTGTAATTTCTGTTTTTATTGAATGCTTTTACGGTTCCGCCACGTCGCGTATAAGAATTAACCAGAACTGATTCACCATTGATATGACGGGAAAAGGATTTTACATTAGAGTCTCTTCGAGTTGATTCTTTTTGCGTTCCGGTTTTAGATGAACCAAAGTGAGATTTGAAAGAATAATGAGGTGTGTTTAAAACCAGACGATCTAAATGGCCTTCTTTATATCGAGCCAATACAGTTGATTTTTCCGAAAGCCCGGATTTTCTTTGAAACGTATTTTTAATTTGATTGATATATGATGCTTTTAGAGCAGAACGGGCGATACTTCCCGCTTTTCTTTCTTCAGCTTCGAAATTTACATTTGCTTCCATTTCTTGAATTTTGATGCAAATTCCAAGTTTTGAAGCTGTGTAAAAAGGACATAAAAAAACCACTCAGTTGAGTGGTTTAAAATTTATTTACGTTTGAAGTACCATAAAAACAATAAAGGTTCTTTTTCTTTTGGTTCAAAGCCTAATTCGATTAATGCCTCATAAACCACATGCTCGTTAATTGCATTTGCAGGAAGTAATACTTTGAGATTTTCGACTAACTGAATTGTGGCCATTTCAAATTCTTTACTCACAAAGTCAGCCGGTTCATAGTTTTCAGAAACTAACCTTTTAACCTCTTCTTTATAATCTAAAATAAAGATACCCATATTAATACATTTAAAATTAATATAAAGGAGTTCCCTTTACGGTTGACCAACCGCTGCAAGGAGCGATTTTCGGACTGTTTTTTTTCCAGATACCCGAATCCTGAGAACTCCAATATTAAGTGAATTAATATGGAGCACTCCTTGCAAATTTTTAAGCGGTTGGTCACGGCAAATATAAACTATTCCTGAAACAAATTCACAATAAAAAAAACCTGCTAATGCAGGTCAATTATAGATTTTTTGTACAGTTACCATTTGTCATCACTGGAAGTCTTTAAAATTTCATTTTTTAATAAATCGTTTACATCATTTATCATAGTTGTGAAGTTTGAATGTAGCGTTTTATAAAATTCCATTTTTCTAAGTTCACCTTCTTTATTAAATAAATCATTATAGGTTCGTTTAATTCCTTTATCTAAAAACACATCATAAAAAGATATTTTGTATCTATTATCTCTAAATTCTAATTCACATGTATAATCGTAAATACCTTCTGAGCCTAAGCTTCCCTTAAATTTTCTAAAGCCGGAAAATCTTAAAAGTTTTCCTGCTTCGTCAACTTTTATATTGTTTTTTGGATTATCAAACATTTTTAAAACAGCTCCTTTAGCCAAATCATAAATCTCCATTGATGATTTATTTTCTACAGAAATTACTAAATGATTAATTCCATCAGGAGTAATTTTGATTTCTTTATCCTGACCATTGCTTAAATTACTCATCAAAATTAATAACAAAATAATTTTCTTCATTTTTTTTGGTTTTAAGTGAATAGTAAATATATAAAAAAACCTACACGAATGTAGGCTGTTATTTGGGGCTGTAAAATTTAATCAAGTTGTGACGCGTTTTCTAAAACTTCATTCAAAGCCAGAAAAACAGGCATCATTTTTTTTGCTGTGAAATTTTCAGTCTCGTTATCCGGAATATTCGAGACTGCTAAAGCAAACATTTGATTTAAGATCATTCTTTGCTCTTTTAAAGTCAGATGACTTTCGAGAATTGGGCTGATAATGTTTTGGATTTTTTCGCTCATAAGTTGTACAGTTAGTTGGTCATTAATAGCCTAAAGTAATATAATTATTACACCAAAAATTAAGCCGTACAGAATATATTTCCATCAGTCCATTTATCCGGAGAAACTACTAATGGTTCAATTGTTTTTAAGTCAAAATGAAATTCGAATCCGCAAAATCCTTCAGCAGTTTCAGCATTCACTTCTTCATAAACCACGCTTTCTTTTTCAAAATTATTATATAACCAACCAATATCCTGCATCTTACTTTGCACATGAATTCTGGACATAACTTCAAGACCAATAATTTCAGCATCATTTTTTGCAGTTAATTGCCCAACCGTATCATCGGCACCAATTCCTGAATATAATATTGAAAAAGACAGTGCTCTATTATTAAACGTTCGCTGCTGATTTCCAGAAAGTTTACCGGCATAATTAAATAATACTAAAATTGGAGATAAGATGCCATCTACTGACGCCATTTTTTCAGCCAGTTCTAAAGGCGAAGTCCCGCAATAATCTTTTATATCAACATGTTTAGTAGCTAAATTTTTGAAATACTCATCTACTTTTTTATATGACAGCAGTCTTTCCATAATTAATTATTTCTTTGTTCTATTTCACGTTGTTTAACAATACAAGCATCGTAAAGAGAAAGAAACTTACTTGCATAAACCTTCTCTACCTCCTGATGATTACCAAAAATCTGAACTTCATCCATAGCGAATGAATCTATAATTTTTGAGAATGGTTGATATGGTTTTTGTTTTTTGGGTTGCTTTATAATTTCTTCAGTTTCTTCTGGAACTGGAAAAACATTTTTATTCCGGTTTATAAAATTTTGACGGCAACCGGCATATATATGAGCAATCATAAATTTTATGTGCAAAGGGATTTTATCTGTAATCATCGAATTCGACTCCAAAACCAAAGAAGAAAACGGTTTTCGTTTATCTTCCGGATTGTCTGTTTTTGACTTTTCACGGTATAAAATAGCGGTGAGTCTATGAAGATCATCAGTGTTTTTTTCTGTAGCCCATTTATAATAAAAGGTATCTGCATAAGAAAGCTCTTCGATTGTTGAATTTGCCATTCTGCGAGCAGGACCATATACAGTTTTACGCATTGGCCAGCGACCAACTTTTAACGATTTTGGAAAACGTGTAAACAATTCTTTTTCATCAAATACAAAATTGGTGTATTGTTCGAATTCAAAAAACGGAACCTGGCTAAAGAACAGAATTGATTTCCAAATGTTTTTGATTGTGATTTTTGGTACAATTAAAGCACACATCAAAGCCGTTTTAAAAAGCCGGGTGTCAACCTGTTCGTTTCTTGAATTAAACATATATCTGCCGATTGCTGTAACTTGCCATTCGGTTAGATCATTCCATCTTTGCGGAATTTTATAATCAATTCTCATCCAAATCATTGTTAAGTTCACGAAGCAGTTGCTTTTCTTTTAATTCGATTTCGGCACAAGTTTTCCCATATCTGGTATAAACAGAATCATTAACTGAAGAAAGCATTTCTATCTCTAAAAACTGGCGTGCTTTTTTTTCCTTTAAGCTTAATATTTTTACTTTTAAACTCATGATGCAGATTTTAATTTTTTATATACTATCCAGACAATGATCATTAAACCGATTGGGATTAATATCAAAAAGTAATTCCAAAAACTAAAACCCTCTTTTTCTGTCTTTTTGTTTTTTTCTGACAATCGTTTGATTTCTTTTATATACGTTTCTAATTGGATTATATAATTTGATTTCTTTTCCAGTTCTGATTTTAGGATTTGTTGGGAATTTCCGGAATTTTCAGATTTGATGTTTTTTTCTTCAGTTGTTTTTTTTGAATTCAGCTTTCCATTTTCAACAATGTGTTTTTGTCCATTGGGGTCAATATAAGTGGCGGGTTTGGTTTTGTCGTCCGGTTCAAATGAGAATTCGTAAGAACTGATTCTACTTAAATCAAATAAGTAATTTTTATAGTTTGTCTGTATGTTTAAATCGGTTTTCAGGAATTCCTGAGCATTCCCGGAATTCCTGAAAACTCCTGAATAATCCGTTTTTGTAGATTGTTCTTTTTTATCGGTTGCTGATTTTCTGGCGGTGCAGGAATTTAAAATTACCGTTCCTACCAAAACTATAATCCAAAATATGATGTTGTTTTTCATGATTAATTAGAATTATAGGTGTTATCAATAAACATTTCGGATTCTCGTTTTCTTCTTCTGATTAATCCATTTAGCTTTTTACCACCACCAGTGATGGCTAAATTTTCCCAATATTTACGCAATTCTGCTGCAGACATTTTATCATTGATATTACGGAACAAATTGAAGTATTGAATTTTTCCTTTTTTGTCTTTATAAGTTGCACCGGCACTATACAGAAAAGATACTATTCCATCAAACTCATTTTGTTTTAGATCATCACGGCAAAGCTTATCTGCCAATGGTGCGAAAACTGAATTGATGTGGCCGAGTTTTAAACGCCTTGCTTCTTCGATTGTAATTGGCTTGTCTTTTAAAGTCACAAATTTTTTGGTGTCAAAATAAAAAGTAGTTCCAAAACCAATTGTAGGAACTCCGGCCGGACACAAATACGGTTCGCTTTCGAAATTTTCAAAACCTTCTAAGAATTTTAAAAGTGATCCTGAAACGGTTGTGATTTTAGTTTTCATATTAGTCTGTTTTTTTTAAATCGGTGATACTGTCTTTTATTTCGCTAGCCCTTCCTAAAGCTTTTTTAATCAAAGCCCAAACATCTTTACCTGTTGCTTTTTCGTAATTTTCCTTAATTGACACCCCTTCTATAAAAATCAATATGATAGCACAGACCTTAGTGGCGAAAAAGGAAACTGAGAACCAATGTTGACAAAACTCAGACAACACAAAAAAATCAATTACATATAAAAAGACTATGCAGAATTCGTATAACAGCATTTTGGATATGATTTCGCTTAAGCGCCTACTGGTCACGAATTTCCAACCTCTTACTTTTACTGATCTGTAAATACCGAAAACAGTATCTAATGCTATTGCTGCACCCACAGCAATCAATAACCCAACTATGGGCGTGAAAAATAAACAGGTTGCTGTGAGCAGGTAAAGAAGAAATGTTTTCATGGTTGGTTATTTTGTTGAATTATATTTTCGTGGTAAAACTTATCTTCTAAACTGATGGCCTCTACACAGTGGTTTTCTCCAAGAACTTTATCCAGGAATATTCTAAGCTTTAAATCTTTTACGTGTAACAAAAGCAAACCCGTTACAGCTGAAATAGTCTGATACCATTTTCCGTACCTGATTGATCCTGTTATTCTAAAAACATCATTAAGCAGTTCGCCTGCACCGGCATTCGCCAAACCATCCAAAATTAGATTTACACTTCGTAGAATTGGCGTTAACTGTTTTGAAACTGAATAATCTAATTTCCAGATATGTTTTGCCATTGTGTATATAAAACCAATAGCGAACAGTAATGGAAAAATGAAAATTGCCAGGATAAAAAGCACGATTTCTATTAGTAGTTTTTTCATAATTCTGGAGTTATTGCAGCCGGGCATAGTTCCCAGTCAGATGGCAAAATCTTGTGAATTGTTGTTCCGTTTGGATATAAATTTGTTTGAGTGTCTAAAAGCAAAGCCTGTTGTATTTTTTTCCATTCAGCTTCAGTTTTTGATAATCCCGTATAATCAAACATTGATTCAAGCATTACATTCAAATCATTGATTTCAGCGTTAGTTTTTGAAACAGTCTTTTCGTGTATCATTTGCTTAACACCTTCACTTATTAAAGCATAATCAGTCACAGTATAAGTAACACCCACATCCGTTTGTACAAAACTTGAAATTTCAATTTGCACAATTGCTTTTTCAGATCCACGTAGTTGATAATAAGTTGGTATTATTGATTGTATCATTTTTATTACTATTTAAAAAGGTGTGCTTTTTCCATTACCACCGTTATACAATTTGTTTATTTCCAGAATATTCAATGCTTTATTTTTCCATATTCCAATTTCATCAATAATCCCTTGGTGGCTTGCATCAGGAGTAACTAATGACCATGATGGACGACCTACTCTTACTGCATTAGTCCCATTTATCATACCTGTGTAAGTTCCTGAAGCTTCACGAACTACTGACTGATTTAATCCATTAACATAAATATTCATCCCTGCATTTGTTTTTCTACCATCATCAGTAATAACTACATGATACCAATTCGCTAAAGCCAAATTATTTACAGTTCTGGCCGATAAATAATTTGATGGAATGGATGAAAATTTTTGAAAAGCTATTTTTCCAGATATGCATACAATTTGCCATTCATCATTATTTACACTATCTCTTTTATTTATAATCCAATTACCAACAGAAGAAAATGAATTTATGTACAACCAAAATGAAATACTAAATGGAACATCAACACCACCTCCAGATGTGAATGATAACAAACTGTTGTCTGGTATGTCTATACGAGCAGTTGGACTATTAAAAAGCACTCCTTGATTAATTTTTCCTGAAACATAACTTGCATTAACCATATTTCCATTAATGCCATTTGACGACGAATCATTTGTATTAGAATCTAATTTGTAATAAGCTACTAATCCTGAAACTAAATCATTTTTCCTTTTTGCAAAAACTGTTTTTCTTAGTCCCATTAGATACCGATTATCATTATTGAGTTTAGGCCCTCATTTTGCATGAATGTAAAAAACTGAGTACCATTAACTGGTGGTGGATTTCCAAAATCAAAAGTTTTAGGTGCAGTTATAGCCCAATTTAGCGTTACACCAACTTTAGCAATTCCCTCGAAAGTCATTCCTGAATTTGTAAAAGATCCTGGTATTGTCAACAAACCAGAACTTGTAAATTTTACAGTTTTACCGTGCCATGAATTCTGCACAGTAGCGGGCAATGCTACCTCTATTTGATTTGATGTGTCAGGTTTTAAATCAACATCTGAAACCATCGCAAAAGTTTGCAGAGAACCTTCCGGTTTTGATGGAAATTTGATAACATAAGTTGTGGTAATCTCATTCCATTTTATATTGATGTATTTCGAAATTGCACCAATAAAACGAAAAACACTAAACATGTCTTTGTAAATTGAAACACCTGCAACATTGGTTTCGTAAACGCTCAATGGATCTTTGAACGTTTTTTGTCCATAAATTGTTTGAGGTGAACTTCTATCTACAAAATTAGAGTAGTCGGGAACTTCTGGTTCTGAAATATTGGCACCTTTAATTATAAAAAAACCTATTTTTATTGTGCCTTCTGGTGTTTCAGGTTCTTGTATAGATTCTAAATCTTCTAAACCTTGAATTTTTTCAATGGTTGAAAATTTGGTCATTACCAAAATATCCATTCTTTGATGAGACTCTGTTGATGTTGATGCAATTGTTGCAGCAAAAATATCCGTGTTTGTGTAAGGAATCTTATCAATTCTGCAGGTAAATTCCAGAGCAGCAATTGAAATATTGTTTCCAACTTTTACAATTGTTCCTTTTACTAAAATATCATCCGGATAAAGTAAATCTCCAATTTCATCTCTAAATTCATCAATAATATTTGCAGCTTCTTCAGCAGAATCCTTTGCTGATTGTGCTGAATTTTCATCAACAACAATTTCAACAACCGGTAATACCTTCTCTTCTATTTCTATATTGATATCGCTCATCTCGTTGCTGATTTTTTAACAGTTACAATTCCTTCGATATAATAAATATTTTGCGAAGGCTTACTCATAAGCACATCGTAATAGTAATTTTCACAACTTAAAAGTTTAGTTTGTGCTGCAGTAAAATTTACAATCAGTACATTGTCATCAACTCCAGAAATAGTTAAACCAGATCCTAAACTTAATTCTACAAGTGCAGATGATGATTTAGATTTTTTTATCTGGAGTTTGATTGTAGGATATTGAATCAAATCAATTGGAACTTGGTTTGTATTAAACTTTAATTCAAAACTGTGTGATTCATTTTGTCTAAGAATAAAATCATATTTTCCTATTGAATTTTTGGTAGAGCTGTAACTACTTATATCAGACATTACGGAAATTGGACGAAACAAAACAGTGTCACCAACATTACGGCTTACACAGGAAAGCGTACCAGATTCAGCAAGTTGTTTGATAAACAAACGATCTACATCAGATTCACCGATTAGTTTTATATCATCTATTCCGTTTGCAGTAATGATTCTTTCTACTTTCATTTAGTAAATTATTTGAAACAAAAATATTGGTGTTTGTAAATTTTTAAAAGGACATCATTTATAGAAACAATCCTGACTTTTTACGAATGATTTTATCGTTAATTCCTTTTTCTATTTTATCTTCATAACAAGTAAAGATCAATGGATTGTCTACGATTATCTTTTTTAAGGATTTAAGATATTCCGCACCTGCAGTTTCACGATCAGCTTTTAAATCATTTCGATCTTCCTTTGATAACACTTGCTGTTTTTCCCACGGCAACTGATCTGAAGCAACTGTGAAAGAACTATCTGTAAATTCAAAAGTTCCGGTTATAGCTGCTTTGGCCACAGTAAATGCTACAACAGCTTTTCGAGCTTCCTTTTGCGCTTTTAATACAATTGGCTCATTCGATTGTGTTTTTAAAAAATCAAGCGTGCATTCACCTAACATCCCTTTTAAAAACTGATCTTCAATTTCGCTCATGATAGGTCGTAGCGCAATAAATGTCTGACGGTTCTTTTTGATAGAATAATGTTCATTGAACTGGGAAGTTTGCTGAACTATCAATTCTTTAAAAATTGTGTAATACTTTGAAGCAACCCATTCCGGGAACACCGTTTTATTTTCTTCCATTATTTGGAATGCGTAATCAATTGCTTTGTTGTAGATTTTTAAAAGTGATCGACTCAGGTCTCGCTTATCTTTCCAGTCGGCTGCAACTGCTTTTTCTGCTTCAACTGATTTAGTACCGGAATTAGTTATCAAAATATTGATCGTTGGCAACGCTTCCAGTAAAGCCAAATTTGACATAGCTTCCTGAAACAATTTTTTGACCTGGTCAATTGGTGCCGAACTGTCCGGAACTAAGGTATGAACAACTAAAGTGTCATATTGTTCCAGACCGATTAAATCAAAGATCAATTCACGCTCAACACGTTCTGAATGAGGTAAAACTTTTTTAAAATCAAACGTTGCCGAAACGACTATGTATTTTTTTAAATCTTCTATTGTTTCTATTAATCTTGCCATGATTTATTTATGTATTACGTTTTCCTGACCGTTTGGATTTTTGTCTAAAGTTGTAAGGTTTACTCCAGAGAACATGCCTATAAGATTTCGAGGCCAGCCATTAAAGGCGCGTAAGAACAACCAATCGTCTGAAACATAAATTCTTTTCGGTA
>Ga0247815_10002077_pt1 | contig 14933 bp, 10 predicted proteins | sample UWRJL194509B1_FD_181014 | JGI IMG/M metagenome (GOLD analysis project Ga0247815, IMG submission 181014) | Plant litter microbial communities from Arlington Agricultural Research Station in Wisconsin, United States - UWRJ-L194-509B-1 | ecosystem: Environmental > Terrestrial > Plant litter >...
TTATCAAAATAATTGCTTGCAAGTGTAAACCTGCCAGAATCTATAAGAAGGCTTGTGTAATAAATTACCCTGTCCATATCGCTACCGCCACCGCTTACAGCTGCCTCGCTAAAGTTAAAGCTTGATGTAGCATCATAACGGTCTTTAAACACGGCGCGGTTAAGGTACATGGTAGAAAGTAATGCATAAGCGGCCTCTTTTGTAAACCTGCCATTGTGTGTACGTTGCTGTCCCATGTTAGCAAGGTTTGGTAAAACAGTTTCTACATCAGTAATAAGTTTGTCTATTCCGTCGGCAGACTGCAGTATTTGTATCGGAGCCCCGGTTACAAGAGGATCGCGGTAAGGCGCCTGTCCGTAAAGATCCATTGTATGATAGGTATAAAAAGCAAGCATACCCTTTGCCTCGGCAAGCAACAATTCTTTTTGCTCGTCGTTACCATCTGTTATTGTTTTAATGGCTACTAAAGAACGGGTAATACCATTGGTAATACGGCTATAGTTGTCTGTAAGCACAGCATTGTCCGGAGCCCATGTAAACTCGTGCATAGCACGCCATTTACCTCCGTCACCCCAGTCAGATCCTCGTGTAGGCAGTATACTAACATCACTTGTATGTTCCTGCATGGCAAGCATACCACCGGCATTAGTAAAAGTATCTTCACCTAAACGATCGTATACAGCTGCCAGTGCATTGATAGAACTGGAAGGCTGGCCCACTAAAACTTCATCAAGCACGTCCTCGTTAAGGGTAGTACATCCTGCGAGGGCTACAGTAAGGCAGGCCGTGATTATAATTTTACTGTTAAATATTGTTTTTATTTTCATAGCATTATATTTTAAATGTTGCACCAAGTATAATTGTTCTTGCAGTTGGGTAGCTTCCATAATCAATACCAAGAGATTGGTTACCGTTAGTAGACTTGTTGCTGTTAATTAACGGATCGAAACCGGAATAATTAGTAATTGTAAAAAGGTTTTGTCCTGTAATGTATAGGTTTAAACTTTGCATCCAGGCAAGGCTTGGGTGTTTAAAAGTATATCCTATACGGGCACTGTTAAGCCTTATAAAATCTGATTTTTCAAGATATAATGATGAAAGCTGAGGCGCGTTAGACTGGTTTGCGCCCGAGTCATAATAATCAGAAAGTGTATTCCTGTCAGAAGCAAGGTTGTTAATGTTAAGGGCATTAAGGCCTGTATTGTTTAATAAGTAACCACCAGTCTGGCCAATGATAGAGAATGAAAAATCAAAATCTTTATAGCGCATGTTGCTGTTTAGGCCATACGTAAACTTAGGTATGGCACCTTCAAATATTTTACGGTCGCTATCGTTAATCACGCCATCATTATTCTGGTCCCTGAATATTTCTTTACCATCAGCATCAAAACCTATATGTTCTTTTAGGTAAAAAGATCCTGCTGCATAGCCACTTTTGTAAATATTACCTGTTACACCAGACTGTCCAGGGCCGGATATAGTACCCGATAAAATTTGCGATACAGGAAGGTCTTTGATTTCATTTTTAAGGGTTGCACCGTTTACATCTAAATCCCATGTAAAATCTTCGGTATTTACGATTTTAGAGCCTAACATAAACTCAAGGCCGCTGTTAACAATTTTACCATCCATGTTTGTCCAAACATTATCTGTAGAACTTAATACAGGAGCCGGGATAAAAAGGATAGCATCGGTAGTAGTTTTATTAAAGTAATCAACACTACCGTATAATTTATCGGCCCACAGGTTAAAATCAACCCCCACATTATATTGCGATACTACTTCCCATTTAAGGTCTGGGTTAGCAGTCCTGGAGTATGTTACACCATTTACAAGCCCTAAATCATCATACAGGTAATAGCCATCTCCGGCGGTTAAGGAGTAACTGGTCTGTGTAACTTTATTTTGTACTTCCTGGTTACCGGTCTGGCCCCAGCTTGCGCGAAGTTTAAGGTTGTTAAGAACAGATGAGCCTTTAAGGAAACTTTCTTCAGAAATATTCCATCCTGCTGCTGCCGACGGGAAGTAACCGTATTTATTATTTTCGCCAAAACGTGTAGAACCATCCGCCCTAAGCGATGCCGTTAAGAGATATTTGCCATCAAAAGCATAATTAATCCTGCCAAAGTAAGACTGCAGCTCGTTGATTTGTGCAAAGCCTGATACACCCATTTGTACACCTTTATAGCCGGGGTTAATAGATGGCTTAATACCTTCGCCCTTTACACCTATCTGGTCTACAATAAAGCTTGTTCCGCCTGTTTCAAATTTTTGGTAAGAAAAACCTGCCATAGCGTCAAACTTGTGTTTGCCTGTCAGGAAGTCGTACGTTAAATAATGCTCTATTAAAGTGTTTTTAGAGTCTGTATTGCCCTGTACATAACGGCCGGTTGTGCTACGGTCGGTAAGGTTACGGTAAATTGTTGTATTCCTCTCTGCAACAGACCGGTCTATACCTAAATTTAATTTATATTCAAGCCCTTTCAGTATCCTGAATGACGTTTCCATATTACCCAATATACGTGTAGTACGGGTTACATCTTCATAAATACTTAACAGGTATGCCGGGTTGTAGTGGGCATTCATGTTAAAGTTAGTATAGTTTCCGTCTGCATCAAATACAGATCGGGTAGGGTTTGCCATAAGTGTGTGGATGATCAACTGTCCGTCAGACCCACCATCATCACTTGTTGGTACACCGTCATCTTTAGTTTCACTGGCAGTAAGGTTAACTTTAATTTTTAAACGCTTATCATCTAAGAACGATTCGGCTGCGTTTATCCTTCCTGTAGTACGTTTAAAATTGCTGTTGTTAACAATACCTTCCTGGTCCATTTGTGCTACAGATACATAGTAGTTACCACTATCTGTACCTTTCGAGTACGAGAATGAATTGTTTTTTGTAACTGCGTTTCTAAAAATTACATCCTGCCAGTCGGTATTGCCACCGTGGTCAAAAGCAGGGTCTGATATAGCTTTACGGTACTCATCTGCGCTAAGCACATCAAGCTTGTTCATAATTTTAGAAAAACCTAAGTAAGAATCTACTGTAAAGCCAGCTTTGCCTTTAGCACCTTTTTTTGTAGTGATAATTACAACACCGTTAGAGCCCCTTGCACCATAGATGGCTGCTGCCGAAGCATCTTTAAGTACCGATATCGACTCGATATCGCTGGTATTTAAAAAGTTCAACGGGTTTTTTGCTGCAGAGCTACCAAAGCCTACGTTAGCACCTGTAGGGCTCACACCGTCGTTAGTTAATGGTACACCATCTACCACAAATAAAGGTGTACTGCCACTACGTATAGAGCCTACACCACGAATGTTTACGTTTATTCCTGCTCCGGGCTCACCACTGGTAGGCGTAACACGCACACCGGCAATTTTACCCTGCAATAATTGATCTGTAGAGATATTTACACCCTGCCTAAACTGGCTCTCGCTAATCTGGCTCACGGCGCCGGTAACGTCTTTTTTAGCCTGTTTACCGTAGCCCACTACAAGTACCTCATTAAGTTCAGAGGCATCGGGTACCATTTTTACATTTATATCGGCACCGGTAACAGTTACAACCTGTGTTTTGTAACCTATATATACAATATTAAGGGTAGCTCCGTTTGCTGCTGCAATTTCAAAGTTACCATCTATATCTGTAGCAGCGGTAATACTTGTACCGGCTACCATAACGGTTGCTCCCGGTAACGGCAGGCCGGCTTCGTCGGTAATTTTACCTTTTACGGTTTGTTGTACGGCAGTAGCTAATAAAGTTTCACGATTAATGTTTATTTTTAGATCTCCGGGCGTTATATTGCTGTAACCTGCCGTAAAAGACAGTACAGCGGGCACTATAAAACAAGCGCTTTTAAAATTTATAAAGGTATTTTTAAAATACATTGAGATTAAGTTATTGGTTAACGATGCTTAATTTGTAGCCGTAGTTGTTCGTAGCAACTGCGGTTTTTTTTGTTTGTGTGTTTTAGTTTTGTAGTTAAGGTTTTACCATAGACATTAGTTTATATTTGATTTTAGTTATGTGGTTTTGGTGTATACTTAATCTTATTATTGGCACTGAATTTTGAGGTCTTAAAAAACAGTTAATTATTGTCTGCGAAATAAAGAAATGAAATACCAATACGGTTTTCCTCAAGGTTATCTTTAAATTAAGCGAATAGCATAAACCAGCAATAAAATGGCAGTTTATGTTACTTTAGTTTTAAAATATTGTAACACTACAACGTTTACAAATGCCTTAAAACAGAATAGGGTTTACACAGAATTGACGCTGTAGCAATGTTTTGTTTTTTTACGGCTAACATAGCCGTAACATAATGGGGGTACTTTTGTGCTTATACTTAAAATGTTACCTATTTATACTTATGAAACCAATTGTTACAGCACTTACCCTTCTAATTTCGGGTGTATCGTTTTTTAATGCCAGCGCCCAGGACGACAATCTTAAACTAAACCAGATACAGGTTATAGGGTCGCACAACAGTTATAAAAAGGCTATAGAGCCGGCTTTGTATAAAGCAATATCTGCTAAAGACACTGCTAATCAGCTTAGCGGGTTACAGTATGAGCATATTGATATTATCAAACAGCTTGATATGGGACTTCGCAATCTTGAAATAGACATTAATGCCGATAGTAAAGGTGGTAAATATGCCCACCCTAAGGGACTTGACCTGGCTAAACCGGAGCAGCCTTATGACCCCGATGGGGTAATGAACAAACCGGGCTTTAAGGTTTTTCATGTTACCGATATAGATTTCAGGACTTCGAGCCTTACGTTTGAAGACCTGCTTCAAAAATTAAAAACATGGAGCGATGCACACCCAGACCATATTCCTGTATTTATAACATTGGAACCTAAGGATGGCGATGCAAACCGCTTTGGTACCGTGCCGGAAATGTTTACGCCTAAATTATTTGATGAGGTTGATACTGTAATTCGTAAAAACCTTGGAGCTAATAAACTTATTACGCCCGATATGGTACGTGGTAACTATAAAACCCTTGAAGAAGCCGTTTTAAAAGGAAACTGGCCTACACTTAAAGAAGCTAAAGGCAAGTTCTTTTTTATACTTGATAACAGCGATAAAAAGCGCGACCTGTACATGCAGGGGCATCCGTCTTTAAAGGGGCGCGTGGTTTTTGTAAATGCAAAGCCGGGAACTCCGGAGGCAGCAGCAATGTTTCGCAATAACTCTGAGGATGCCACAATACCTGATCTTGTTAAGAAAGGATACATAATACGTACCCGCGCCGACTCTGATACTAAAGAGGCCCGTGCCAATGATTACACCCACTTTGAGGCAGCAAAAAAATCAGGAGCACAGATTATTACAACAGATTATTATATGCCCAGTAAATTTTTTAACTCGCCATACCACATCAAATTTGATGAAGGGGGCTATGTTAGGGTTAACCCCCTTATAGGCGTAGTTAAGAAAAAGTAGTTTTGTTTTTCTGGGTTATATAGTGCTGCGGTATCATGCAAATGGTGCCGCAGTTTTTATTTTAACTTTAGGCTTCTCATATATAATCGCAAGTTATGCGCTTTCGAAAGGAGAAATGGGTTAGCGCTTACAGTGCCCGTTCGCGTCATTGCGAGGCACGAAGCAATCTTTAAAATCATTTCGAGATTAAAATCGTTGTTTCATCCTTCCTCATCAGCATGAAACTTGAATAATGTTTTGTGAATTTTGATTAGCAATTTATATTTAGAAATATTAGAACCTACTCTCCCAAATCCTTCACTTTACCCGTTTTAAGGTCTACACTAAAATGATTAGCCGGGTCGCCGTTTAAAAACTTATGCAGTATAGTAAAAAATAAGCCGAGATTTTTAGTGGTAATGTCAACATAATTTACTGAATGATTTTCAGCATATTTATCCGCTAAAAACTCATATTGCTCAATACGTTCTTTGCTAATATCTGCCAGAGCTAATTGGTCGGCACTGCGAATGCGGTAAAAATCGGTAACCAGGTCAAGGCCGGTCCATTTTTTAAAATCGTTTGGCTTTAAGTTGCTTTTAGATAATTGCTTATTGATAGCTTTTTTATTTCCGCCTGCTAAAATCAATAAATCTTCACCCGAAGCTTTCAACATAAAATCTTTAAAAGCTACAGGCCAGTCATCCGGCAGGAAGCGCAGGCGCACCAGCTCCTTTAAATGAAAATCAGTAAACTCATGGTAGCTTTTGGTATTCAAGATGTCTTTGTTCCAAATGTCTTTTGCTTTCTGGCTTATCAAAAAATCATATTCCATTTTATAAAGAGGAAACAATGCATCGAAGTTAGGTACATTATCAATGGTCACTGTTTCAACTTCCAGTACATTATCAGGTTTAATAGTAAGCAGTTTATATGCCGGAATGTATGCTGCCAATGAAGGTGTTTGTACATTAACCAGCGTGTTACCTTTAGTACTGGTTCGGGTACCGGTGTCGTTAATATGCATGTGCCCGCCAAAATGTATTTGTATACCGGCATCGGCAAAGGTTTGGGCAACAGCTTCAACAGGCACGCGGTCCAGCTGCCACTTGCCTTTTCCCATAAGGCTCTCAATTTCGGGCGAAGCATCATCATTAAATTCTACCATAGGGTAGTGGCTAAAGGCTACAAGTGTTTTACCAAGCCTTTTAGCATCGGCAGCAATTTTTTGTATCCAGGTTATTAAGTGCTTTTTATTTGTAATTACGTTGTTATAACCTAAATCAGCACCACGGTAATTTTTTGGATCGGCAGCATTGCCATTGCTTTTTGGTAAATACACATTGCCATCTATAGCTAATAGCCAAAGCCCCTCCACAGGCTCGGTAACATAGCTAACATCGGGTACTATATACCCAGGAACAACATCATAAATGCGATTCTCCAGTCCTGATTGTTCCAAGGCTTTTTCAAAACTATAATCGTCAGGTGTGTAAGTGCTAAATGGCGTTGCCCAGTATTTATATTCCTTTTTTGGGAAGAATCCAAAATCATGCAGGTAATCTGTAATGCCCGTGTACCCCATTTTTGCAATATCGGGCGTTACCACAACAGGTAATTCTTTAGAAGCGTCAGGTTTATACATCCCTTCCTTACTAAATATGGGCTGGCGCTTACCGCCGTCGCCTAAAAAATCGTCCTTGCCGGCCTCCTGTGCAAATGGCCCCACCGGGTCATGATTACCGGTGGTTATAAAAAATTGTATATTATATTTTGTGCTATACTCATTGAGTATGTGCTGTAGCCCACGCACATGTACCGGCTGTCCATCATCGCTGTAATCTCCGGGCAGGGCAACATAGTGTATACCACGTTTTGCAATATCATTTAAGGCTGCTATAAACGCAAAGTAGTTTTCGTTAAATATACGGGTGCTGTGCAGCTGTGCATCCATAGTGCGCAGCAGGGTAGGTTTGCCATCTTTTGGGTTTATTACACCTTTGTAATCAGTGCTTGCTAAAGTGCTGTATAAGTCCTGTAAATGCACATCGGCAAGAAAGGCTACCTGTATATTTTCTTTTTTGACCTGTGCCTTTAAGGTTGCAGTTATGCTTAGAACAGCAAAAAAAAATGCCCTAAAAATCATGATAAATTTTTAGGGCAAAAATCGGTAATATTATATTAAGGCAATGTTACCATAGCCAAATAATATAACAATATGCTACCAGTCCAGTTTTACCAGTGCTACCGCCTGGCGTTTTAACTGCAGGGGCACAGTTATTTTACCACCTGCTATTTTTGTTTTTTTTGTAGATATACATTTTAGCTTACCGGCTTTCTCCATAGTGTCTATTTGCTGTTGGGTAGGTTTTTGTGGCGAACCCATTTTTTTCCATACTTCATACGAGTTGCTGTTATCCTGGTCTATAAGATAAATATTTAATGTAACCTCTTTAACCGGAATGTTCTCAAGCGTTACGTTTACGGTTTCGGCCGCGCCCTGCCTGTCCTCGTCATGATAATTCCACACCATTACGGCAGCCGATTTCTGGTCTTTGCTTGCCAGTGCCCCAATATCCGACTTTTCGCCGCGCACACTCGATTTTAAAACCGTTTCAAGTGGGTACATCCTGTCGCTTACTACAGCTACCCTTTTACCGCCCATCATACCAAACATCCTGAAAACGTTAAGCACCGGTTTATCTACACCATTTGTAGCAAGGTCGCGAAAGCCATAAAACCATGGCTGGTCTTCAAACTCAAAAGACCATGACACGGCTCCTAAAAAGTTCACTTTAGTTTCGTCTTCAAGTTGGTATTTACGTGCAAAGCTTGCCGCAGTATAGCTTGAATATAATGTGCCATTCCTGTAGGCATTTTCCGGGTTGGTAGCCATACCACAGGCCGCACAGCCCTCCGGGTCGGATTCGCCAATTATAATGGGCAAATTTTTCGTTTCGGGGTAGGATGCTGTTATTTTAAAACCTGTCTGTATATCGTTAAGCTGCGGTGCCATATCCATAAATACAGTACCGTCTTTAAGCTTAGGCCAGCCCTTGGCATGAAACAGTATGGCTTCCAGCGGAGAGCCTTTTTTGCCGGTGGCATAATTAGTGCCGCTTATGCAGTGCTTTATAAAATTATTTGTCCAGTCCTGCGCTTCTTTACCTCGGGTGCCGGCAATGTTAAGCCCGCCTATTTTTGCAGTGGGCAACGCCCTTTTAAGTCCGTCGGCAGCATAATCGTATAGTTTAAAGAAATCTTCCTGAGTACCTTTCCAGTAGTGCCCGTTAGGTTCGTTCCATACTTCCCAGTACCAGCTTTCCACTTCCTTTTTACCATAGCGGGCTACACAGTGCTTAACCCATTCGTATACCAGGTCGCGCCATTTGTTGTAATCTTTAGGCGGATAGGCCCATCCTGTAATAATATCGGTGTACGGGTCGCCGGGTTTCCAGTAGTGGCGGTAGGGTTGCGGGTGCGACGATAAAGCCTCTGGCATAAACCCTATTTGTGCAAGGGGTTTCATCCCCCTGGATACATACGTGTCAAAAATACTGTCTACAATTTTCCAGTTATAAACAGGTTTTCCGCCAGCATCTTCGGTATACATATTGGTCGATCCCCATTTTAGGGCAGCAACACCATCTCCCGTGACCATAAGGCTGTGGGTACGCACATACACAGGGACTTTGCTCAATTCGGCAATTTCGGTGAGCAGTTTTTTACCGTCTTTCATGTAGGTATAGTTGGGCTCGTCATAGCCAAACCATGCCCAAACGGGTTTCATGGGTGCAATTTCTTTACTAAGGTCTACCGTTACGGCAGCGTTGTTTTGAGCATTTACAGTTACTAATTGCAATAACAGCGCAAAGAGTAAGGTAATGTTTTTAAAAGGCTTGTGCATAATTGTTTATTGTTGGTATAAACAAAGTTGCTAAAAATAATTGTGATTATTACACTTATTTATGGAAAATAATATTTATCTGAAAATTATAGGGATATTTTTTGTCAGATCAATCAGGCTAAAGAAATTCAGCCTATACAATTTCCCATCTAAAAAAAACTTATTTTTATGGATTAGAATAACAAACCCAATTATGGATAACCAAAAAATTATACGCTGGGGCATTATAGGCTGTGGCGATGTTACCGAACGCAAAAGCGGCCCGGCCTACCAAAAAACAGATGGTTTTGAGATAAAGGCAGTTATGCGGCGCGATATAGATAAAGCTGCCGATTATGCACGCCGCCACAACATTGATAAGTTTGGCACTGATGCCGATGCTCTTATAAACGACCCCGAGATTGACGCTGTGTACATTGCTACACCGCCCGATACTCATAAATTTTATGCCCTTAAAGTTGCGCAGGCAGGAAAGCCCTGCTGTATAGAGAAACCTATGGCTCCCAATTATACCGATTGTGTTGAGATAGTAAATGCTTTTGATGCGAAGTTCCTGCCGCTTTTTGTGGCTTATTATCGCAGGTCGCTGCCCAGGTTTTTAAAGGTTAAGCAATGGATAGAAGAGGGTAGGATTGGCACTGTTCGTAACCTGCACTGGCATCTTACTAAAACACCATCTCAGGTAGATGTGTCTGGTGCATATAACTGGCGTACCGATGCTAAAATAGCTACCGCCGGTTACTTTGATGACCTTGCCAGCCACGGCCTTGACTTATTTGTTTACTTTTTTGGCAATGTAAAAGAAGTTTCGGGCGTGAGCCTTAACCAGCAGGGATTATATACTGCCAAAGATGCTGTAACAGCAAGCTGGCTGCACACATCCGGAGTTACAGGTACAGGCAACTGGAATTTCGGGGCGTACGAAAATGAAGATAAAGTAACCATTTACGGCAGTGCCGGTACTATTACTTTTGCCGTGTTTGATGATGTTCCGTTGGTGCTTATAAATGATGCGGGGATGGAAGAAGCCATTATAGAACACCCCGAAAATATACAATTATATCATGTACATAACATGCGCGATCATATACTGGGTACTATAACGCATCCATCTACAGGGCATACCGGCGCACATACTAATTGGATTCTCGATAAAATAACAGGCATTATTTAATGCCTTAAAATATCATATCGATATAAATTTTTAGCCTTCGTTAAATTTTCCCTATATTCGTTTAATGTTAAAATAAGGTATGCTAAAGAAATTTATAGATAAGGAGTCGGGCAAAAAGGTTGAAAGCACAGTAATGAACGCTATAACTATAGACTGTGTGATATTTGGGTTTGACCAGGGTAGCCTTGAAGTGTTGCTTGTGCAGCATGGTGAGGGTATACGTAAAGGCGAGTGGGGATTACCTGGTGGCTGGATAAAAGAAACAGAGAGTATAGACAATGCCGCCCATAGGCTTTTAGGCGAATTAACCGGGCTTGACGATATTTACCTGGAACAGCTTAAAGCTTTTGGCGACCCGGAACGTTTCCCATTAGGGCGCGTTATAACGATAGGTTATTATGCGCTTGTAAAAAGAGAAGATTACAATATTAAGGCAGGATCTACCGCAGCTGATGCTAAGTGGTATAAAATAGCAGATATACCTAACCTTATTTATGACCATAACGAAATATTACAATACAGCCTTGCCAACCTACGCACGCGTATAAAAGTTACCCCTATAGGCTTTAACCTGTTGCCCGAAAAATTCACCCTTTTTGAACTCATGAAACTTTACGAAGAAATTCTTGGGGTAGAGATGGATAAATCTAATTTCAGGCGTAAAATATTACACATGAAATTATTGCAGCAGCTTGATGAAAAACAAAAAGACGTGTCGCACCGTGCGGCAAAACTCTACGTTTTTGACCAGGACATTTACGAAAAACTGACTAAAAAAGGCTTTAATTTCGAATTCTAAAGTGCTGCAAAGCATCTTATATAATGAAAAAACACCATTATTTATTTTTTCTCGCTGCCTGTATTGCCGCTTCGTGCAGCTCTAAAAAAGATGCCGGATTTACTGCTAAAATAGACAACACGCTAAAGGCATCTGCAAACCAGTATGAATATTTAGGCACCAGAAATCCTGATGGGCGTTTTCCTAAAAGCTACCATGTAAAAAATGATTCTCTCGAAACCAGCGACTCCGGCTGGTGGTGCAGTGGTTTTTATCCCGGTACCTTACTGTATCTTAATGAGGCGAATGCAAACCCGGCACTTAAAAAATTAGCAGATAAATCATTAGCCGATTTAAAAAAAGAACAGTTTAATAAAACTACACACGATCTTGGCTTTATGATGTATTGCAGCTATGGCAATGCCGAGCGTTTACAGCCTAATAAAGATTACGAATTAGTGCTCATGAATAGTGCAAAGTCATTAGCTACGCGATATAACGCTGTTGCCAAATGCATACAGTCCTGGGATAGTGCGCCGTGGAACCATGCAACCAAAGACGAAATGCCTGTTATTATAGATAACATGATGAATCTTGAATTGCTTTTTTGGGCATCTAAACACAGCGGTGATAAAACATTTTATGATATAGCGGTAAACCATGCCAATACTACCATCAAAAACCATTTCAGGCCGGATTATAGTTCGTATCACGAGGTGGTCTATGATAAAAATACCGGTGCTGTTGTAAGGCAGATAACCAACCAGGGAGCAGCAGATGCATCTGCATGGGCTAGGGGACAGGCATGGGGGCTATACGGTTATGTAGTTATGTACCGCGAAACAAAAGACAGGAAATATTTAGAGCAGGCACAAAACGTAGCCGGCTTTATACTCAATCATCCTAACCTTCCGGCAGATAAAATACCCTATTGGGATTTTAATGCGCAGGGCATCCCCAATGCTTTGAGGGATTCTTCGGCTGCAGCAATAATTGCCTCGGCGCTGATAGAGTTAGGATCGTATTCTGATAAGGAGCTTTCAAAAAAATATTATGCAGATGCCAATACCATGCTTACAAGCCTGATGGCTCCGGAATATTTTGCTGCACCTAATACTAACGGCGGGTTTTTATTAAAGCACGGTGTGGGCAATATGCCTAACAAAACAGAGGTTGATACCCCGCTAAGTTATGGCGATTATTATTTTATTGAAGCCTTGCTGCGTTATAAACATGCAGGGTTGTAATTAATATAATTTCTTAAATATTGTAGAAATAATAGATACAGCTTTGTGTACTTCCAACTTTAGTTGGCTTTCCTTGTGTCCTTTGTGATTTATTTATAATTAATGGCTTAGTGTTCTTTGTGGTAAAAGATGATGATGTACAACACATGCCTACTAAGAATACAAGTTTTTTACACCAGTGACGCGATAGCTTAATGCTATAAAAAAAACGGACAGTACTTTTAAAAGTAACTGTCCGTTTTCAGGATATATAAACAAAAAATTATTCTAATACCAGTTCGGCTAACGCTTCTTTGCTAAAGCCTTTCAGTTTATCGGTTTCGCCTTTTCTTATTTTAGAAACCCAGTTAGGGTCGCTTAGTAATGGCCTGCCTACACCCACAAGGTCGAAATCGCCACGGTCGAAACGGCGGTTAAGTTCTTCTAACGATGTTGGCTGAGATGTTTCTCCGGCAAAAGCGCCAAAGAAATCGCCGCTAAGCCCTACAGAACCTACAGTTATAGTTGCAGCGCCTGTTATTTTCTTGGCCCATCCTGCAAAGTTAAGGTCAGAGCCTTCAAACTCCGGCTCCCAGAAACGGCGTTGCGAACAATGTAAAATATCGGCACCGGCATCTACAAGCGGGTTAAGCCATGCTTCCATTTCCTGTGGGTTTGAGGCCAGTTTATAATCATAAGCCGATGGTTTAAATTGCGAAAGCCTAATAATGATCGCAAAATCTTCGCCTACCTGCCTGCGCACTTCTTTAATTACATCTGTGCCAAAACGTGTGCGTTCTGCAAGGGTTTTTCCACCGTAAACATCAGTACGCTCATTAGTCCCTTCCCAAAAAAACTGGTCGATAAGATAACCGTGTGCCCCGTGAATTTCCACGGTGTCAAAGCCTGCTTTTTTGGCATCTGCAGCAGCTTTGCCATAAGCTAAAATGGCATCTTCAATATCTTTAGTGGTCATGGTTTTGCCATTAGTATTGCCGGGACGGTTTAATCCTGAAGGGCCTTCAAAAGGTACAGGTGGCACCCAACCGGAATGGTGATTATCCATAATACCCATGTGCCATATTTGCGGACCCATTTGCCCACCGGCAGCATGAACGCCATCAATAACTTTTTTCCAGCCTGATAATGCCTTTTCACCATAAAAATGCGGAACATTACCATCGTTAGAAGACGATGGGCGGTCTATAACTGTACCTTCAGATAAAATTAATCCCACTTCGCCTTGAGCCCTTTTTTCATAATAGGCAGCTACCTCATCAGTAGGGATGCCGTTTGGCGAAAAAGAACGCGTCATCGGGGCCATTACAATACGGTTTTTTATATCTAATGATTTCAGCTTAAAGGGCTGAAACAAACTATCTGTGCTCATTCTTTATTCTATTAAATTATATATTCGATTCAATTATTTTACTCAGTTTGGCAAAAGCCTCTTCATTGCGTTTATAGTACGTCCACTGTCCCACACGTGTAGATTGTACAAAACCCGCACGTTGCAGTATAGACAAATACTCGGACACGGTAGATTGTGTAAGTGCAGCCTTAGCCTGTATCTGTCCTACGCAAACACCGTTTTCATACCCGGCATGTTCCTGGTCAGGAAAGTTTTGCGCAGGATTTTTTAACCACTCTAATATTTGCAGCCTGGTTTTGTTAGATAACGCCTTAAAAATATCAACCTGTTCCATAGCACAAAGATATATCGGTTTTTCCCGATATTTAGATATTTAACAATATTTTTTTTGAAATCGATTTAAAATACTGAAAATCTGTATGATATAAAAAAAGCCTTACACAGCAATATTGCTGTGTAAGGCTCCATGTATTAATGATTGTAATTTATTGAACGGGGATAAGCCTGTATACTGCCGATGCAGGTTTCTCTACCGCTACATAAATATAACCGTCCGGCCCTACACGCACATCGCGGAGGCGGCCTATGTTTTTAAGGAGTTTTTCCTGGCTCACAATTTTATTTCCGTCGAGGTAACACAGGTTTAAATATTTAAAGCGTAATGAGCCTACAAGCAGTGCGCCTTTCCATGGTTTATAAACATCGCCGGTAATAAATGCCATACCCGATGGTGCTATTGAAGGAACCCAATACAGCTCTGGTGCCTGTATACCAGGCGCAGTAACTTTATCTGTAATAGGTTTACCATCATAATTAATACCGTAGCTTGTTAGTGGCCAGCCATAATTAGTGCCTGGTGTAATAATGTTTATCTCGTCGCCACCGCGGGGACCGTGCTCGTTTTCCCAAAGGGCACCGCTAAAAGGGTTAATAGCAAGCCCCTGTGGGTTGCGGTTGCCATAACAATATAGCGACGTAGCTTTACCTGCCTTGTCTTTAAAAGGATTATCTGCCGGGATAGTCCCGTCATCTTTAATA
>Ga0247815_10002078_pt1 | contig 14924 bp, 11 predicted proteins | sample UWRJL194509B1_FD_181014 | JGI IMG/M metagenome (GOLD analysis project Ga0247815, IMG submission 181014) | Plant litter microbial communities from Arlington Agricultural Research Station in Wisconsin, United States - UWRJ-L194-509B-1 | ecosystem: Environmental > Terrestrial > Plant litter >...
CACCGATTTCAAGCGGATACTGGGTTACTCGATCAGCGCGCCCGGCACCAAGGCGACGCTGTACCTGGTGACGCTGGCGGCGCTGGCGGCATCGCTGGTGCTGTGCCGCTGGATCGTCAAGTCGAAACTGGGCCGGGTGCTGCAGGCGGTGCGCGATTCGGAATCGCGGCTGATGTTCATCGGTTATAACCCGCTGTGGTTCAAGCTGTTCGTGTGGACCTTGTCGGCGGTGCTGTGCGGGATCGCCGGCGCGCTGTATGTGCCGCAGGTCGGCATCATCAATCCGTCCGAGATGTCGCCGGCCAATTCAATCGAGATGGTGATCTGGGCGGCGGTCGGCGGGCGCGGCACGCTGGTGGGGCCGATCATCGGCGCGTTCTCGGTCAACGGTTTGAAGAGCTGGTTCACCGGCGCCTTCCCCGACCTGTGGCTGTTCGCGCTGGGTTTGATTTTCATTCTTGTGACGCGCTATCTGCCGCAAGGCGTGGCGGGACTGGCGGCGCGCTGGCGCAAGGAGCAGGCATGAGTGCGAACGACGCGCGGGTAGCGCTGGAGGGACTGGATACGACGCACGGCGCGATCCTGTACCTGGAGGAGATCACGGTGTCGTTCGACGGCTTCCGGGCGCTGAATAAACTGAGCCTGGATATCTCGGTCGGGGAGCTGCGCTGCATCATCGGTCCCAACGGCGCCGGCAAGACCACGATGATGGACGTCATCACCGGCAAGACGCGGCCGACGTCCGGCACCGCGTTCTTCGGCCAGACCATGGACTTGAGCCGGATGACCGAATATGAGATCGCGCACGCCGGCATCGGCCGCAAGTTCCAGCGGCCGACCATCTTCGAGCAGCACACGGTGTTCGAGAACCTGGAGCTGGCGATGAAGACCGACAAGCGCGTGCGGCCCACGCTGTTCGCGCGGCTGTCGTCGGAGCAGCACGGCAAGATCGACGAGATCCTGAAACTGATACGCTTGAACGGAAACGAGTCGCGGCTGGCCGGGCTGCTGTCGCACGGGCAGAAGCAATGGCTGGAGATCGGCATGCTGCTGATGCAGGAGCCGCAATTGATCCTGCTGGATGAACCGGTGGCCGGCATGTCCGACGCGGAGACGGCGCGCACGGCGGAGCTGCTCAACGAATTGCGTGGCAAGCATTCGATCATGGTGGTGGAGCACGACATGGCGTTCGTGACGGAGATCGCGCAGCAGGGCGTGGTGACTGTGCTGCACGAGGGTTCGGTGCTGGCGCAGGGCACGATGGCGCAAGTGCAGTCCGACGAACGCGTGATTGAAGTCTATCTGGGGCGCTGATAAATATGCTGCAAGTTGAAAAAATCAATCAGTACTACGGTTCCTCGCATACCTTGCGCGGCGTGTCGCTGGAGCTGGAGCGCGGCAAGTGCATGGCGCTGTTGGGCCGCAACGGCGTCGGCAAGACCACGCTGTTGAAATGCCTGATGGGCGTGCTGCCGGTATCGGCCGGCAGCGTCAGGCTGGAGGGGCGCGACATCACGCGCATGGCGCCGCACCAGCGGGCGCGGGCCGGCATCGCCTATGTGCCGCAGGGCCGCGAGATCTTCGCGCGCCTGACGGTCGAGGAAAATCTGCTGATGGGGCTTGCGACGCACAGCGGCAAGAAGGCCTCGACGATCAAGGGGGAGGTGTATGAATTGTTCCCGGTGCTGAAGGATATGCTGCACCGGCGCGGCGGCGATCTGTCGGGCGGCCAGCAGCAGCAACTGGCGATCGCGCGGGCCTTGCTGGCGGAGCCCAGGCTGATCATCCTCGACGAGCCGACCGAGGGCATCCAGCCGTCCATCATCAAGGACATCGGCAACGTGATCCGGCTGCTGCGCCAGCGCGGCGACATGGCGATTCTGTTGTGCGAGCAGTACTTCGACTTCGCTCACGAACTGGCCGACCAGTTCATGGTGCTGTCGCGCGGCGAAGTGGTCGCCTCCGGCGCCCAGGCCACAATGAACGACCCGGAGGTCAAGCGCCATCTGGCGGTCTAGTGCTGCTTGAAGAAGCCACGGGTGATGTTTTCCATCTCGCCGGTGCGCTTCATTAGCCGGATGGCGTTGTCGAACTGTTTGACGAAGTCCGACTTGTAGGTGTACCTGCCTTTGTCGCGGTCGGTGTAGCCAAGGTGGCCTTGCTTGACCGCGATCTGCACCGCTTCGGCGATTTCGGCATGGCCGGCTTCCTCGCTGTATTTTCCCTCGGCCTTGAGCTGGTTGCGGGTCCATTCGATCGAGACGCGGTCGTTGATGTAGCAGTCGATGCGCCTCAGCCCCAGCTTGATGATGTTGGTCTCGCTGTCCTTGGCTTCCTCCATGCGCAGGCTGCCGGCTTTTACGGCCTGGTCGAAGGCGTCGCCGCCGACGATAAAGCCGGCGTTGTTGCCGATGGTGAGGCCGAAGAAGTCTTCCGGCCAGCGCTTGCGCGGCTTGGCCGCCAGCACGTCCTTGCGGCAGACCGCGACCACGCGCTCCTCGAACAGCGGCATTGAATAGGGCCAGGTCCAGGGCTCGTCCTTGGTGTTCATGTACGGCGGATACAGCGCGAAGCCGGTGCCGGACTTGATCAGCGCCATGCCGCGCCGCCAGGGCACGGGCTGCACCTCGATCTTGTAGCCGCGCATATGCGCGAAGGCGGCGCGCACGATGTCGTGATACAGGCCGGCCGGCTTGCCGTCTTTTTCGTAGGAGTAGGGCGGATAGCCGGCGTCCGCGTAGATAGTGACCGGGATGTCGGCGGCCTGCGCGGCGGCGCACAGCGTCGGGATCAGCAAGGGAAGCCAGGATTTGAGCACGCCCATATCCTAACATGATAGTCGTCAGTGCAAATAAGCCGCCGCCAGCTGCATCGCCTGGGTGCTTGCATACAGCAGCAGGCCAATCAGCCCGCCGACCAGCGTGCCGTTGACGCGGATGAACTGCAGGTCCTTGCCGATGTTGAGCTCTATCTGGTGCGACAGGTCCTTTTCGTCCCAGGCTTTGACGGTGTCGCTGATGTGGCGCGTCAGGAAGCTGGAGAAGGCCGGCGCCAGCGTGCGCGCCATGCCGGCCAGGTGCTGGTTCAGCGAGGCGCGCATGTCGGGGTGGGCCAGCAGCTCCTCGCTGAGCCAGGCGCCGGCCTTGACCACGCCGTCGCCGAGCCGCGAGTCGCCGCCGGCGATGTCGGCCTTGATCCAATCGCGCACGCTGCCCCACAATTCGCCGATGTAGTTGTTGAAGGTGTCGCCGTCGCGCAGGTAGCGCTTGAAGTCTTCGCCCTTGGCGATGAAGGCGGGGTCGGTTTCCAGACGCGCCACGAAGCGCTGCACCATCTCGTCGAATTTTACGCGCAGCTTGTGGTCCCGGTCGGCGGCGATGTTCAGCATGATGTTGTTGAGGGTGTCGGCGATCATCGAGGCGCCGCTTTCGCTGATCCACTCCGTCGGCAGCACCAGCGCCATGGCCTTGTGCTCGCGCTTGAGCCAGGCCGCGATCTGGTCGGCGATCAGCTCGCGCGTGGCGGGCTTGTTCATGACGCCGATCAGCGCGACCATGCCGTCGTCAAGCAGTTCCTGATGGCGGCCGTCCTTGGTCAGCCCGGCGAGCAGGGCGCCCAGCGCGGGCGACATTTCCAGCTTGCCGATGGCGGTATCGAGCGCATGCCGCAGCAGTTGCTGGATGCGCGCGTCGTCGATGGTGTTGAGAATTTCGGGCAGCAGTTGCAGCAGGTGGCCGGCCAGGTAGTCGCGGTTGACCGGTTCCTTCAGCCATTCGGCGACGCTGGTGGCGGGGTCGGTCTTGAGGATCACCGCCGCCAGCGATTCCGGCTTGAGGAATTTGTCGTCGACGAAGGCGGCGAGGTTGTCGGCGATCTTGTTCTTGTTGTTGGGGATGATGGCGGTGTGGCGCGAGATGAAGGGGATCGGCACCTTGCGGAACAGCGCCACCACCGCGAACCAGTCGGCCAGCGCGCCGACCATCGCCGCCTCGGAAATCGCCCTGATTCCGTCGACCCAGAAGCCGCGCGGCGCCAGCGAGGTGACGACGAAGACGACGGCGGCCGCCGCCAACAGCGACAGCGCCAGCCGCTTGGAGCGTTTCAGTTCTTCTTCTTTGCTCATAGCCTGCCGTCGCCGTCGAGTGGGTGATGACGGCAGTGTATGCTAAAAAACCGCGTGCATATGTTTCAGTAGGTGGGGTGGGGGTATGGCGCAGACCCTTCGGGGAACAGTCCTTTTTCGGCCTTCTGAAACCTTCTATTTTCTGCTTTTTCTTTCTATTGAGTTGGCATGAAAATAAATAGAAGGATTCAGAAGAAAAAAGATGGAAATAGATGGTCAAAAGAGGACGATTCCCCGAAGGCTGGAAATCGCGCTCCCCTACACATACCCTCAGGAGCGTTCGAGTTCGCCGGGGCGCAGTTTGCTCAGCGCGACCGAGGCGGCGGAGGTGCGGGTTTCCACGCCCAGCTTGACGAAGACGTGCTCCAGGTGCTTGTTGATGGTGCGCGGGCTGGTGCCGAGGATGTCGCCGATGTCGCGGTTGGTCTTGCCCTTGATGACCCAGTTCAGCACCTCCGACTCGCGCTGCGTCAGTTTGAAGGACGCCATCAGCTTCTCGATCTGCGCCGCGTCCGACTCCTCGCGCAGCACGATCATCCATTGCTCGTCCTCGCTGAACTCAGCCGCCGAGAAGATCAGCCGGCGGCTGCCGCGCGCCAGCGTCAGCGGCGGGTGCGACAGTCCCGCGCCGTGCGCCGCCTGCGTCGCCTGCAGCCACGCGGTCAACTCGCCATCGACCAGATAACCCTGCATCAGCGTGCGCGCCAGCGGCGTTTGCCAGACGATGCGGCCGTCGCGCGGCGACATCGCGATCACCGCGTTGCCGAAGGCGTCGAGCGCGCTGCGGGCCTGGTCCACCAGCCGCGCCGTCTGCATGTGCGCGGCGATGCGCGCCAACACCTCGCTGGTGCGCAGCGGTTTGGTGACGTAGTCGTTGCCGCCGGCCTCGAAGGCGGTCACCACGTGTTCGGCCTCGGTCAGCCCGGTCATGAACACCACCGGGATGTGCCGCGTCGCCAGATTGGCCTTCAGGCGGCGGCAGGTTTCGAAGCCGTCCATGCCGGGCATGATCGCGTCCAGCAGGATGATGTGCGGCTGCGCTTCGATGGCGCGTTGCAGCGCGCTCTCGCCGTTGTTCGCGACCAGCACGGTGAAGCCCGATTCGTCCAGCGCGTCGTGCAGCACGGCCAGGTTCTCGGGCACATCGTCGACCACCAGCACCAGGCCCGAGTCAGTATTGAAGTTCATCGCTGTTGTTCTTTCCGACAAAGTCGGCCATCGCGTCCAGTTGGAAGCGGGCCGCGAAATTGCGCATGGTTTGTGTGAAGTGCTGGTAGCGCGGATCGAGCGCGCCGATTTCATCGAGCTTGTTCTGGATGCCGCGCATGTAGCCGATGCGTATCAGGTCGCGCAGCGCGTCCATCACCGCCTCGGGCGGGTAGACCAGTTGCGCCGGCGGCGACGGCATCTCGCTGCGGACGCCTTCGGCGCGCGGCCGCACGATCCATTCCAAGGCCAGCCGCTGGCCGATCCAGTCCAGCAGCTCGCCGACGTTGACCGGCTTGATGATGAAGTCCGCCGCGCGGATGCCGGCCGGGTTCTCCATGCCCTTGTCGAAGGCGTTGGCCGAGACGATGGCGATCGGCACCGTCGACAATCGACGCCGGCGCAGGATGTAGCTGGCCTCCCAGCCGTCCATGCCGGGCATGGCGAGGTCCATCAGGATCACGTCCGGCTGGAAGGACGCGTGCAGGTCCAGGCACTCCGGCCCGGACGCCGCCTGCGCCACCTCGAAGCCCAGCGGCGACAGGATGTTGAGCAGCAGCTCGCGGTCGACGCGCTCGTTGTCGACCACCAGCACGCGGCGGCGCGGCCCGCGATAGCCGGTGCGCTGCTGTTCCGGCGCCTCCAGTTCGCGCAGCTCCTTGCCGGAGACGTGCACGCTGGGCAGGAACAGGCGGATGTGGAACATGCTGCCCTGCTGCATCTGCTGGCCCCGCGCGCTGTGGATTTTCAGTTCGCCGCCCATCAGCTGCGTCAGCATCCTGGAGATCGGCAGGCCCAGGCCGGTGCCGCCGGCGTCGGCGTGCGCGCTGGCGCTGCCGCGCGAGAAGGGCTCGAAGATATGCTCGATTTCCTCGGGCAGGATGCCGGGGCCGGTGTCCTCGATCTCGAACGAGGCCATCTCCCGCGCGTAGCGCAGCCGCAGCACGATGCCGCCCTGGCTGGTGAACTTGACCGCGTTGCCGAGGATGTTGATCAGGATCTGGCCCAGCCGCTTGCGGTCGGCGCGGACGATGCGCGGCAGCGCGCCGGTCAGCTCGTAGCGGAAGCTCAGGCCCTTGTTGGCGGCCTGCAGTTCGAACATGCGCACGATCTGGCCGATGAAGTCGGGGAAGTTCAGCTCCTTCATGTCGAAGTTGAATTTGCCGCCCTCGATGCGGGCGATGTCCAGCGTGCCCTCGATCAGCGACAGCAGATGCTCGCCGCTGCCGCGGATGACGCGGATCGCCTGCTGGCGGTGCTCTGGGATCGACGGATCGTTGTCCAGCAGCTGCGCGTAGCCGAGTATCGAATTGAGCGGCGTCCTGATCTCGTGGCTGATGCCGGCGATGTAGCGGCTCTTGGCCTGGTTGGCCAGGTCGGCGGTCTTCTTGGCTTGCTGCAGCTGGGCGTCGGTCTGCGAGTGCAGCTCGATCTCGCGGGTCAGCAAACCGGTCTGGCGGTTCGATTCCTCCTGCGCCACGCGGCGGCTTTCGCTGGTCAGCACCAGCCACCACGCGACGATGCCGCTGGTGAGCAGCAGCGCCGCCGCGATCTTGAAGAACACCAGCCGCAATTGCGGCAGCAGCGCGGCGGCGTCGGCCGGCAGCACCGATTGTTCATGGTAGTAGATCAGGCCGAGCAGGGTGCCGAGGAACAGCACCGTGACGATCATCAGCAGCAGATAGTGTCCCAGGCCGCCGGTCAGGTAATGCCACAGCGATTTGGGCAGCAGCGCGCGCATCGCGTCCTGCCACTGCACGGCCACGCGCGCGTGCGGCTTGCAGACGTCGTTGCAGCGCGCGTCCAGGCAGCAGCACAACGAGCAGATCGAGCCTTGATAGGCGGGGCAGTGCGCCATGTCCTCGCCCTCGTATTCCTTCTCGCAGATGACGCAGGTTTTACTATGGACGTGCTCCGGCTTGCGCGCGATATAGTATTTGCCCTTGGTGGCGATGGCGATCAGCGGCGACGTCACCAGCGCCGTCAGCAGGGCGATGAAGGCGGAGAAGGCCTGCGCCTGCGCGCCGAACACGCCCATGAAGGCGGCCACCGACAACGCCGACGCCAAGAGCATCGCGCCGACGCCGACCGGATTGATGTCGTACAAATACGCGCGGCGGAACTCGATGCCCTTGGGGCTCAGCCCCAGCGGCTTGTTGATGACCAAATCCGCCACCACCGCCGTGATCCACGAGATGGCGATGTTGGAGTACAGGCCCAGCACCTGGTCCAGCGCCTGGAACACGTCGAGCTCCATCAGCAGCACCGCGATCAGCGCGTTGAACACCGCCCACACCACGCGGCCCGGATGGCTGTGCGTCAGCCGCGCGAAAAAATTCGACCACGCCAGCGAACCGGCGTAGGCGTTGGTCATGTTGATCTTGACCTGCGAGATCACCACCAGCAGCGCGGTGGCCAGCAGCGCGATTTGCGGCGAGTCGAACACCTGGCCGAAGCCGGCCAGATACATCTGCGTCGGGTTGACCGCCTGCTCCAGCGGCACCGCGCTGCTGATCGCGAGATAGGCCAGCAGCGCGCCGCCCAGCATCTTGGCGATGCCGAGCAGGATCCAGCCCGGCCCGGCGATCAGCACGCCGAAGTGCCAGCGCAGCCGGTTCTGCGCCGTCTTCGGTGGCATGAAGCGCAGGAAGTCGACCTGCTCGCCGATCTGCGTGATCAGCGCCACGCCGACCGCCGTGGCGGCGCCGAACATCAACACGTTGAAGTGGCCGTTCTCGCCGGAGCGGCCGGCGTAGGCCATCAGTTGGCCCGGCAGCTCCGGCTTTTTATACAGGATGGCGATGAAGGGCAGGGCCATCAGGATCAGCCACACCGGCTGCGTCAGCATCTGGATCCGGCTGATCAAGGTCACGCCGTGGGTCACCAGCGGGATCACCACCAGCGCGCTGACCATGTAGCCGAGGTACAGCGGCAGGCCGACATACAGCTCCAGCGCGTAGGCCATGATGGCCGCCTCCAGCGCGAACAGGATAAACGTGAACGAGGCGTAGACGAACGACGATATCGTCGAGCCGATGTAGCCGAAGCCGGCGCCGCGGGTCAGCAGGTCCATGTCGACGCCGTATTGGGCGGCGTAGTAGCTGATCGGCAGGCCGGTGAGGAAGATGATCAGGCCGACCGCCATGATGGCCCACAGCGCGTTGATGAAGCCGTAGTTGACGGTGATGGTGCCGCCGATCGCCTCCAACACCAAAAACGAGATCGCGCCGAAGGCGGTGTTGGAGACGCGGAAGATCGACCAGCGGCGGAACGAGCGCGGCGTGAAGCGCAGCGCGTAGTCCTCGATGGTTTCGTTGGCGACCCAGGTGTTGTAGTCGCGCCGTATCTTGACGATGCGCTGTGTGGTTGTCATGCCGGCCTGTAAATGAAAAAAGCAGCGAGAGTGTCTCTAGCCGCTTTCTTAAGCAAATTACATGCCGAGCCGAGCCGCCTAGCGGTAGCCCTTGTTGTTGTTCAGCTTATCCAGCGTGCGCGCCAGTTCTTCCTGCATCACCGGCGACAGGTTGACGAACTGGCAGCCGATCTGCACCTGTTCGCCCAGCAGGAAGGAGCGGAAGGTGCGCTGCAGCCGCACCTCCAGGTCGGCGATCATCACCGAATCCGGGCCCAGCTCCAACCGCACCCGTTGCAGCTTGCGGCCGACGTGCAGCCCGACGCAGTCGCGCGGCGGCGCGCGCATGCCGACCCCGCCCGACGAAAAGTCGTACAGCTGCAATTCATAGGGCTTGCCGTTCAGCACGAACGAGGCCATGTAGTAAATGCCCAGCGGGGTTTCCAGCCGAGTGGAGGCGCGCCGGTTCAGCACCATGCACTTGAGCGGGAATTCCAGCGGGATCAGGGTCGGCTCGCCGGGCTTGCTGCCCCACTCGGTCGCGCTCAGCTTGAACTGGATCTTGGCCGAGCGCAGCCAGGCGACGAAGACCGCGTCGCCTGGCGGGAGGAACTCGCCCTCGTTGAGCTCCAGCACGAAATACGGATTCTCCGGGTCGACCGACTTGATGCGCGCCATCACCACGTTGGTGGTGCTGGAGGGATAAATCGAGATCGGATCGCCGTTGTCGGCGAGCAGGGTCAGCGCATCACCGATGTCATGCTCATCGGTCATGTCGTGCGGCTTCGAACCCGCCGGAATGGGTTCCACAGCGTCTTTTAGGCTGGGGGGGCCGCGGCGAAATTCATTGGGTATGGGATCGTTCACGACGGCATATCTCTTTGATAATGACTTCTGTAATGCGAGGTCGATCTACACAGTTTACAAGTTATTCGCCATCTTGGCTTGCACAATAGCAAGAATATTTATCGCCTGTCTCAGAACTGCTCGTCCGGGCGCAGGTAGCGCCATTGTCCGACCGGCAAGTCGCCCAGCTTGACCTTGCCGATCCGTACCCGTTTCAGGCCGACCACCTTCAAGCCGACCATGTCGCACATGCGGCGGATCTGGCGTTTCTTGCCCTCGCGCAGCGTGAAGCTGAGCTGGTCGTCGTTCTGCCAGCGCACCTTGGCCGGCAACAGCGCCTTGCCGTCCATCCACAGGCCGTGGTTGAGTTTTTTCAGGTCGGCCTCGGGCAGCTTGCCCGGCTTGGTGTACTCGACGCGCACCAGGTATTCCTTGTCGACGTCGGTGGTCTCGCCGATCAGGTGCTTGGCCACGCGGCCGTCCTGGGTCAGCACCAGCAGGCCGATCGAATCGATGTCGAGCCGGCCGGCCGGCACCAGCGAGCGCAGCTGCGTCGGGTGGAAGATCTCCGGCGACGGATCGTCGGGCCAGCGGTTCTCCGGCTTGACCAGCACCACGGCCGGCTGGTAGCCGTCCTCGGCCTGGCCGCTGACGTAGCCCATCGGCTTGTTGATCAGCACCGTGACGCGCTTCGATTGCTCGGCGGCGGCCTGGCGCTCGACGGTGACGCGCTGGCTCGGATAGATCTTGGTGCCGAGCTCGGAGATGACCTCGCCGTCGACCCGTACCCAGCCGCGCGCGATCCACTCGTCGGCCTCGCGGCGCGAGCACAGGCCCAGTTCGGACATGCGTTTGGACAGGCGTAATAATTCTTCGGACATGATGCGTTTTCTTTTAAAAGGTGAGGCTAGTTTAAACCTTGATGGCTTCCAGCAGGTCGGTTTCGAGTTGCAGCTGGTGGCGCGCGTTGCTCAGCGCCGCGCCGTCGATCAGGAACACGTCCTCGACCCGCTCGCCCAGGGTCATCACCTTGGCGGTGTGCAGGTTGATTTTGTACCGGGTCAGTACATTGGCGATCGAGTACAGCAGGCCGGTGCGGTCGTTGGCCGCCACCGACAGCAGGTAGTACTGGCCGCGCTCATCGGGGCGCAGGTCGACCGTCGGCTGGATCGGGAAGGTGCGCGACAGCCGCGACAAACGGCCCTGGCTGGGCGCCGGCAGCGCCTCGGGCGTGGTCAGCAGCCCGCACAGTTCGTGCTCGATCAGGCTGATGATGTCGCGGTAGCTGTTGGCGAAGCTCTGCTCGGTCACCAGGAAGGTGTCGAGCGCGTAGCCGTGGCGCGTGGTGTGGATCTTGGCGTCGAGGATGCTGAAGTTCTTGCGGTCGAAATAGCTGCAGATGCGCGCGAACAGGTCCGGCTGGTCCTTGATGTAGACCGCGATCTGCAAGCCTTCGCCGATCGGCGCCAGCCGGCAGCGCACCACCGGCTGGGCGCTGTTGAAGCGGTCGTGCAGCGCGCGCGTCTGCCAGGCGATGTCGGAGGCGTCGTGGCGCAGGAAGTAGGCGACGTCGAGCTGCTTCCAGAAGGCCTCGTGCGCGTCGGGCGCCAGGCCGTACAGGCGCAGGGTGGCCAGCGCCTCCTGCTGGCGGTTCTGCAATTCCTGGTCGGCGCTGTGCGGCACGCCGCCCAGCACCCGCAGCGTGATGCGGTACAGGTCCTCCAGCAGCTTGGCCTTCCAGGCGTTCCACACCTTCGGGCTGGTGCCGCGGATGTCGGCCACCGTCAGCAGATACAGCGCGGTCAGGTGGCGCTCGTCGCCGACCGTCTTGGCGAAGGCGGCGATGACGTCCGGGTCCGACAAGTCCTGCTTCTGCGCCACCTGCGACATCGTCAGGTGATTCTCCACCAGGAACACCGCCAGTTCGGTCTCGTCGTCGCCCATGCCGTGCTCGCGGCAGAACTGCTCGGTGTCGGCCATGCCCAGCTTGGAGTGGTCGCCGCCGCGGCCCTTGGCGATGTCGTGGAACAGCGCCGCCAGGTACAGCAGCCACGGTTGCGAGAAATTGGCCATCAGCTGGCTGCAGAACGGGTACTCGTGCGCGTGCTCGGCCATCGAGAAGCGGCGCATATTGCGCACCACCATCAGGATGTGCTGGTCCACCGTGTAGACGTGGAACAGGTCGTGCTGCATCTGGCCGACGATCTTGCGGAAGTTGGGCAGGTAGCGGCCCAGGATCGACAGGTCGTTCATGCGGCGCAACGCGTGGATGATGCCGACCGGCGCCTGCAGGATGCGCAGGAACAGCGCGCGGTTGACCGGATCGGCGCGGAACTGGGCGTCGATCAAAAAGCGCTCGTGCCACAGCGCGCGCATGGTGCGCGAGCTCATGCCCTTGAGCGCCGGACGCTCGGTCATCAGCACGAACACCTCCAGCATCGCCGACGGCGTGGCGACGAAGGTGTCGTCGTCGGCCATGTCGATCATGCCGTTGACGTCGTTGAAGCGGGCGTTGATCGGCACCGCCAGGTCGGCCTTGGGGAACAGCCGCTCCTCGATGTTCTGGATCAGGATGGTGTTCAGTTGCGTGACCGTCTTCGCGGCCCAGTAGTAGCGCTGCATCAGGTATTCGCTGGCGCGGCGCATGTTGACGCCGCTGCCGGTGGCGGTCAGGCCCAGCGATTCGGCGATCGCGGTCTGCACGTCGAACACCAGCCGGTCCTCGCGCCGCTTGGCGTGCAGATGCAGCCGCACGCGGATGTCCTTGAAGGCGCGCTCCTTCTCCATCAGCTGCTTGGCCTCGGTCTGCGTGATCAGGCCGGAGGTGGCCAGCGTGCGCCACGAGTTGGCCAGCCCGGCGGCCTTGACCATCCACAGGATCACCTGCAGGTCGCGCAGGCCGCCCGGGCTTTCCTTGCAGTTCGGCTCCAGGCTGAAGGCGGTGTCCTCGTACTTGGCGTGGCGCTGCTTCATCTCCAGCATCTTGGCGTGGTAGAAGGCGCGCGGGTCCATCGCGGCGTCATAACGTTTTTGCAGCTCGGCGAACAGCAACTCGTCGCCGCAGATGACGCGCGCCTCCAGCAGGCTGGTCTGCACGGTGATGTCGGCCGCCGATTCGCTCAGGCACTCGTCGACGGTGCGGATGCTGTGGCCGATCTCCAGGCCCAGGTCCCACAGCAGCTGCACCAGCTGCTCCAGCTTTTCGGTGGTCGGGCCGTCAGGCGCCTGTTCCAGCAGGATCAGCAGGTCGACGTCGGAATAGGGGAACAGCTCGCCGCGGCCGTAGCCGCCGACGCCGACCAGCGCGGTGTTGGCCGGCAGCCGCGCCTGGTGCCAGGCCGAGGTCAGCACCGCGTCGACGCTCTGGCGCAGGCTGCGCAGCAGCTTCTCCGGCATGCCGTCCTCGCGGAAGCCGGCGATGACGACCTGGCGGTCGGCCTTCAACTGGACCTTGAGCTGTTCGCGCAATTCCTTCTGCATCGCGGCCGACGGCATCGGGTTCAGGCCAGGGCGACGGCCGGCGACGCGGCGGCGTCGGTGATGAACGCCGGCGGCGGCGGGCTGCCGGCCGACAGCGTCAGCACCTCGTAGCCGGTCTCGGTCACCAGGATCATGTGTTCCCACTGCGCCGACAGGCTGCGGTCCTTGGTCTTGATGGTCCAGCCGTCGCCCATTTCGCGGATCTCGCGCTTGCCGGCGTTGATCATCGGCTCGATGGTGAAGATCATGCCGGCTTTCAGCTCGTCGAGCGTGCCGGGACGGCCGTAGTGCAGCACCTGCGGCTCCTCGTGGAACACCTTGCCGATGCCGTGGCCGCAGAACTCGCGCACCACGCTGTAGCCGGCCTTTTCGGCGTGCTGCTGGATCACGTGGCCGATGTCGCCCAGGTGGGCGCCGGGCTTGACCTTGGCGATGCCCAGCCACATGCATTCGTAGGTGATGTCGGACAGGCGCTTGGCCAGGATCGACGGCTCGCCGATGAAGAACATGCGGCTGTTGTCGCCGTGGTAGCCGTTCTTGATGACGGTGATGTCGAGGTTGACCACGTCGCCGTTCTTCAGCACCTTGTCGCCCGGGATGCCGTGGCAGATGACGTCGTTGACCGAGGTGCAGATCGCCTTCGGATACGGGGTGTAGCCGGGCGGGCAATAGTTCAGCGGCGCCGGGATGGTGTCCTGCACGTTGACCATGTACTCGTGGCACAGGCGGTCCAGCTCGCCGGTGGTGACGCCGGCCTTGACGAACGGGGTGATGTAGTCAAGCACTTCGGAACCCAGGCGGCCGGCGACGCGCATGCCTTCGATGTCTTCGGCGGTTTTGATGGAGATGGACATAGTGGATCGCAATCAGCAAGGTAAACGGTAAAAACGCCTGGCGAGCGGGATGAAGCGCTCGCGGCGTGCATGAATATCGAAATTATAAACGACGCGACGCTGTCCGCGTGCGGCGGCCGTCTTCAGGCGGCGCGCGCGGCGCGCCGGCGCGCCTTCCAGGCCAGCAGCCCGAGGCCGCCGAGCAGCATGGCCCAGGTCTCCGGTTCCGGCACCGGAGTCGGGATGAACTCTTCGTCGTCGTGGCCATGGTCGTGGGGGTGGAAGCCAAAGGCGGGATTATGCTCGCGATCATCGGTCAGCAGCAGGTCCAGGTCGCCCAGCAGGTGCTTGTCCCGGTCGGCGCCTTCTTCCCATGGCTCCAGTTCGATCGCTTGGTCGCGCGGCGGCGCGTCGGCCAGGCTGATGTCGTCGAACTGCCGGACCCCGTCCGGGATCGCGTTCTCGTCGCCGGCCGAGGCCACGCCGGTCTGCTTGGACGGGTGGTTTGCCGCCGCCACGGCCGGTCCGGCGGGCGTTATCCTGCTGACGTTGCCGCAGATCTTGGGCACCAGCACGCAATGCTCGCCGACGCAGTACACCGCCGCCGGCTCGACCCGCTGCGGCGCCCACTTGGCGCGGGTGACGCTGCCGCACACCGAGTTGCGGCCGAAATGCATGTCGCGGATCTGCGCGCCGTACTGGCGCTTGCCGCTGATGCCGTCGCGCGTGATCTCGACCTGGTCGTCCGACTGGCCCTCGGCCATGCGGCGCTTGAGCGTGCTGCGCACGGCGGCCGGAATGTCGGTGTAGCGGTCGATCGCGGCCGCGGTCCCGCCCGTGTAGGGATTGTGTCCCGGACGGTCCCACGAGCAAGTGGGTTGTATGGCGGCGGCCAGGCTAATGGCGAGCAGGATGGACATTTCGGCACTCCTCGTGCGGGTTGATTCGCTACTACTACTTAATTAATGTTGCGGAAATAAAGTTTTCTCGATGATATGATATTTTTGCCCGTTTGGCGATCTTTAGCGTACTGAACAATTCCACTGTGACGCCAATGTGACATTTTGGTGCGCTGGCATACATA
>Ga0247815_10002079_pt1 | contig 14917 bp, 16 predicted proteins | sample UWRJL194509B1_FD_181014 | JGI IMG/M metagenome (GOLD analysis project Ga0247815, IMG submission 181014) | Plant litter microbial communities from Arlington Agricultural Research Station in Wisconsin, United States - UWRJ-L194-509B-1 | ecosystem: Environmental > Terrestrial > Plant litter >...
TGACGCATTATTCTGAACTCAATGAAGCGCGGATGAACCGATTGGATAAAAAGACCGTGATTTCGGAAGAAAATATCCAGAAATTAATGACATTGAAAAACAAATATACCTGGCTGGTGTTGTCTGAAGGCTGGTGCGGCGATGCGGCGCAAATTCTTCCAATCTTGAATAAATTAGCGGTCATTACACCAAATATTGATTTGAAAATCGTGTTCCGAGATGAAAATGAATCATTAATGAATATGTTTCTGACAAATGGCGGAAAGTCGATCCCGAAATTGATCGTACTCGACGAAGTTTCCAAAAATACGTTCGGAAATTGGGGACCAAGGCCGAAAGGCGCGTCTGATTTAATTCAAAGTTATAAGCGGCAATACGGTGTGATTGATGAAACGGCTAAAACAGAACTGCAATTGTGGTATTTGCACGATAAAGGACTTTCAACCCAGAACGAACTCGTTACAATGATGTTGAATCTGGACCAAATGAATTTTCAAACTGACTAATGTCCATCGCGTCATTCACATTATAATCCCCGATTTTTGTACGGCGTAAAACTGTTAAATGTGCGCCAGATTCTAAAGCTTGTCCGAAATCAAAAGCCAGTGAACGAATATAAGTTCCTTTGCTGCAAACTACCCGAAAATCGACTTCTGGCAACGCAATTCTTGTAATCTCAAATTCGTGGATTGTGGTTTTCCGGAATGCAATTTCTATTTCTTCTCCTGCACGCGCGTGTTCGTACAAACGTTTTCCGTCTTTTTTGATCGCTGAGAAAATCGGCGGTTTTTGGTCGATTTCGCCAATGAATTGTTTGGTCGTTTCGCGGATTAAATCGTCGGAAATATGATCGGTTTGGAACGTTTCATTGATCTCGGTTTCAAGATCGTATGACGGTGTCGTGGCGCCAATGTAAAACGTTCCGGTGTATTCTTTGACCTGTCCCTGAAGTTCGGAAATGCGTTTGGTGAATTTTCCGGTGCAAACCAAAAGCAAACCTGAAGCCAACGGATCAAGCGTTCCGGCGTGCCCGATTTTAATTTTTTTGAGTCCGAGTTTGCTCTTTAAAAGCCATTTCATTTTATTGACCGCCTGGAAAGATGTCCAATGCAAACCCTTGTCAATTAAGAGGATCTGGCCGTTTTGATAGTCTTCCGCAGTCATTAAATGATCGTTAGCGGATGAATGAAAAAGTGGATCGCAAGTAAAATAAGTCCGGCGATAATTCGGTAATAACCAAAAACTTTAAAGCCGTTTTTGTTTAAGAATCCGATGAACGTTTTGATCGCAAGCATGGCGACGATAAAAGCGACAATATTACCAATAATCAGGAAATTGATCTGGTCGTGCGACAAAACAAATCCGTCTTTATAATAATCGTAACATTTTTTTGCTGTAGCGCCAAACATCGTTGGAACGGCTAAAAAGAACGAGAATTCTGCTGCGGTTTTTCTGGATAATTTCTGCGACATTCCGCCAACAATGCTTGCGCCGCTTCGGGAAACGCCGGGAATCATCGCCAAACATTGAAACAATCCGATTTTAAAAGCAGTTGGATAGGTAATTGCTGTTTCGTTTTCAGATGCTGAAGTATCTTTAAACCAGTTATCAACTTTTAGTAAAATGATTCCGCCAAGAACTAAAGAAATAGCGACAGTTACCGGATTTTCGAGCAATCCGTCAATAAAATCGCTCAATAACAATCCCAAAATCACGGCCGGAATAAACGCAACCAACAATTTGAAGTAAAAATCCAAAGTTTGGAAAAAGCGTTTAAAATACAACACAACGACGGATAAAATCGCGCCGAGCTGAATGACAATGGTAAATAACTTGGTAAAATCGTCCTGCGCAATTCCGAAAAAAGAACTCGCAATGATCATATGGCCGGTCGAAGAAACCGGTAAAAATTCAGTCAGTCCTTCAATAATAGCAAGAACAATGGCTTGTAATGTGTTCATTTATTATTGTGCAGATTTATTGGATGGCATCGGGTTTTTGAGGATCGACCAAACCGTGATCCCGAAACCGATTAAAACGGTTGTTGGTGCCAATCGGATTCGTCTAAAATCAAAAATAGCATCGCTAAATACTTTCGGATCGTCGCTTCCGCCGCCCGACATCAGGATAAAACCAAGGGTGATGACCGCAATTCCGACCAAGAGGATTTTGTAATTGACTTTATCAAAAAGGAAATCTGATTGTTCTTTATTAATGTCTTTCATAATGTAAGTGTGAAATTCCAGTTTCGTAAATCAAAAATCTGAAATCTTAAATTAGTACAAATCGTCTGTTCGTAAATTCAAAAAGCGCTGGGTCGCGAAAAACGTACTGAACCAAGTGATCAGGATTCCAATCAGGAAAACCGCCAAAAGTACCGCGCCCACAAGCAATTGATTGTCCAATAGTCCCAAAAGCGGGAAAGTTTTGTCCAGGTAAACCAACAATCCGATCAACGCAAAAATGGCCAAAACCGCGCCGATGAATCCCAATCGGATGCTTCTCCAAATGAACGGTTTTCTGATAAACGACTTGGTTGCGCCCACCATTTGCATCGTTTTAATGATGAATCGGTTGGAATAAATGGACAATTTCATCGAGCTGTTGATCAGTAAAACGGCCACTAAAGTTAAGAATCCGCTTGCAATTAAAATCCACAAACTCACTTTTTGGATGTTGTCATTCACAAGGCTCACGAGTTGTTTGTCGTAAACGATATCTGAAACCATTTCATTGGTTCGAAGGCTGCTTTCGATTTTTCTGATTTGTTCCGACGTAATATAATCTGCCTTCAAATGAATGTCGAACGAATTCTGTAACGGATTCATGCCGAGAAATGTCATAAAATCCTCGCCAATAATGTCCTGATGTTGTTTGGCTGCCACTTCTTTCGGCACATAAACGTACGATCTTACAAACGGTTCGGCTTTTAATTGTTGGTCGAAAGACTTGATGATCGTGTCATTCGCTTCGTTTTTAAAGAAAACCGTCATTGCGATCTCTTCCTTGAAATTATCGGAAAGACGCTTCGAATTGATGATGAACAAGCCTAAAATCCCCAATAAAAAAAGGACGAGAAAAATACTTAAAACGACCGAGAAGTAAGAAGAAATCAAACGCCGTTTTTGAAATTTTTCGAATGAAGATGCCATAAATACTGAATTAAGCCGTAAAAATAATAAAGAATTTCTTTAAACACAGTTTATAACGCCCAAAGTTTTAATTTTCGTACAATAAGCGTAAATTTGCGCGCATTCAAAATAAGATTTACAATCAAGATTTAAGAATTCCGCAACGGATCTCTAAATCTTAGATCATAAATCTTAAATCATAAATCCAAATGAAATACAATCCGAACGAAATCGAAGCCAGATGGCAAAAATATTGGGCCGAAAACCAAACTTTCGCCGCAGAAAACCATTCAGATAAGCCCAAATATTATGTCTTAGACATGTTTCCTTATCCTTCGGGAGCTGGCTTGCACGTTGGGCATCCGCTGGGTTACATCGCTTCAGATATTTATGCGCGCTACAAACGCCACAAAGGTTTTAATGTATTGCATCCGCAGGGTTATGACAGTTTTGGATTGCCGGCCGAACAATATGCGATCCAAACTGGCCAACATCCCGATAAAACGACAAAGGAAAATATTGCGCGTTACCGCCAGCAGCTCGACAAGATCGGGTTTTCATTCGACTGGGACCGTGAAGTGCGCACGTCTTCACCCGAATATTACAAATGGACACAGTGGATTTTCATCCAATTGTTCAATTCCTGGTACAACAAAACGTCTGACAAAGCCGAAAGCATTTGTTCGTTAATTGAACTTTTTCAAAAAGACGGAAATGCCAATGTCAATGCAGTTTCCGATGACAATATCGAAACATTTTCATCTGAACAATGGAATGATTTTTCAAAAGAACAACAGGAAAAAATCTTACTTCAATACCGATTGACCTATCTCGCCGAAACCGAAGTGAATTGGTGTCCCGGACTCGGAACTGTTCTGGCCAACGACGAGATCATCAACGGCGTTTCCGAACGCGGCGGCTTTCCGGTCATTCGTAAGAAAATGACCCAATGGAGCATGCGGATTTCGGCTTACGCCCAACGTTTGTTAGATGGATTGAAGGACATTGACTGGACGCAATCCTTAAAAGATTCTCAGGAAAACTGGATCGGAAAATCGGTTGGTGCGCTTGTGACTTTTAAAGTGCTCGATTCGGAAGAAAATAAAGATACGGTTGATTATGCGTTGTCCGGAAATAATTACAGCGGTTATGAAATCGATGTTTTTACGACGCGTCCTGATACGATTTTCGGCGTGACCTTTATGACTTTGGCACCCGAACACGAATTGGTTTCCAAAATCACAACGTCTGAATGGAAACAATCGGTTGAGCAATATGTAGAAGCGACTTCCAAACGTTCCGAACGTGAAAGAATGGCCGATGTCAAAACGATTTCCGGCGTGTTTACCGGCGCCTATGCCGAGCATCCGTTTACAAAAGAGCCGATCCCGGTTTGGGTGGGAGATTATGTTTTGGCAGGTTATGGAACCGGAGCGGTCATGGCTGTTCCTTGCGGAGACGAGCGCGATTATGCGTTTGCAAATCATTTCAAAGGCAAAAACGGGATGCTTCCGATCAAAAATATTTTCGCCAATGCGGATATTTCGGCTGCAGCCTACGGATCAAAAGACAACGTAGAAATTGCAAATTCCGATTTCCTGAATGGACTCAATTATAAAGAAGCAACTAAAAAAGCGATCGAAGAACTCGAAAAACTCGGGCAGGGCAAAGGCAAAACCAATTACCGATTGCGCGATGCCGTGTTTTCACGCCAAAGGTATTGGGGCGAACCGTTTCCAGTGTATTATGTAAATGGCTTGCCGCAGATGATCGACGCGCAGCATCTGCCGATCCGTTTGCCAGAAGTAGAAAAATATTTGCCAACGGAAGATGGCCAGCCGCCACTTGGGAATTCCAAAGAATGGGCTTGGTCAACTTCAGAAAACAAAGTCGTTTCAAATGATTTGATCGACAATAAAACAATTTTTCCATTGGAATTGAATACGATGCCGGGCTGGGCGGGAAGCTCCTGGTATTGGCTGCGTTATATGGATCCGCATAATAATGACGAATTTGTTTCGAAAGAGGATGAGCAATATTGGCAAAATGTCGATTTGTATATTGGCGGAAGCGAGCACGCAACCGGGCATTTATTATATTCGCGCTTTTGGAATAAATTTTTGAAAGACCGCGGGTTTGTGAGCCAGGATGAACCTTTTAAGAAATTGATCAATCAGGGGATGATTTTGGGGATGAGTGCTTTTGTTTATAGGTTAGAGGTTTTGTTCCGACAGTACAGACCTAATTCATCCTCGAGTCTTACAAATGGAACAGTTTTTCAAGATATATATGTGTCAAAAAAAATTATAGATCAATACAAAAAAGATGGACTGACCAATTTTCTTACAGAGGAATTAAAAGCAGATCTTGAACTTCATGTTAAAAAATTTAAGGATAGTAACGAAGGATTCGAAATGGATTATACTTTAGATTTTCAACCGTTGAGAGTTGATGTTTCAATGATAAATTCATCAGATGAATTGGATATGGAATCGCTGAAAAAGCATCCACTTTATAAAGATTATTTAAATGCGGAGTTGGTTACAGATGAAAATGGAAAATTCCTTGTTTCCCGCGAAGTCGAAAAAATGTCAAAATCAAAATACAACGTGGTAACTCCAGATGACATCTGCGAAGAATATGGTGCAGATACCTTGCGCTTATACGAAATGTTCCTCGGACCACTCGAACAAGCAAAACCATGGAATACCGCTGGAATCACCGGCGTTTTCGGATTTTTAAAAAAACTCTGGAAACTGTATTTTGATGAAAATGGTTTGATTGTCAATTCAAATCCGGCGAGTAAAGAAGCGTTGAAGACATTACACAAAACGATCAAAAAAGTCCAGGATGATATCGAAGGATTTTCATTCAATACTTCGGTCAGCCAATTTATGATCGCTGTAAATGAATTGACCGCAATGAATTGCCACGAACGTTCGGTTTTGGAACCATTAGCCGTTTTGATTTCGCCATACGCGCCGCACATTGCTGAGGAATTGTGGGAAAAACTAGGACATCAAACGAGCATTTCCACCGCGCCGTTCCCAAAATTCAACGCGGAACATTTGGTCGAAAGCAGCAAAGAGTATCCGGTTTCATTCAACGGAAAAATGCGTTTCACACTCGAATTGCCATTGGATTTGTCCAAGGAACAAATCGAGGAAATCGTCATGAAAGACGAACGTACGATCAAACAACTCGAAGGCAAAACGCCAAATAAAGTGATCATCGTTCCGGGAAAAATCATTAACTTGGTGGGATAATTCAAACCAGATAAGGCGTTTATGACACTGTAAATGCCTTGTCGGTTTTTAAAATCCACAATATGAATTTCCAGGCTTCCTTAGACAACACCGCAAAAACCATTACGGTTTTGGTGACTTTACTTTTTTTGGGGATCATTGGTTACGGTATCGCCGAAGCCAGCAGTTCTAAAGGTGTTTTATTCACTTCCGCATTTCTCGCATTGGTTTATGTCATTTGCTGGCTGTTGCGTCCGTTGCGGTATTCGGTTACCGAAACTGAATTGCTGATTGAAAGACCATTGGGGAACATCAGAATCAAAAAAGAGGCTATTACAAACATTTCAATTTTGCAGGAATCCAATATTGGTGGCGCTGTGCGGACATTTGGCGTAGGCGGTTTGTTTGGCTATTACGGCAAATATTACAACAGTGCGTTCGGATCGATGAATTGGTACGTGACCCGAAGTGACAAACCGGTTTTGATCACGACAGCAAAATCCAAAATCCTCGTTTCTCCTGACGAACCGGAGCGTTTTGCTGAAACTTTAAGAAAAATTAACTGACATTTTTTCACATTCAAACCTAAAATTCCTTTTGGCTTGCAATTTGCTGCCTGCGCAGACGAAACTTAAAAAACTACAACTATGTACATAGGATGGATTATCATGGGATTGATCATGCTTGCAAGCTGGGCCGTCAGCAACCGGTTGCAGCATAAATTTGACAAATATTCCAAAATGCATTTGCAAAACGGAATGAGCGGTGCCGAAATCGCCGAAAAAATGCTTGCTGACAACGGAATCCGCGATGTGCGTGTGATTTCCACTCCCGGACGTTTAACCGATCATTACAATCCTGCCGACAAAACGGTTAATTTGAGCGAGGCGGTTTACAACCAACGAAATGCAGCAGCAGCTGCGGTTGCGGCGCACGAATGCGGACATGCGGTACAGCATGCGACGGCTTACAGTTGGCTTTCTTTGCGTTCCACTTTAGTTCCCGCCGTTTCGTTTGCATCGAATATCGTGCAATGGATTTTGATTGCCGGGATCTTATTGATCAACACATTCCCGCAACTGTTATTGATCGGAATTGTCGTTTTTGCCTTGACCACTTTGTTTGCTTTTATCACGCTTCCGGTAGAATATGATGCGAGCAACCGCGCATTGGCCTGGCTTGAGAACAAAAGAATGTTAACTCGTGAAGAACAGGCTGGCGCCAAAGATGCTTTGACCTGGGCGGCACGAACTTATGTCGTTGCAGCGATCGGTTCACTCGGAACGTTGCTTTACTATGTGATGATTTACATGGGTAGAAGAAATTAAAATTTCCCATTTTTTATGAGATCCGCTTTGTTGCAAACAGGGCGGATTTTTTTTGCAGTTGGTTTATCCGGATGCGCAATTGGTTTATTGCAGCAAAACCGATTGGCATCCCAGTCGTATTTTTGGATCAGAAATCACAAAAAGATGTACCTAAAATTTGATCCAATGAAAATATCCTTTTTTACACTATTGATTGCACTGCTTATTTTAACAGCTTGCAGCAAGGACGACGAACCTGAAAATGCAGTCACAAGTTCCAACAAATATTCGTACGCCGGAACTACTTATGAAATTATCGATGCAGAATACGCCTATATTGACGGCGACACCTATTTGTATTTTCGCGGCGCCGGAAATGCGAGTTATGTGCAGCTTGTTTTTGCGAAAATAACGGGCAACATTCCGACAGGAACATTTACCTACAATTACGAACGCAACAGCCAAAGTTACGATCCCGACAGTAATTTCTGGACCGGTGTGGTGACGACCGAAGCGAATTCGTTCGGACACAATTTAAATAGCGGAACAATTACCATATTGAATAAAGACGGCGCACATGAAGTTACTTTTACTGTCGGAACGAATGAAGGAACTGCCGAAGGTACATATACAGGAACAATCCGACCGCGATAAATTTTGAGTTGGTTGTGAAATCCATGGTGGGAAGTGTGGTTTTTTAGGAGCAAATTTGCTTCGCCAGTTCGCTTCGCTCGTGTCCGCTCTCGTCTATATCTTTTTTGCCTTCGTACCTCGGCCAGAAAAAGGATACCTCCCAAAGCATCGGGACCATCGGGGGCTGGGCACTTTTAGTTACAATTGAATTTGTCTTTCAATCTGCTGGTCCAATGAAATAAAAGTTTCCGTTCTAGAAACGCCTTCAATCGCCTGGATTCTGGTGTTGAGTAAATGCATCAAATGTTCGTTATCGCGGCAAATCATTTTTATCAAAATCGACCAGTTTCCTGTAGTATAATGGCATTCGAGTACTTCGGGGATTTTTTTGAGTTCGCGAACGGCTTCCGGATTTCGTGCGGCTTTGTCCAGATAAATTCCAACAAAAGCCATCGTACTGTAACCCAGAACTTTGTTGCTCACGACAAATTTCGATCCCGAAATTACACCCGATTGCTCGAGTTTTCTCAGTCTCTGATGAATTGCAGCGCCTGAGATTCCGATTTTATTGGCGATTTGCAGAATTGGTTTTCGGGCATCGTCCATTAAATCTCTGAGGATTTCCTTGTCGATACCATCAATTTCTATTTGGAGGGAATTTATTTTCATTTGGTTTGAGATTTAAACCAAATATAAATAATTGATTTCAAAAAATAACTAATAGCGCTGATGTCGTTATTTAATTTTTTCCATAACCTTTCTGAGGTCGTAAGGATCCGGGTGTTTGTTTTCACAATCAAATACGCCTTCAGGATAAACCGTAGAGATAAATTCGTTGTAATCTTCACAGTTTTTGAAGATATTAAATTCCTGGTTTTTAAAATCCCAGACAATGCCTTTGCCGTGAATTTGGTTTTGTGCAACCACGCTGCCAACCACGCCTCCAATACCAATTGCAAATCCTTGTGCCCAGGCATTAGCTAAATCGGCTTCAGTGTAAAAATAATTTTCTCCGCCCATAATCACCCTTGTAAATGAATATGCAAATGTTGTTGTTTCATTGCGGTCTTTCTTATTACAGTTTTTAAAAATTTCGCGCAATTGAAAATACAGATGGCCTTTGTAGGAAACCGCAAAAACATCAGTGATTTTTTCGCGTTTGTTGTCATAAAAATAGCAATTTTGAATGCCTGTCGGCTGTACTTTGTTTTTGATGCCTTTGACGTTAATAGGCCAAACCTGACGTACCTCATATTTTTTATTCAGAAAATCCTCCTTCGTAAGATAAAGACCTTCAGGGTAATCAGGTTTGTAAAGTGTATCTTTTACAGCAATTGAACTGCTACCGGTAAGCTCCTGCGAAACAACAGGCAAACAAATCATATTCAGCAACAATACCAATGAATACTTCATCATAAATTTTTTACAATTGATCAGGATTATATCCAAAATAATGGGTTTCTTTCTCGTGAAAAACCACACCATATTCTTCAAGTTCTTTTAAAATTGGCAAATAAACTTCTTTGTTTATCGGAAGCTGCACGCCAGGCGTTTTGATGTTTCCGTTCAAAATCTGTAATGTTGCCATTGCCACCGGAAGTCCGACGGTTTTTGCCATCGCCGTGTACGTTTGGTCGTCACCGATGCAAACCATTTTAGAATCAATTTGCCTTTGTTTGCCATCTATTTCATAACCAAATTTATGGTACATCACAATCATATCTTTGTCATCGGGTTGCAACGCCCAACTATCGGTCAGGATTTTCTCGAGGATTTGTGCTGGCGTTGCGTGTTTCAAGCCAACAATTTTCCTCGGATTGAAGATATCGAGTTCCAGTAATTTATCCCACATGATATCATCCTGGTCGATGCCGAGTTGCAAACGCAATTTAATTTCGACAGAATCTGTTGGATGGTAGGGCAAAAATAAATTCGTGAATTCCCGGTACGTAATGTGTTCCGAATCGTCAATAATGTAAGTATCATCTGTCATCCCGAGTTGCACAAACATATTCCACGCTTTAGAGTAACCCACGCGCCGGATTGTTCCGCGGTACAAAGTCAGAATGTCGTCCAGTCCATAAATGCTGCGGTATTTCAACGAATCGCGATTGGCATAACCTTCAAATTTTCCATACCCTTCGACTTCTAAAAATTCGGTTCTCCTGAACAATTTATGGTACGGAATGTATTTATAGGTTCCTTCCTGAATGAATTTCGCCGCGCCGCCTTGTCCGGCCAAAACCACATTTCTCGGCGCCCACGTAAATTTATAATTCCACAAATTCGTATCCGATTCCGGTGCGACCAATCCGCCACAAAACGATTCAAACAAGATCATTTTTCCACCTTTATCGCGAATTTCGTCAATGACTTTCATCGCGCTCATGTGGTCAATTCCGGGATCAAGCCCAATTTCGTTCATGAAAATGAGGTTGTTTTCTTTGGCAGTAGCGTCTAAACTTTGCATCGCGTCACTAATGTATGAAGCCGTAACCATGTGTTTTTATAGGTAATGCAGTCCTTCGCCACTTCAATATGCAAATGCGCTGGAAGCATTGAAATTACGATATCTGCTTTTTGAATTTCTGCAGCCCTTTGTTCGTTGTTAAAAATATCGAGTGCGATCGCCGTGGCATTTTTGTGATCGTTGGTTTTGCGCTGTGCGAGTTCGAGCGACAAATCGCCAATGGTCAAATGCAGGTTTTCCGTTTCAGATTTGCTCAAAAGGTACTGGATCAGTGAAGATGCCGATCGCCCGGCGCCAATAATCAGGATATTTCTCATCGTATTTTTATAAAAGTCCACAAATGTATGAATTTGATTTTGGAAATAACAGCACGAAAACGTTATCGGAAATACAATTAACAAGATGTTTGTTCAGGAGCTATTCCGGCTGTTCGCTATATCTTTTGTTGCGTTGCACTCCACAAAAGGATGCCGCTTCCATCCGGGCTAAAACCTGAGAACTGACATTTAAAAATCGGTAACATATTTTTCAAATCCATTGCTGCTAACTATCTTTACACAACAAAAAAATCAAAAAAATGGATAAAAAAATCACCGCAACAGCAGCAGTTTTGGGCATGATCGCAATCATTTTAGGCGCATTCGGAGCGCACGCACTCAAAAAAGTTTTGACCGTTGAAGAACTTAACACTTTTGAAACCGGAGTCAAATACCAAATGTATCACGCATTGTTTTTATTGTTCATCGGATTGACCACATTTTTGTCTGAAAAAACCAAAAAAGGAATTTCAATTTTAACGGTTGCCGGAATTGCATTATTCTCAGGATCAATCTACATTTTGGCGACTAAAAATATTTCGGGAATCGATATTAAAGCGTTCGGAATCGTCACTCCAATTGGAGGATTGTTACTCATTAGCGCGTGGTTTTGGCTTTTTCTTAATTTAATTAGGAAAAAATCATAATTTTTCAATAAAGTTGAGTTGGGTAAAATTTAATTTTTACTTTTGCACTTTAAACAATATGCAACACTAACTCAATTTTATGGATAACTACGCTCAAATTACGAAATCGATTTCGTTAGAAAAATATGGAATAAAAAACGCGGAAGAAATCATCTACAATCCGTCATACGAATTTTTGTTTGAAGAAGAATTAAATCCGAACCTCGAAGGTTTCGAAAAAGGACAGCTTACCGAACTCGGAGCAGTCAATGTCATGACCGGGGATTTTACAGGCCGTTCGCCAAAGGACAAATACATTGTAAAGGACGACATCACCAAAGATACCATTTGGTGGACATCTGAAAAAGCGGTCAACGACAACAAACCCATTTCGCTGGGAACCTGGAATGCTTTAAAAGCCAATACCATAAACCAGCTTTCGGGTAAAAAATTATACGTGGTGGACACTTTTTGCGGTGCCAATGAAAACACCAGATTGAAAGTGCGTTTTATTGTAGAAGTAGCCTGGCAGGCGCATTTTGTCAAAAACATGTTCATCCGCCCAACCGAAGAAGAGCTTGAAAATTATGGCGAACCCGATTTTGTCGTGATGAATGCTTCCAAAAAAGGATTTGAAGATTTTGCGTCACACGGATTAAATTCTGAAGTGTACATCGCATTCAACCTGACAGAAAAAATCCAGTTGATCGGCGGAACCTGGTATGGCGGCGAAATGAAAAAAGGGCTGTTTTCGATGATGAATTATTATTTGCCATTACAGGGAATCGCATCCATGCATTGTTCGGCAAATAAAGGGGAAAATGGCGACGTTGCGGTGTTCTTCGGATTATCCGGAACCGGAAAAACGACTTTGTCAACCGATCCAAAAAGAGAACTTATAGGTGATGACGAACACGGTTGGGACAACGACGGCGTTTTCAATTTTGAGGGCGGTTGTTACGCAAAAACCATCGATTTGAGCAAAGAAAACGAACCCGACATTTACGAGGCGATCCGCAAAGATGCGTTATTAGAAAATGTCACTGTTGACGCCAATGGCAATATCGATTTCAAAGACGGATCGGTGACGCAGAACACGCGTGTATCTTATCCGATTTACCATATCGACAACATCGTGAAACCGGTGTCAAAAGCCGGACACGCCAACAAAGTGATATTCCTTACGGCTGATGCGTTCGGTGTTATGCCGCCAGTGGCAAAACTGACTCCGGAACAAACCAAATACTTTTTCCTTTCAGGATTTACAGCCAAACTCGCGGGAACAGAACGCGGTGTTACCAAACCAGAACCTACATTTTCAGCTTGTTTCGGAAAAGCATTTTTGTCTTTGCATCCGACGCAATACGGAACCGAACTCGTGAAAAAAATGGAAGCGCACCAGGCTCAGGCTTACATGGTAAATACGGGTTGGAACGGAACTGGGAAGAGAATTTCGATCAAAGATACGCGTGCCATTATTGACCGCATTCTTGATGGCTCGATCGAGCATGCTGAAATGCACAAATTGCCGATATTTAATTTTCAGATTCCAACGGCACTTGAAAACGTTGATTCCGGAATTCTGGATCCGAGAAAAACCTACGCCGATGCAACCGAATGGGAAACAAAAGCAAAAGACTTAGCTAGTTTATTCATTAAAAACTTTGCACAATATGCAACCAATCCCGAAGGCGAAAGTTTGGTAAAAGCAGGGCCGCAGTTGTAAATTTGAATCTAAGAAGCTATCTTTTGGACGTTTTTTTTTAATCTGTAATGTAATGAAATAAAAAAGTCCCGATTTGATGTCGGGACTTTTTTTATAGTGTAAAGTTTTATTTTCCTTTATTTGCTTCGTTAATGTAGCGTTCTAAAGCCATCGTCATAGACGGCGTCTCTGGTGTTGGCGCGAGAATGTCGATTCTCAAACCATGTTCCAAAGCTTCTTTTTGGGTTGTACTTCCAAAAACAGCGATTCTCGTATTGTTTTGTTCGAAATCAGGGAAATTTTTGAAAAGTGATTTGATTCCGGTTGGACTAAAAAAGGCCAGAATGTCATAATAAACATCGGCAAGATCAGACAAATCGCTCATTACGGTCCTGTAAAAAGTACCTTCCGTCCAATCAACTTTGAGGTTGTTTAGTGTTTGAGGCGCATCGGCATTTAATTGGTCAGAAGCCGGCAATAAAAATTTCTCGTCTTTGTATTTCTTGATCAGCGGAGACAAATCAGCGAAATCTTTCTGGCCAACATAAATCTTACGTTTTCTGTACACCACATATTTCTGGAGGTAAAAAGCCACGGCTTCCGACTGGCAGAAATATTTTAAACCTTCCGGCACTTTGTAGCGCATTTCGTCCGCAACCCTAAAGAAATGATCAACCGAGTTTTTACTGGTAAGGATGATCGCAGTGTAGTTGTTAAGGTCGATTTTTTGGGACCTGACATCTTTGGCACTTACGCCTTCAACATGTATAAATGGCCTGAAATCAATCTTTACCTTATGCTTTTGCTGAAGCTCAAAGTATGGCGAATTCTCTACTTTAGGCTCAGGTTGTGACACCAAAATCGTTTTCACTTTCATATTTGACATTTTCTGATATGCTAACTTTTAGTAAACCAATAATACATGAAATAATAGGGCGCTATTTCAAGTGCGCAAAGATATAAAATAAAATAAAACATCTTACCGAATATGAAATTTTGATAATTCTTCAATGAAATAAGATAGGTGTATAAATTTATTGTTAAAACGATAATTATAATGGAAATAATTGCGATTTTTGGCCAATTGTCGTTATAAAACAGGATAACGTCTATTGGTAAAAGCAGCAATCCAATGTAAGTGCGGTAACTGACTTTCTGCAAATTGAACATTTCTGTGAATTCCTCTATGTTAAAAGCAGTTGCAATGATTTTTTCAATCAGAAATTTTGACAACACAAAAACGCTGACGAAAGTAAAAATCTGGATGAACACGATCCAGTCGGTTTTTAATACGTAACCGAAATAACTCAGCACCAATTGGATAAAAAACGAAATGGAAACGAGCTGCACCAGAAATAACAAAACATTAAATCCGGTCATTAATTGGGAACTGTCGCGGTAAATTTTGATGTATTTGTCGGAAACAATCAGTTTGGTAAAGTCGCTGAACCGGTTTTCAAATGCTGTTTTCGCGACTGCAACC
>Ga0247815_10002081_pt1 | contig 14911 bp, 21 predicted proteins | sample UWRJL194509B1_FD_181014 | JGI IMG/M metagenome (GOLD analysis project Ga0247815, IMG submission 181014) | Plant litter microbial communities from Arlington Agricultural Research Station in Wisconsin, United States - UWRJ-L194-509B-1 | ecosystem: Environmental > Terrestrial > Plant litter >...
ATTACCGGCCCGCCGATCTCTTCCTGTCTGCACGCCCGAAATCCTTCATCGCCGATCTGCGTGGCAGCATGGACCCATGCAACACACCAGAACTTGTCTTCCTCTCCACACTTGACGACTTCACTGGTGGTCCTCAGAGTGCGGGTCGCTTCGTCCCAGTGTTTACACGGGCAAAGACGATGATGAATAGCGACATTCTAGGCATTCCATTGGAGGAAGCCGTGAAAGAGTCGGAGGACGATATTCCGTGGGCTGAGAAGAATGACTCAAGAGTACTATGGAGAGGCAGGACTACGGGTAGAGGCACTACACAAGACTGGGAAAGGTGGCAGATGGGCGTGAGATTGCGGTTCGTCGAGTTGACGAATCGCGAGGAAGGTAACGTGACGGTGATCCTACCGCCGCCCCTTCCAACAAACGGGACTGCGACCAACGTTACGCACCTTGAAGCTGATGAAGACGTTACACCTATCGACGCAGAGGACGACTCGGACCGGATCGGGCAAGTCGAATTACCGCTGAAGGACCTGAACAGGCTCTTCGACTCGGGATTTGTTGGCACAGTGCAATGCGATGAAAACATCTGCGACCTCATCGAGGAAAATTATGCGATGAAAGACATGATCATACCTGAGCAAGGCAAGCATTACAAGTACATCATGGACGTGAGTGGCACGGAACACAAGACTGACTGCTGCACATGCTGATGAATGCACTTTCCAGATGGACGGAAATGGTAATTTGACTGGCACTGTAAATGATCCAGGCGCTGACATGTTGTAAAGGTTGGAGCTCGCGCTTTCGCCGACTCATGGGCCGCAACGCTGTCGTCTTCAAGTCTACTGTTTATCCCGAGTGGTTGGCACGATCCACATCTCTCTGCTGCTATGCTCACAATACTTTCTCAGGTGGACGGATCGGTCAGTCCCTTGGGTACACTACGTACCCGTCAAGATGGACTTTAGCGACCTCTATGATACGACCGTCTTCTTCCTCGGCCTGCCGGATGGAAGCAAACCAGGACGTGACGATCTTGCAGAGAAGATCGCAATGGCGGGACGACACTGGGTTGAGAATTTTTGGAGAACAGAAGTAATCACAGTTGCACGCTTGCTGTCGTGAACTGGCTGGCTGACCAGGATTACAGGACGTGACCGCGTATTCATGGCGAATGTATCTCGAGCTTGCGCGCGTCATGAGCGATCAGCGGGACGAGATGGACTTTGTACTGGAACTTGAGAGGTGAAGGCAACTCGACTTGGGTAGGATGACGGACATGGTAACTGGATTTTAACTGGAGGGTCACAGCGGATATTTCACATCATATACAGTAGAATAACGTAGTGCCGAGTGCGATAAAGTACAGGATGAGGTTTTCGAGCAAGTGGATGAGTTGTGGTAATCGTCTTCGTGTGAGCTGGGTCGAGGAAGTCCAAGTCAGAGTATCGGTGATGCGGATGAGCGGTAGGTTGTCGAGCTTGAAAGAGAGTGAATAAAGCGTGCGTGCTGATAAGAGTTCGCAGCGGGTCTTGCGTGCCGCGCAGGAGACGGAGGAGGGCCGTTCGTGGCAAAGATGTTGAGCGCGAGCTAAAGTTTACTACATGCCGAAGTTGGTGATGCTGGACAGAGCTTGAGCCGCGCTACGGATCTGGTTGACAAACTGAGCGAGCTGCAGCCGAAGTTGATCTGCAAGGACGAGGGTAGCAAGAGAATGTCGGTGAGGTCAGTATCCACAAAGTCTAGAGCTGTGAAACCAAGCAAGCGACGCGCTGAAACAGTTCGAAATACAATAGCCAACGGACGCAATATGGGAGAAATAAAGAAGAAGTTGGAGGACAAAGCTGACCACCGAATGACCGAGACGATTGAGCAAACGTGCCTTGGCGTTGTTCGTCCGCTGCGATCTCGAGGACCTCCTCATTGAGCGCGTCGCCTACCACCCGCGTTTCATGCGCCGGACGTGAGCGAGCCCATGCGTTGAAATCGAGAGCAAGTTCCAAAATCGCACGAGTGACCTCTGTAGCCAATGGTTGAACACGACCTGAGGGATGGTCACAAGTAAGCAGTCACGCACTCAGATCGTATGCTTTGTCCTTGCAGGCGTCTTCGTCGTAAGGGTCGCTCACGGTTTGCGCGTTGAACGGTGCGAAGCCCAAGCCATTCGTTATGTCGATCGTCAAGGAATGTTGAACTGCCGGTTGCGGGGCGTCGACGTTGATGACCGCAGCGCCGTTCTTCGTCGCAGTAGCATCACCCTTCGAGCTCGAATGCTGGCCGGAAGCCTTCTTGGTACCCAATGCGGGAGGTACGTGCTGCTGTGTCCTCGGCGGTGAGCTGGTGGCGGGTACACTGGATACACCCGCAGCCTTGTCTGGCGAGCTTGAGTCGGTCGCCCGTTCGTTGGACATGACGAGAAAAAGATGGAAACGGCGAGAGGTGGATGGAGGGAAGCGGTGGGGAAGGAAGAAACAGGAGAGTAAGCCAGACGCGCGATTTCTAGCGCCGACTCAAGTTTCAACCTGCTTTATCACCCTCGTGAAATGGCCGCCACAACCGATCCCGGCCCCTCCGCTATCTCTACTTCCGAAACTCGGCCTCGAGAAATTGTGGTTCTCGTTGGCGTAGGGCACGTCTTCAGATCCTCCAAAATTCATATATTACTGTGTGCTGACTGTACACATAGCGGCGCGACATGTTCTGGCAAGACTACACTTGCGAAGCAGCTGCGCAAAGTTCTGCCTAATAGTACTATTATACACCAAGACGTTCGTTTCTTTCCTCTACCAGATCTCAACCACTGACGATGGACTCGCTCTACTTCTAGGATTTCGCCCCTGTACGAATGCGATCAATCGTAGCGCCACATTTCCACTTGCTGAAGCCAAACCCACATTCTATTCCATACAGCCACAGGACACTCTGCCGATCCACCCTGTATACAAGGTCGCAGACTGGGACGATCCGGAGGGTGCGATCGACTGGCCACGGTTCAGCACATTCCTGCACGACGTTAAACGCACAGGTGTCATCCCCGATGATCACAACTCGCACGACCACATGAACATTCAGAAGGAAGTATCTTTTGATGGTGAGCTCATTCAGAGCTGGCGCAAGAAGTTTGAGGAGGTGCAGCGCGTCCGTGGGGTGCGGGTCCGATGGGTCATGGTCGACGGGTTCCTACTCTACTGGCAGCAGGTGAGTCTGGTTGGCTGTCTTAGACTTTGAATCACTGCTCAAGAGTCATCTCAGGCCGCTGTTAACGCAATGGACATCCGATTCCTTCTTCGTGTGCCGCGTGACGTTCTCGTTCAGCGTCGAATAGACCGTCAGGGCTACTTCACGGCCGGTAAGCCTGCCAATCCTCTGCAATGGCTTCATCTCATTGTTTCCATTTCATTGTTATTTGCGTCCTTCATTGTTTCATTCACCGCTTGTCTTCCGCCTCGCGTTGCATCATCGACGTACATCATCACTCGCACGCATTGAGAACAATCTACGGCGGCAGAAGGCGAAATGTGGGTCGATCCTCCATACTACTTTGATGGAATCGTGTATCCGGCCTACGTCAAAGCTTTCGGTCACCTATTTGAGGGCGGCGACGTCGAGCACGGTGACCTCCAGCCCTCAACAACCTCTGCCACAACATCAGGGTCGACTACCCCTGATCCAAGTGAAGCTCCTGCAAATGTGACTGGTCTCATCTTGATGGATGCCCTGAAGATCAGCGCGGATGAACTTTTGGAGTGGTCATGCCGAGAGTTGATGAGCCACCTCGAGGAACGGACGAGTGCCGCAGTGGTATTCTGACCATGGCCTCGCGTACGACTGCTTTCCTTTTCCTCTCAGCGGCCCGAGGCGCCTAGATGTATCTCCTGCGCTAATAGAAGAGTTCACGTTTCAGAATTTGAGCCTCATGCCGATTCAGCCTTCAGGCTGTGTACAAAGCGCAACTCGTCTTTCAGCCACAAGTCGGGGACAAAGGTCTTTGTCCACCGCCACGACGAAGGAATATAAGTATGCTGTGATGCTCGTGCGGCTTGTGTCCTCAGGCCGGACCTCTACCTGTATTGTTCATTACTTCTACATATCGTCGTCTGCGCGATGAGCTACCAACATACCGCTTCCAACCTTCAATCATCGGTTGACTCGAGCTTCGTGCCCCCAACGAGCGAGTCTCTACCATCTTCTCACTCAGGTTCGCTCCCTGTTCGTTGCCGCCGTTATTATAGTCATGCTCATCGTTTTTGGGGTGTCCTAGAAGTGGTCACATCGGCTGCTTTTCAGCTTTCCGCGGCACATCCACCTCTCAAGCGCAGCCGTTCCAAGATCGAGCAAGGTGTCAATCCAGCCGAAGGTCTATCTTTGAGTCCGTCTTGACACGCCGTCTGGTTGTAATTACATTCACGCTGAATACTTTCTGCAGGTGGCAGCCCCGACTTGGAGCCACTTTTCAAGAAACCCCGCCCTCCTCCGCTTGCCACCTCGACTAATTTCATCGAATTCCCGTCTCAGGCTACATGTGCTAAATCCACTCGTGCGTTTTGCCTCTTATTCTCTGTCATTGCAAGTCGCGCTAAATCCGTTCTCGTTAGCCCTCTCGTTCAATCGTTCGCTCTCGTCAACTGTCGCTCGTCCCAGACAGCCGGACGGCGATGACCGCAAGGAAAACACTCCATCCACTTCAGTTACCGCGAGTCGCACCTCACCAAACGGCCGCTTGCTCAGTATCATCACCGCGAATACGGGCCGTCCTAACATCACACGCACAATCTCAGAACCAAGCAGACCTCGCGCACATACACTCCCGCTGTCGCTAAACGTGACGCTTCCGAAGAAGCCTCCCATCCCAACGCCACAGCTACTACTGCCGCGCGAGCTCAGTTTGTCCCCGCTCTCATCCCCCGATGAAGTCATCAAAGATGCGTTGTCCTCAAAGCTACTTCTAGGAGGTCGGGCGCGGTCGATGTCGGCACCCAGCGGCCCCAGTCAAGAAGAGGCTGCCATGGGGCTCATGAAGCTGAAGGCAATGTTGGCGCAGCGTACAGCGCAACAAGCCGCTCAATTGAGGCGGACGCCGCTATCGGCCTGGTCAAGTTGCAGAACCCACCGATTCTAAAGCGCTCATTAGAGTCGGAGGATCGGCGCTGCAAGGACTGCGGTCAGGTCTACGGTGCTAAGTCTGCAGGTACTCAGACTGAGCTGTACCGCGGGGCTGGAGCGAAACGGCCCACTGTCGCCGGCATTCGCCCTCGTTGCACTTCCAGCCATAGCGCAGACGAGGAGTTTGCAGATCAGGAGCATCAGGAGCCGGTACTTTACGATTTAGAGATCGAGATCGAGAATGACGATGACAACGACCCGGACTGGGAGCCGAGCTCAAGCCAGGGCTCAAGCCAGGGCTCTTCGAATAGCGACGCTTGATATCCATTCCATACCATCCATGTAGCCTCATTTGTCTTGCTGGAACAAGACGAGCCGCGTTTCGATTCCGATATGGACGTGAGCAGAAGAGACGAAGCGAAGCACCATCGAACTGAGCGACTTTCCACATCGAATAATCTCGCGCTTCGTATCGATATCGCGGTCCTTTTTTCATGCCGGCGCAAGCATGAGTGCCTATTTTTCATGTTGTCGTGGTGGTGGCATATGAGGACGAGATAAGAACGGGGCGAAAGCGATGGAAGTGCAAGCACGACGCGATGAACATGCAAAGGGACGAGAAGCGAGCGCGTTCATGCGATGAGCGACACAACACCACCAGCCTCCTTGATCTTTGCCCTGCAGAGAAATCGTTGAGCGCGCGGTGCAGAACAAAGTCATGGATACGCACTCTGCCTTCGACGACACGAAGCGCGCCTTGACAATGAAGGGGATCTTGGGCAGACGGCCCTTGCCAAGTACCTTGCCGTAGCCGTGCTGAAGAGTGTCGATAACGGGGACAACATCGCTGGTCTCGCAGAGACCCTCCTTCTCGGCGGCAGGTACAAGCGTCCACAACTTGTCGATGTTGATCACGGGCCTCCAGTATTGGTTGCGCGTCAAGTGGAAGTGACGCATACCGACCTTACCGAAGTAGCCGGGATGGTACTTGTCCATGTTCGTACTGTCAGCGCGCAGAGGGTCAGAGCATGCCTCTACCACAGCAACTGAGCTCAACGCACCGGTGGTGGTGCTGGCCACCAGCAAGACCACGACCACCGGGGTGCTTGCGGTGCTTGCCTACACGACCGTGACCGGCAGAGACATGGCCGCGATGCTTGCGGGTCTTCGACAAATGGGTCGGCATGGCTTTTTTTCTGCGCGCAAATACCAAAGTCAGCGCATAGATCCTTCGTGCAGACGAAGATAAGTCGCGAGACAAGCGCGATGTCGCACCTTGAGGACCCAAAGAAACGGGCGGCGAGAAGGACGAGGAGGAGTAGGTACGCTTGAATTGGCGCGATCCGGTGGACTCGGAAGCAACCGGATCCAAACGGAAGGTTCACACCGAGCTCTGATTTAACCATTTCTGTAAATTGAAATTAACAACGGGTCTTTCATGCCGCAACAAGAGGCTTAATATCTACAGGAGTTGTCGGAAAATTGTCCAGGATGGCTCTGTATACGAGCTCCGGCGTCTGTAGTGAGATTGCACCGATGACGGTGTCCGTTGCATCAGCAAAGCAGATACGAGCCAGCACATCGTCGCCAACACCTCTTCCAGCTGCAAGGCATGTTGCGAGAAAGATATTCTGACAGCCCTCCAAGTTATTGTTTTCATCATATGAGACTGTCTGGGGGGCCGTTGCCAAACTTCCTCGCGGCCTCCATCCCAGCGCGTGGATCTGGGTCGCCAACGTCCACTCTGCTGGGAATCCAATGATTTTGAATGATATGACAATCTTGACGTCTGTTTTGCAGGTCCTCAGTGCTTCACAGATGCCTTCTGCCGCCTGCGCCGCCAGCTTGGCCACCTCAACATGGAGGCAGAGGTGAACAGTTCCCCGCTGCACGAGCTGCAGCCCACAGAGCGCCATCTGCCACAGATGCGCCACCTGCCCTCCATCAGTGCTTCTCCTTGGCACGCTGAGCGCGATACCAATCTTTTCCACAGAAACCCACGCCTCCTGGCTCCGGAGAGTGCCTGAGATGAAGTCCGTCATGTTCGACTGACGTTGCCATGCCCGCAGGGCCGAAATTCTCGGGTTCTGCCCGATATTCTGTGGCGGCATGTTCCCTGGGTTCCGATATATTGTCAATTCGCTCGTTGCGATGAACTTGGGCTGGAGCACACGGCCTGCAAGCCCTCGTTCCGCCAGGTCGTACAGAAGCCCAATGTCGCCTACGATGGTCTCCAGCTCCCAGGTACCGGTAGAATTTGGGATATAGGGCAGTCCTCCGTGTTGGACACTGCGTCCGTGAAGTGTCTGGAACGCGAGATGGCGGATGACGTGGCGACGCGCATCGCCTGGGTTGCAGAGCATGGAGACGAATGCGACGTAGGAAGGCGTATGAAGAGCATCCAGTTCGTCTGGTAGCCAGACAACAAAGAGATAGTATATCTCGCGTAGTAAGGAATCGTATGTTGCTGATGAAAGAGCGAGGAGTGAAGCCGTCCATGCGGGATGATGGACCCTGCAATCGCGAGCACTAAACGCGAGGATCGCGCTCACAAGCTCCACTGGCAGCGTCGAAGGCATAGCGCTTCAGATTGGAGAAGAGAATATTCTTGAAATGTACGCAGATACCTCGGAGCAGATAGTGCCGAAGGGGCTGCGCAAAACGGAGTCCGTCCAAGGACGAATGGGAGAGGCAGCAGCCGCAAACATAAACAACAAGATCATTTCAGCTCTTCGATCGGTCTCAGAACAATGATTTTTATTTTATTTTCTTAGAGTGATCGCAAATCCATAGGAAGGAGGCTGCGACTATCCAAAATCGCCTCATACATGTTCTCCGCATCAGCGGAAACATAATCTAGCGCTGTACCCCGAGCATGTGCAAAGAAGATGCTAGACCGAAGAGCTATCCCCGCACCCTCTATCTCCGCCAATAACGCTGAGCGGAAGATGTTCTCGCAATCGTCAACAGTGGCAGCAGTGGTTTCCGTTGCTCCGGCGGCGAACGCTTGACAACTACCCACGACTCGGAATGAAACAACCACACGACCACGACTACCATTGCGACGTTTTTGTAGTGCAGTTATTAAGCCCCGCGCTGCGTCTGCCGCGTCCGTTGCTGCTTCGAGGTGAAGGTACAGGTAGACTGTATCACGTTCAACCCAGACCATGTTCTGCAGCGCTCTTTCCCACATTTGGCGTGCTGGATAAAGCGCCCCATCCAACTGATAAGCATGCAGGACAAGGCCAATTCCTGTCGCGTCCCAACACTCGTTGAATACGAGCATTTCAAGCCAGTGCGGAAGGTTACTGTGACGGTCAATTGAATGGAGGTCCACCAAAAGCCCATAAAAAGGCATGCCCTCGGAGGTAGAATGAAATGCTACTACCTCGTCCGTGCTGACAACCTGTGGACGCAATACCCGAGTGAACTCGTTCTTAACGAGATCGGACAACAGGCCGACGTCGCCAACGACGCTGCCCAGATACCACGGCCCAACTGCGTCGGGTATATATATTATGCTCCCACGAGACCGCGAACGTTTCGGTGTGGTGCGAAATGCCAGGTGGCGAATGGCAAGACGGCGGGGATCTCGCGGGTTGCACACCATGTCGACAAAGGCGCTGAAGGAGCGCGTCGAAGCGGGGGCACGATCAGGCGGGACTTCGACAACAAATAGGTGGTAGGTTATGGGTAGCAGGTATTTTCGCATCGAAGAGGACAGCAGAAGAAGTGAAGTCGTCCACTTTGGATCGACCAGAATGTTTGAGCGAACTGCGATTTTGAAGATTAACTGAACCAGTTCCACGGGTAGATCGAAGGTCATGTCGATCATATTTCGGAGTCGTCGATGCAACCAGTTTCGGATTGCACTGACGAGTGAGGAACGAGCAGAACGTGAGCGCAATTGGTAAGGCAGCAAGCACAGGAAGGATCCGGCCATGCCGTGGTTGCAGGTTGTCCGCTCGCTCATCTTGTACTGTATCGAATAATGTATTGTCCCTTTATGCGGCGAGTCATTTCTAACTGTTGCGCACGCAGGTGCAAATTGAATTCAATCATTTTGCTTGTCCACAAACTGGAGCCTGGCGGCAATCCGCGGACGATCCCATTGCTTGTCAACATTCATCCCCGGACCCTAAAATCCAGCCATTCCCACTGCGCACCCTGATTCGATGAGCCTATCCTCAGCAGGCCAGCTTCCAGTGGAGATGGTGCGCCAGATTTTGGAATGCGCAGCATCCGACTTCATGTTGGACGCCGCAGCATGGGTGGCGGACATGTTGTTACTCAATCGCGCGGCGCGCAGCTGGCTCACTCCGATCGTCTACCGCGTCTTCATTGTTAGACTTCCCGATGAGCTCGATAGCACGCACTCGAAATCGTTCACCTGCTTCCTCAGTATGCTTATCCATCCTGACGGCTTTCCTCACCGTGCGCACATCAGGCATCTGGTATTCCGAGTGCGCCATGAACGTACAGAATTCAGTAGCCCGCTCGAAGATCTATTCGACGATGCTCCCGATGCGGCTGAGTGGCCAGTCGAGAGTGTCACTGCCGATTTTGCGTCTCTGAGCGACCTCGCCGATGTCCGCCTATACAGCAGCCTGCGGCCACTGGCCCTTCTCGCCTGTCCTCCTACCACCCTCATCGGAAAAGATGAAATCGAGCGGTACACGACTGATGGTACGGCGCGACCCATCCATGCCGGATGTCTCAAAATGTGGGGGGACGAAGTCGCAGCAAATGCATCTTGGCGGGTGAAAACGGTCTGTGTAGCGATCGATGCTCGGTTTCCACCCATACCGCAAGCCTGGAAGATGGTGTTCTCTGGGATCAGACGGGCAGAGGATACCAATGTCTATGCACGGCTGCGGTTGCCGAGTGCCGAAGGTCTGGGACCTCTTGCACAGGGACTGTTCCACGTACTCAAAAAGGCAGATGCCACAACCAGTGTTGTACTGTCTTTCGAGTTCGTGGACGGTCTCTCTGGGGAGGACGCGGTTCCCTTACTGAGGTCACATCTCCAACGGCTGGAGGAGGAGAATGGGCCAAACGTTTGCGATCGCGTGTTCTCCGTTGATGCTTCGGCGGATGAAACAGTGTTCGGAGCGATTGGCGATGAACCGATGCGTCTATACCGACGGTTACAGGATCACCGCCAGCTTGTGGACTACTCACCTCGGCCCCTCGTGTAAAGATAGGACATGCCGACTACTTATGATTGTGCCTTATATTATATGCTTAATGCGAGCGGCTACTACTATGCGATTACATTCAGGATCCACTGACGTTGCCGATTCGTGTCGAAAGCGTGGCGGATCCCACCGGCTATATTCGGCTGATCCCGTCGTGATTCATTCTCCGCTTACCGTGCCTCATCCTGTTTTAGCAATCTCCTCCCTCCAATTGGATCACGATCCATGGAACCTAGCCTCATATTCGCGCATGAAATGGACGCGCATGGGGATCACATGGGCGTGGATGCGCACAACGATTTTCTCTTCCAGCATTGTCTGGGCGGCGCATCTTACATCCATGACCCCACCGAGCACGATGCAGAGATGCAGAACATACACTACAACATAGAATATGACATAATAAACACCGAAAACACGGCGCACGCTCAAGCTACCACTCGCCAGACATATCTGGACATACAGGTCCAACGGTACGCACAGGACGCCCCATCCGTCTCCGCCAAAGCCGCAAGCGCGACTGCCCCGTTTGTCTCTCCTCGACCAAGCCCCAGCATCATTCACGGTCAAGGTACGTCGCCTGGGGCTCGGTGTGCTACTGGAATGGGATAGGGCGGGTGTGGCTGAATGCACTATTAGCCGAGGGGAATCGGGCGCACGAACAAGATCGGACCGTCTCATTCAAGTCCGACTCCGCGACTCCTGGCGCTCTTCTTCTCTCCACGAACGGTGCGCTCCGCCTCCAACCACTGGTATTAACTGAAATTCTGACTGGCTGTGATATTTTCACAGACCAACAGGACGCTACCCTTATGACCACTCAGTCTGGATTGCATGAGGCTGACACCGTCGTCGTCGACTACAGCTGGGATATATATACCTCGGAGCCCGACTCAGAATCGACCGTCGACCCCGCTTTACTCACAACCGCGTACCGCTGCGTTTCTGGAGGTCGCACATCGTTGTTGCCAGAGGTCGAAACATGGGCATCCAACCTGCCAACGCCGCTTCAGTCAACCGACCGCAACAACAGGTCGCCAACTGCAACACGCGAGAGTCGGGGCAAGAAAAGGGACATCCAAGGTGCGTTCAAGAGAAATTCAATGCTCTTGCGCGTGCGCTGAAAGTGTGGCGCTCCACAGGGCGGGCGGCGCCCGGAAGCGACTCAGAATACAGATTTGGCGACGATCCCGCAGAGGAACAACCGTTGTCTGCCCGCAGTAAACCTCATCCGAATTGCACTTTTGCGAACATAAATGCTGAGGTTGCTAAAGCTGAAGATCGTGGTTTCACGAATGTTCCCACCTTTGTTGGATCCAAGCTTTCGGTCAACACTTTCGATCATGCTGGTCTGACACACGCCGGCGAAGATACGAGCATGCTTCAGCCTGAGCCGACTACATCATTGGAAGCCTTTGGTGCTATCAGAACCGAAATATCGCCCCACGGCCAGAGGACCAAGACCATCGCTGCCGAGCCGCCATCTCAGAGGCCTGCCAAACGTGACCGCCTGTACGGTGCTAAATGGCGGTCATCTGGTGGAGAAGCTTGCTCGATCCCTATCTTCGATGGCTTTGGCGACCTGCGAAACAGCAGTGACCTTTTGGTCCAACTGGACGATATCGAGTTCCCAGCGCTGTCATCGTTGCTGTTACAGCAGAAGCCGAAGCCAAAGAAAGTGTCTTTACTCGGCGGCACCGCGCGTCACGCCTCACCATCTGCAACCGACTGGGGTATCGGTCCCGCTGCATTGACGGATCGGCCAGCCAAAAGCGCGGCGCTGACCCGTGTGTTCCGTCGCACCTCGGGACGATCATCCATGGGCTCGAACACCAGCGCGTCCACCAACTCGACCTTTGATAGTGTAGATCTGGATGGTATCGAGCGCGCTGATGCGGTTCACGTGCCTCGACCCCGGGCATCTGGTGCAATGAGGAAACCGGCAGTGCGTTCCCGAGGGGCGAGCGCGTTTCCAACACCGGCCCCGTCTTCGCCTGGCCGCTCGTCCGTTGCACCACTTCCAGCTACCAAGATCTTGCCCCCACCGTTCGACCCTGACGCATTTGCTCCACGTCGGTCGACACATGCAGAACGGTCGTATAACGTAGCCGTCAAGCACCTCGAAGAGCGGCTGAATGTCTCAGCTTACAACTGTACGGCGCGGCCTGAGGTCGACTTCGTACTTCCAGCGTGGCTTGCAGGCAAGCATGGCTCGCGAACATCGGCGGAGGCGAAGATCAAGAAGATACTGGGTGCGGTGGGAAACCAGGCAATGTCGAAGACGAACGGTGTTGAGAAAAAGGGGAAGGCGACAAGCCGCAAGAAGAAAGATATGGCTGAAGATCGTATGGAGGTAGACGAGGTATGGCCTGCTCTGGTGCCGATGAAGAGTGGTCAGACGCCGAAGGTGCGTTGTCCGATCTCTGCTAGCTGCGACATACTCACGACCGTGCATTCGCTCTGCGCTCAACATAGGCGATCCAATGTGATACGTGCGAAAGCTGGTATCACCTCACCTGCGTCGGGTTCAAGAACAACGCAACTATCCGAGAGGACCAAGAGTTCAAGTGTCCTCGCTGCGTTGCTTCCACGGAGCAGCCGCAACGATATCTCTACTGCATGCGCCCCGACTGCCAGCACGGTGATGTTCCGCTCGCGGATGACGAATACTTTGTCCACCGGATTGTGGGTCGCCGTCCCGTTCGAGGCGGGACTGACACTGAGTATCTTATTGAATGGGCTTAGTGAGTCTGATTTCAGCTTGTGGTATCACTTTCACTGCTGGTTCTGACCAGGCTTTGTAGCGACGACGACACGACTTACCCACTATCTGTATGTACATGGGAACTTGGGAGTGGGCTTGACGACCCTGCGGGCCTTATCGCGGCATTCGAGAGCAGCGCGATCGTGCACAACGTCGACCTCAAATGCATCAGCGCACCTATAGTGCTCAGCTATCCCGAGCTCCAGCCTTTCCTAGACTACAATCACGTTACTCCCGACAGCTAAACCGTTAGCCTGTGTCAGGAGAAAGTATGAACCGAGTTCCGAGCGATAGCCTAAGGCCGGCCCGCAGAATTCAACTCGACATCTCTCAGCTCACCACGCGCGACTCTCTCGAGAACTCGGCCTGGTCTGTCTGCGATGCTTACGATATCCCGGACCCGTGGCACGCCTGTAATCTGTTCCCCTCATCTTGTTCCCATCTTCCACGTTTGTACTGCATTTAGGTAACGCCCTCTTCGTCACGTCGCACTATTCTTGCCATCAAGCGTACACTGCCCACTCACCTACGTGTCTCTGACTTGCTCCTTATGAAATTTAGCCTATGCTCGTTTGTTCTTGTTCTATCGGTGCCTCCTCGGTACTTGCCTCTCGCCTGCAACGCACATGCTTCTCGTCCTACAGTTTCCACACCACACTTGTACTCTGAGTAGCTGTGACAGAAAACATGATTAAGCTGACTTCAACTCCGCCTCCGCCTCATCATCGGAACCTTATCATCTACCATGTGGCAGCCAACTGTCGCGGATCCTGGTCACCTAACTCAATTGGGACGATGATAAGGTCGAACGTCCTCGGAATGGTGGAGCGCTTGTGCACGCCGAGGCGACCCGCGTATGCAATGTCCCCCCGAGGTGGGGCCGCCGCGGCGTACGCACCTGGTGGTGCAGCAGCAGCAATTGACGCATGGGCTCGCACGCCAAGGCCCAGAGCGCTGATACGTACAAGAGCTACAACGCTGAGATGAAACATTGGAACACTTCTGACGCAACGTGGGATCCAAACTCAGGGTCTTTATATGAAGTCTACACTGCGAATTCAGGGCGGGAGGACGCGGGGGAGCGGCGGTTGAGAGTCTGAGCTGTCGGCGACTGCGCAGAGCGGAGCCGGATACGGCGGCGGCCGGGTGGACCCGCTTCGGTTCCCTCGTTTCTTGACATCACCCCACTCCGGTCCCCCTTTCCCGTTCCTCTTCCCTGCTCTTCTCCGAAAACGATGACCACGCACCGCGTTGGTCTGGCTGCCGCCTTTGCTGCGCTGGCACCTGCTGCCACTCGCGCGTTTTCGTTCACATTTGGGACTCAGCCAACACAATGCCAGAACGCCACGGTCAACATTGTAGGCGATGATGGAGTCCCACCATACAACATCGTTATCCTAGCGTACGGTCGTCCTCCAGGAGGCAACGAAGTCAGGCGTATCATCGACCATTCGTGGTCCGGGTCTAGTACCGGGGTGCAGATCGCTTTCCCTGCGAATTCTCAATTCGTTGCCGTCGTGCGTCGCCATTTCATTTTGGTAAATTGATTTCACCGCTGACTGTTACCCAGGTCAGCGATTCTAAAGCCTTTGGTAATGGCGGCACTACGCTGTCCGTAAACACTGGCAACAGCAACGATACGACTTGTTTGCCCACAAAGGAGTCGCTGTCGCCAGGCTTTTTCCTCTTTGTCGACCCAGAAACCATTACACAATGCGAACCTAAGCGGCTGGCTTACTCGATATCACCAGCTGCAGAGGGGTCAGTCGCTGTTCGGGCATGGTTGCATGTGGTGCTGACACACGATCCTCTCCGCCAGCAAGGTGACGCTGTACGGCATCATCCCGGG
>Ga0247815_10002086_pt1 | contig 14898 bp, 21 predicted proteins | sample UWRJL194509B1_FD_181014 | JGI IMG/M metagenome (GOLD analysis project Ga0247815, IMG submission 181014) | Plant litter microbial communities from Arlington Agricultural Research Station in Wisconsin, United States - UWRJ-L194-509B-1 | ecosystem: Environmental > Terrestrial > Plant litter >...
TAAAGTCAATCGTGGGTATCACAACGTTCGTTGGCGATGAGATGGAAGAATGGCAGGATGAAGAGGATTACGATACGCTGCGGTTATCCATACGTCAGAAAGATATCCAAAACAGGGTTATACTGATCATGAATCCAAGCGATGGTGAGCATTTTGTATATAAAAAATACATTGAAAACACGCACAAGCTTGTCGATTTTGATGGTGTGATGGTCCAGATCAGCACGCACCCGGACGTACTGCATATTCATACTACTTTCCTTGATAACGAAGAGAATCTGGGAGAGCAATTTTTAAATGAGGTTGCTAGGATCAAAGAGGAATCAATTGCTAAAGCTACCATTAACGGGGTATTCAATAAGGCAGCATTCCAGATGACCAAGTATTCTCTTAAGATCATCGGCCGCTGGTCAGATATCGCTGAGGGTGTGATTCTCCCTAACTGGGAAGAAGGTGAATTTAATCATGATCTTCCGCATGCATACGGTCAGGATTATGGTTTCTCTGTGGATCCGGATACGCTCATAAACGTTGCAGTAGATCGCAAACGAATGTTAATCTACCTGGATGAAGAATACTGTGATACAAAGCAGCTAGGTCTGAATGATCTATATGAGATTAACAAAAGCCGTATCCGCTTTGAAGATGATTTAATTGTCGGTGATAGTGCTGAAGATCGGTTGATTGAGGATCTCCGGCAGCTGGGTCTGAATATCATCGAATGTGAGAAAGGACCAGGTAGTGTAAAGGCTGGCCTAACAGCGATGAATGACTACAAGATTATCGTGACTGAAAGAAGTGTTAACATTAAAAAAGAACTAAGAAAATATAAGTGGAACGATAAAAAGGCCGGTATACCAATCGATAAGTGGAATCACACGATTGATGCAGCCCGTTATGCGTTCCGGAAATTAACAGAAGGTCAGGAAAGTAATACCAGTGTATTAGGGGTGTTTGGATAATAAAATTGAGATGGCAAAGAAGGTGAAGGATGTAATTGTGGTTGATGAGTCGCCATTGGTTCAGTTAGTTTTAATAGCAGGGGAAACTGTTGATGGGGTTGAAGAGTCCCTGAAGCAATACGATGCCCTGCAGCATGATGTTTTCAGCACAGTAAAACGTCCTAAAAAGGATGTCCAAAAACCTACTGGGCGTAAGGATGAGAACAATAAAGACATCATTACTTTAACCAAAGAAGAGGTAAATCGTATCGGGCTACCGCTGCAGAAGCTTATTGTGAATCGTAGGGCCGCATTTATGAATGTCGGCAATATGGAAATAGACTGCAAGCCGGCTACTAAAGATGAAGAGACAATCCTTGCAATGGTTAAAAAATGTCGTGAAGACAATAAGTTACGTTATCGGGCGAAGGAAATAGCTAAACGAATGATGTCCGAGCTACAGTGTGCCGCATTTTGGTATAGTGATGATGTAGCACCAGGCTATTGGGGTGATTTAGCTCCTAAAGCAACCAAAAGAATGCGGATGAGGGTTCTCAGTCCTTTACTGGGCGACGAACTGCTGCCTGTGTATAACGGACTGGGCGACTTAATTTATTTCGGTCGTAGATATGCAACAACGAGAGACCTTACAGGGCTTGAGCTTACCACTGAGGTTCTAAAGACAGCAACTGAAAAGATTGACCACGTGGATATCTTTACGGATACTTACATATACAAGTTTGAGAAGGTTCAGAGTGGCTGGTTAATGACCGAGAAGAATCCTCATTCGTACGGTAAAATACCAGTGATTTATTATCACCAGGATAGGCCGGAGTGGGCAGATGTTCAATCCGTGATAACCAGACTTGAAACAGTCCTATCAAACTTCGCCGATACTAACGATTATAATGGTTCACCTATTCTGGTATCCAAAGGAGTGATTAAAGGCTTCTCTGCTAAAGGCGAGCGAGGCAAAGTTATAGAGTTGGAAGGGAAGGATTCTGACATCAAATATGTAACCTGGGAACAAGCCCCTGAGTCGATTAAATTGGAGATCGAAACGGATCTTGATTTTATATACACCTGCAGCCAGACACCTAACTTAAGTTTCAAAGAATTGAAGGGCCTAGGATCTGCTCCGTCAGGTGTGGCGTTTGATCGCATGTTAATGGATCCGCATTTAGCTGCTCAAAATAAACTGGACGATATTTATGGGGAGTGTGCTCAGCGTGAGCTTAACTTTTTAAAGGCAGCATGCGGAGCAATCCATACGCCAATGAAGAAAGTGGCTAATCTGCAAATGACACCAGTTTTTAGTTTGTTCCGCATCAATGATCAACGTGAAGGGATAGACAACGCAGTTGCGGCCCTCGGAGGTGGAGTAGCTTCGCTCAGAACAGCTGTAAAAATCGCTGGTCTAACAGATAATGATACTGACGAAATACTAGCCATCGAGAAGGCGGCTGATACCTTAGGCAGAGAAATAGAAGATGAGGTATAATGACTAATCCGATAAACAAAAAGTTTGAGAAGCTTCACTTCAATGAGCAGGACCGGGTTGTTAATTACATTAATAAGCAATATGATTCCATAATATCCCAGATTGCTCCTTTAGTGGAGTCTGGGACTGCTCGTTCTGTTATCCAGCGTAAGCTTAATACTTTGCTAAAGCAATTCCGTACGAATGTTACTATCAGGATTGAAAACGGTATTAAGTTCTCCTGGGACATTTCTAATCAAAAGAACTTAGCTTATTTTGAAAAGCGTCTAGCTGGTTTTGATATTCCGGACAAGATCAAAAAGATATTGTCTAATCCTAACACAAACAGATTGGAGGCATTCATTGCTCGAAAGGATGGTGGTTTAAGTCTTTCCGATCGAGTATGGAAATCTGCCCATCAATTCCAGAGCAACGTAGACATGAGTATGGATATAGGTATAGCCGAAGGCAAAGGCGCCAAGGCAATTGGGAGGGAATTGAGGCAGAACCTAAAAGAGCCTGATAAGTTGTTTCGACGCGTCCGGAACTCTCGTGGTAAACTGAAGCTATCCAAACCAGCAGAAGCATATAATCCAGGTCAAGGAGTATACCGGTCCGCTGTAAAGAATTCAGAACGACTTGCAAGGACAGAAACGAATAGAGGTTACCGAGCTGCGGATGGTGCCGCCTGGAAGAACAATCCTTTAGTGCTCGGTTACGAGATTAGACTTTCAGCCACCGCTAAACCTAAAACTAGATGTGAGCTATGTAGAAGCCTTGAAGGGAAGTATCCTGTATGGTTTGTGTGGAACGGATGGCACCCAAATTGCCTTTGCTTTAAAATACCTATCCTAATGGATGATGATACCATGGTAAAGTATCAAAAGCTAGTCGCCAAAGGACTCGATACTGAAGAAGCAATCAATAATCTTCAAAAAGACATAAGGATATCAGAGCCACCTGCAGAATTCAATACTTGGGTAACAACGAATGCCGAACGAGTCGAAGGATGGAAGGCCCGGCCGTACTGGTGGAAGGATAATAATGAAGCTATTAGTAAACTTATCACTTTATAGAATCTGTTGCAGAAATGTTTAATATTGCGTTCGCTCTATTGACACTAGGCACGAGGAATGAGGCTAGTTGCGTCCCTTTAAGGATGGTAGATTGCATACCCCTAGCATGACTTGTTGCTATGTCCAAGAAATAATAAACAAAATCTTTGTCTAGATCTTTTTCGTCCCCAGTGATCTTGATATGAGCTGCCAGATTTTCAATTTCAAAGACAGAAAGCGCTTTTAGTTCGAACAAACCTAAAACCCCAAGCGTGTCATCCCGTTTAGTCCCAGTTAATTTAAAATTAAGGACATAACTAAGTCTATTACTTTCTAAATCCAGCTTTATTTCAAGGGAAACAGAGCTCTTTAACTTATATTCATCTTTAGAATAATGAAATTCCTCAGGGATGTTAATTGAATAAGAACTGGGTTCGATTTTAATAATCTTATATTCTACGGTTTCATCTAAAGCACTCATGCGTATTCAACTTCGAAGGCGAAATTTTGTTCAATTGATTTCTTGCTTTGCTCAACTCGACTTTTTAGTACAACAGGATCTATCGGCGTCATCGTCGGATAGTCCTCAAGCAAATGATTATCCTCTAATGATACCTTGTATTTAGGGACTACTTCAAATCCCTCAAACTCATAAGTCTGTGGTTTAAACGTATAAACAACATGTTTTCCGTCTATCAATACTTTAATTTTTACATTTTTGTTCTCACGAATTTCTTTGATAGCGAATACCGCAGTTATAAGAAAACCGACAAGAATTATAGTTGTTAGGATTACTATGAATTGTGCCATAATTATGGTTATCTACTGTTATAAATTATACCCTTCATTATAAATGAAATAAATAATGCTGCTCCCGTTACATAATTTTGAATTTGGATATACATGCTCATGTTATAAGTTGGATTAGTCTTAGATCCTATCGCGAATGCATATGTCATCATTGATGTAAATCCAATAAGTACGCAAAAACATACTAGTACATTTTTTGTAACATTACGTACATTACACGTTGTCTCAAATTGAAATTCATATAAAATCCCAGCTATCAGCGAAGTTGCAAAAAATAAAAAGAACCCATCTGAATAAAACCCGTTCAATGATACGCTAGTTGAATTGTTAAATTTAGCGTATCCAAAAACAATACCTATTTGTAGTAATCCAATTACACAAACAAAGATGGTCCATAAGAAGGCATTAGCAACAAATTTCAATTTCATATAGAACGTAATTCACCTACAATACTGCTAAATTTATAAAAATGTTTTTATAAAATATCATCACAATTTGTTTTGCCTTAATCGACGCATGTGTTGAATTTTCTATGTGCAAATTTCAAATTATGTTTACATAAACGGAAATTAAATTGTACGTACGTAATACCCTCTTTAGATTAATTTTTACCCTTTGGGCTACACATGTAACGGCTAGCTGGAAAGTCGCTTAAACTGTCTTAAAATCAATATATAATTTTATAATTATTTTGTAAGAATTTTATTTTTTATCTGAAATAACAAAATACACTCTCTTTCTATCAAATCTTTGACAATGTATACCATTGTCAAAACACATACTTCATCCCGGGTTTTCATCCGGCTAATTTTGGGTTCAAGCAAGGTGTAGCACGATTAATTACCGGATGCAACTGGCAAAGCAAACCCAAACACAATAATATGGCACTTATCAAACAGATTAAGGCGCGACTGAAGGTCTTATACCCAGGCGTAAACTTATCGAACAAAAGGATTGAAGCTATTGCAGCAAAAATTGATGCAAAAGTTACTGAGGAGGACGAGATCGATGATGCTCTATCAACCTATGACGAATATAATCCATTTGCTGAAATGGCAAAGGATGATGATCGTGAGAGACTGAGGTTAAAGAAAGAATCCGAAACAGCTAAAACCCCTGAGCAAATCGCAGCAGAAAAAGCAGGTAAAACTACTGAGGAAGATGATGATCCGACAGAAACAAAAACGGATAAACTTCTGAAACAAGCTTTAGCAGGAATTGCAGCACTTACAGGTGAGGTTTCAGCAATCAAAGGTGAAAAAGTGACCAATACGCGTAAACAGCAGTATGAAAAGGCTTTAGAGGGTACTTCGGATGCTTTTAAGGCAAAAGCTTTAAAAGACTTTGGCAAAATGAAGTTTGACACAGATGAGGAATTCACAGAGTTCTTAACTGAAGCCGAAACTGATGCTGCCGACTTTATCCAGGAAGAATCTAATAACGGTCTTACTAACCAGACTCCTGTACGTGGTGTGAAAATTATCCCTGGGAAGGTAAAAGAAGCTTCCAAAGAGGAAGTGGACTCAGTTTTAGACAAAATCATGTAAAATGGGATCAGTAGTAGATTTAAACAATGAAGATATCACCGTCGATACCAGTTCGGATGGCGTAGTGATTGTTGATTGCTTTGCGGAGGTGAGGGGAGGAAGATCCCTAAACGTAACAGGTTTCACGCCTAAAGTAATCAGCGCTGGACATCCTATAATCATGGAGACAGCAACTAAAGATTATAAACCTATGCCTTTGAACAGTGGTGCAACAGCGTATGCCGCTCTGCCAACTGGCCATGTTTATACAGGCTCCTTAAGGGCATCAATTTTAACAAGAAAAGCATTTGCGGGTATTATGACACAAGGCACTTTAAACCCGGTGGCAGCACCTTATAACTTCGCAGCAATTGCGGATGCATTTAAAGCAGCTGTGCCATTAATCGATCAGAGGGCAGACTAATTATGGAACCATCGTTATTTGTAGAATACGTTCAAAGACTATTCGGTAAAGTCTCTCACGGGGTCGTGACCAGACTAAATGGTACAGATGCAAGCAAGCCGGTGTTATACAGACACAAAACCATGCTGCGAAAAGAATACTCAGTTTCTGGTCAATGGGAATCAGTGACTATCAACGGTGTAACAGTAGCAGCCGATTATGTTGCAATGGATTCAAGTCTTCCATTGAAAAGACGTGACAGTATCGGTAAAGCCAGCGGTGACATCCCTAAACAAGGTATGGAGCTAAGCTTGAATGAGCAGGAGCTGACTAACATTGATACAATGATTGCGACTAAAGAGCCGGAATCAGCTATTGTAGCTAAATTGTTTCAAGATACACCAAGAGTTATTGGTGGTATTTATGAAAAGAACGAATACTCGTTCCTTGTTGGTTTATCAACAGGCGTTACGCTGGTTGAAGATTCTACCAATACAGGAGTGGGTATCCGTATGGATTACAAATACCTTCCTGAGAACAAATTTGGCGTATCCAAATTATGGTCAGATGTAACATCTACGCCATTAACTGATATTGATCAGAAAATCCTTGCCAAAGCATCAGCTGACAGCAAGAATGTGCAGGTTATCATGATTGATAAGCCAACTTTCAGAAACATCCAAAAAACAAATGAGGCGCGTGATCTTTACGCCAATTTCGTAGAAAATTATGGTGATCACAGGCCAATTCCGAATTTAACGAAACTGAATGCTGCCGTATCTGATGAGTACGGGTATGTATTTGAAATTGTTGATAGAGGTATTGTTGTTGAGAAAAATAAACAACGCACGACCGTGAAACCATGGGCACCTGGTGCAGTTGCGGCTATTACTGCCGATATCGTTGGTACGCTGACGTATGCAAAGCTTGCGGAGCAAAATCACCCTGTGGATGGCGTGACGTATGAGGTTGTTGATGATTATATCTTAGTTTCTAAGTATCGTCAAAACAAACCATCATTGTCTGAGCACACATCTTCTCAGGCCCGTGTTGCTCCGGTGATTGCGGAAACTGTTTATTTAATGGACTCACTAACCGTTCAATCATAATGGGATTGCATCACGCAACACTTAAAGCCGCCGTACTGGTGTACGCGGCCTTAATCGGAACAATGACCGAAGAAGCATTGAAAGCCACCATTGCAAAGGACGAGAAAGGCTTTACTGCTGAAGAAGTAGATGAGATCTATGCTGCAGTATTAAAATCAAAGTCTGAAACAGGAACTCAGACTGACACTCCTCAGTTTGAGTTCAAGGATGGAATTTTGGTTTCTGGTGAAAGACCGGCATGGCTTGATGAACTGTTAGCTTCTAATCAAGCAATACAGGATTCTAATCAGGCTTTGATTGATGCAATTGCTCAGTTCAAAGAATCTGCAGGTGATCTTGTGCAGGAAGTTAAAACTGCGGCCACTGCATCTGCAGAAAACAAAGTTGAAGTTGCTGGCAATTATGAATTGAAGGTTAAGCTTCCAGAGTACGATGATGATGCAGTTTATGAAGTTGTGGTGCCTTTTCGTGATTCGGCTGATTTCACAAAGCTTTACGAAGCAGGTGATGATGTTTCCCATTTGGGTGAACATCGAATTAAACATCTTTTGTCCACTGGTAACGTAGAAGAAGCATAGCGAGACATGACCAACTTAAAAGCCCTGCAAGCAGAACTAAATAGGCCTATGCCATCGATAACGCTTGAACTAGCATTATTAAAAGCGGGTTTGGATGCAGATAGCGTTTACGCTGTCCCTGATAATATAAAGCCTGTTGAAATTGCACTTGCAGGGCTGATATTGACCATTGCAATGAGTCCTAAAAGTGTAAAGGAACTGGATTACCAGGTAACTGAACATGATATGGATGACTTGCTTAAGCTTCGTTTGATAATAATCAAAAGATACGGGCTGGTTGATGAGTTGGCAGAGAAAGAAAATACTGTTACTGGCCGTTCGCCCTGGTAAATTATGAATGAGCAATACATACATAAGTTGACTTATGAAGCTGCGGGTACAGAAGATGTTTATGATCAGGAATCTGGTACATGGATACAGGGCATACCAGGCGGAGAGGTTACGATTATATGTAGAGCTAAGCCAAATGGATCAGGCCGAAGGAAAACTAATAAGGACGGTGTGCTCACAGAGTACTCCTTTGATCTTGGTTTTCCAATTGATACACAAGATATCCCGCAAAATGCCCATGTGAAGATCACCGGCGTACGGGATGAGTTATTATTTGAAGGCGAATTGATGGGTTATCAATGCGGGTTACGAAGTATATTGGGTTGGATATGAAGTTTAAATTGGAAGCTAATTTTACGCAGCAAGACATTGAGAAAATAACTGGCGAATACTTAAAAAGAGTGTTCAAGGTAACTCAAAATGAATTGATGCAGATTGGCCTACAGTTCGTAAGGGATGCGAGGTCAAAGATTCCTACCAAAGAATATCACTTGGTTGCCGGGGATGCCCGGATGGCCGCTCGACTAATCGGTGGATCAATTAACCTTTCCTCTGCTGATGGCTTTAACGATGATACTGGTAACCTGCGAAGCTCTATAGGATTTATCCTTATGTACTACGGTCAAATTGTGTACCAGGACTTCCAGTTATCATCTGGCGGTACGGATAAAAAAACGGGTTTGGATGCAGGCCTAGCGTATGCTGAAAAGCTGGGAAGGGATTTCCCTGAAGGCTGGGCAATTATTACAGTGGCCGGTATGGAGTACGCAAGTTGGGTTGAGGCACTTGGCTACGACGTGATCACCGGCAGCACACTAGGGGCTGAGAAGAAATTGAGAGTAGCATTTAAAAACGTAATGACAGCATTCGCAGCATAATGGGAATAACTACAGGACTGCTTTTACAAAAAGCAATATTTAATCGGCTAATGGCCGCTAATGTGATCGAATCCGCAGGAATAAATGGTGGCATATTTAAAAATCGTAAACCAAAAGATAGCCAGAAGGAAGATATCGTCGTGCGTGCGCTTACTGTGGATGCTGAGCAAATTCAGGGGGCCGTAGTTAATGTAAACATCCATGTTCCTAACCTGAAAATGAGTAGGGATTCAACACAGCCAGATGAGGATAGATTTACGGCTATCACAGACATTGTGCTGGCAGCCTTGAACGATTACCGAGGTTTTGATTATTGGTTCACAATTAAGGTGCCCGGTCTCCTTTATCCAGATGGTGACAACTGGTTTAGTAATATCCAAGTTGAGTTCACCTCATTAATACAAGAAAATTAACCCTGCTTGCAGGAATTATTAAACAAAATAAATTTAAAATTATGTCACAAGCGGTAACGGGGGTGGAAAGTGTGGAGTTTGCACCAATTGGGGCTAACGGCTTAATGCCGACCACTGGATGGGTTAAGGTTGTAGATATTGAGGATGAATCAGTATCGTTCACCGTTCCTCCATTGGAAAAGATTAAAATTCGTGTTGAAGATAAAGGCGGTGTACGCTTTGTATTACCTGGTGATACAGATGGTGCCGCGTTTGCGATCAAATCAATCGATATGGATGGCGCTAAAGCGGCATTGCTTATGGGGGGTACTTGGGATCCAGTTACATTTGCATATGCTTATCCAGCTAATCCGGATATCATCAACTTGGCAATTCGGTTTACATCGAAAGCCTTCCAAGGAAAGAAATTTCAGTTGAGTATTCCTGTAGCTGCCGGTAATGCAGGTATTGCGAACAACCTAAGCAGAAAAGGATTTGTTGCACTCAGCTATGCTGGTGAGGCAACTACTCCGGCTGATGCTTCGGGTAACGCTCTTTCGCCATGGGGATACAAGTTCATTGACGCGGTTACGGCAGCGTAATTCACAAAACGTAAATCAATCAAAGCCTGGTTAAGTCCAGGCTTTTTTGTTCAACAAAAGTCCAGATATGACTATACAAGAAAAAGATGGGATACTGTCTGCTGTGCTCAACATTCCTACTCCATTAAAACGGGTACAGCTCGCGCCTAAAAATGCATTTGAAAGGTTGCTGATCTTCCTGAAAATTACAAAGCCGAAATTCGAGATGCTTTACCTGAGGGGGCTCAAGATGTCCACTAACTTCCGTTTAACGGCAATCTCCAACAGTTTGCAAGTTGAAAGCCAAGCAGAAGGCGATCAGAGTAAGCTTATGGACCTCATCCATGCCAATACCTACCAGATGGCCGGATACATAGCCACTGCCATTCATAACAAGAATACTGAAACGCCTCAATACCTCATTCAGACCATTGCTGATGAATTTACCAATGCTGAACTTAAAGTCGCAGTAACAGAAGTCTACCGGAGGTTAGACGTACAAGCTTTTTTCGACTGTACGGGATTAGTCCGAAACCTAAGTCTAATGTAAAGACACCAGGTTCGGAATCTCCCTGGGGAATTGTTGGCTCCATGATGAAGTTCTGGAGATACGAAAGTTTTGATCATGCTATGGATCAAGGTTACCTCAACGCGATGATGCTGAACGCAACCCTTCCTTCACATGATGATAAAGGCAATAGCGGATCTTCATCACCGGCACCGATGAGTTTATTCGAGCTGGGCGAAAAGCTTGCCGGACTAAAGTAATATTACCTTTTGGTAAGGCGATGTAAATTATTCTAATTGATTTACAGGCATTTATATATTACTTCACATTACTATTAGGTAATGTGAAGTAATATTCGGATGTTTGAAATGCAGAAAGGTAATGGTGTAGATTGAATAGCAAAGTCATGGAAGTGACTTTGTTTTTTGTTGAAGAGCGATCTAAAAATCTTGCGGGGTAGAGCAGTTGGTAGCTCGCCAGGCTCATAACCTGGAGGCCGCGGGTTCGAGTCCCGCCCACGCTACGAGAGCGTTGATTGTAGAGTGTGTTGCCGAGAGGCGCACACTTTATTTGTATCGCTAAAAAATGCTGGTCAACGGACGCAGATGGTTGCAAACATTTAATTTGATCATGTGGGGGAATCAAGCGTCATGAATAGCCCGACTAATCACACATAGGCCACCGGCAAGCAGAAGTCGTAAGGTGTGAATCTGCAACACGTAAGTATCGTACAACGGTAGTATGGTGGTCTCCAAAACCATTGATCAGGGTTCGAATCCTTGTACTTATGCGCTTTCTTTACGGCTAGACAGTAGATAGGGAGAAATGATCACGTGTGATCAACTCATAACTTGAAAGAAAACAAGAACATCGATGCTAATGCCGTACATGCATCGGACCTAGCCATAGGGACTTAGCGAGTTGTGAGAAAGCTAACACATGGTAACTCAATGCTGACGGGTAAGCCGTAAATTTTGAACAGATGGCGGAAAGTGGTCACATATGAAAAGACGCGAGCGAGTCTCGGTAGTTATGATCCTGGTAGACGCTTGACCTCTAGTGTAGCTAAAGGAACCTGACAGGTTTTTTAGAAAGTTCGAGGATTGCTTTCGTCAAGCAAAATCTACACGTGTCGGTTCGAGTCCGGCTCTGTTCACAAGGACGAAAAGGGAGTGCAACATTAGGGAAAATGTCCTTATAAAAAACGGTAGATGTTGCAGTTGCTGATCTAAATCAGATGACTTGCTTAGCTTCAAAGAAAGCGAAATGACTAGCGGGAAAGACCGCTACTTGGTGAAGTAGCTCAGATGGTAGAGCAGGGTGCTGTTAACACTCAGGTCAAAGGTTCGATTCCTTTCTTCTCCGCCATCACGAACCGAAAGGGATGTAGGCATTGGATTAATCGTGTAAACCCAATGATTGGCGACAGATTGACTGTACAATGTACGCTTACTGCCAACCGTCCGAGACAGGTAAAGTAAGACTTGACAGCTGGAAAGACAGGATCTCATAGTGTTGTGCACCTCTATTTGCTTTGACACACAACATCAGCGGAGAGCGAAAGCAATGACAGCCTGGAAAGACAGGTAAATTTTCCGGTGGTGCAGTGGTAGCACGTGTGGTTTTGGTCCATAAGACATTGGTTCAAATCCAGTCTGGAAAACATTTAAAATGGTGCTGGGAATTAACTCGTAAAGGTGTCCGGCTGAGCTGGGCACTTATAGCCAGATAAGATTCAAGCCCTGCGAACGGGAATCCGTTAAGTGCAGGCATAGAAAAGCCCTTGTGATGTATTGACTGGCGGAATGCAACTTTACAGTAGCGTTAACTTACCCATCAGGACAAAGAAGCAAGGCAGACATTGATGATAAAGCCCTTGTTTCCTGCCTAAGCATTTCATAGGGTGAACTGGGGAGGGATAAGGCAAACACAAATTCCAGATGACAGGAGCCAGGGCGTAAGTACAGCCAGGATAGCAGGACGAGCGAAATCGTTGCAAGAGGCGTATGAGCCACGTGAGGTTGAAAACCGGGTGTAAAAGCCCGGTTTATTTTATAAACAAGCATTTTAAATATCATATGAACAGACTACAAACGGCATTAAGAGGTGCTGCGGTGAATGGAATCATCACCTTAACAGAGGCTATGAATATAGCGCAAAGATTTGACCAGGACGAGCACACTGCTGTTGACCTGCTGAAATCATCTAAGCGTGATGCAGGCCTTACTCTAGAAAAAGAAATAGACAGACATCTGTCGAAGGTTGAAGGAAAGTTCTTCAACGAAAAAGCGTACGACGTTTCTGACCGGAACGGCGAACAGTAAACATCAGTTAACATTTTAAAGCAATCACGATGGTAGACATTGTAAAATTAGCGGAGTCCGTACAGCAAATGCGGACCGCGCAAAATGAGTACTTCCGAACTAGGTCAAGTATAGCCCTGGCAACTTCTAAAAAACTTGAAAGGGAGGTGGATGATATGGTTAAGGCATCAGTTAAGACACCTTTGCAGCCTCAAGGGGATATGTTCGGTAAAGCTTTGCCGGTTACGGATCCCAACTTCAAGCATGAGATCAAATTTTGTCTTGATCAGGAAATGGATACCAACGAGCACGGACAGTTTGTTTTCGTGAGCTCAAGTGGTGCACAGATGATCAGCTTGCCTTATATACTTTCAGATTTTAGGGACTGGATGAGAGAGCAGGGAATAACTAAGGATTATCAAAGAGCATAGCCATGACGGAATTAAATATTAAAACAAGTAGTCCTGAAATGGCTGCGGCTATCATAATGGTACTGGCTGACATGGATCGTGCGATCCGCAAGCATCCTCAATGGCCTACTGATAATGTTAAACGGGCCGCAATAGTGGCCGAGGAATCAGGCGAACTCATCAGGGAGGCAAATCTACTGGATGAAGGCAAAGGATCGTTAGCGGTTCTTAAAAACGAGTGCATTCAAACTGCTGCGATGTGCTTCAGAATGCTTGATGCCTTAAGTCAGGATGATGCCGAACTGGTTTCCAAGTATGGCCCATGGAAAGGAGAACATGAAAATGGGTAGGGAAATAAAATTCAGAGGAATTCGCAGAGAAACTCAGGAATGGATTTACGGTAGCTTAATGAATGGAGATTGCGATTGGGAGATATCTGATCATAATGACATCACATTTGGTAGATACGATGTAGTCGCTGATTCAGTAGGTCAATTCACTGGACTGAAGGATAAGAATGCTATTGAGATATATGAGGGCGACATTCTTAAAACTGCTTATGAAAAGCTGATGGTTGTTGGTTGGTCTGTAAAATTCGCTTCATTTATTATTCAGCGAGAAGGTTGGGCGTTCTCTCATTATTTCGGGGAAGCATGTAATCCTGAGGATTGCGTGATCATCGGTAACATTTACCAAAATCCTGAACTTTTAAACATCTAGCTATGGACCAGAAAGTAAAAAAAAGCTGGCGTGAAGCCAGTAGAGGTAACTGGCAATCAGACAAAGAGAACCTTAGTCATGACCACATAAATTCGGGATCGTTCATGCGTATGGCAGATTCCCTTGAAACTATCGCAAAGGATAAAACCAATCTTGAAAGGGATGTACAGTACTGGAAGGAGTCTTCAAAGCGAAACGCTGATGATTTGGTTCTGCTGAACAACAAGATCAGAGGTTACAAGGGCCGTATCACCAGCCTGCTGGGTGAGATCGCCAGACTGAATAAAACCAAGGAGGCATAAAGATGGAAGAGATAAAAACACTCTATAGATATGAGCTTCATAATTATGAAGAAGTATTTACGCCTTCCATTGAAGTGAAGGAATATACCGTAATTAAAGAAACCAGGTGCGGTTATTGGATTCGTTCACATGGCAATTATGGTCCGAAGAAGTTCGTATTAAGTGGAACAGGGAAGCGTTTCGCCCATACAACTAAAAAGATGGCTTTAGAAGCCTTCATTTATAGAAGGCGATTTTATCAAGCTTTAATGGAACAGCGAATGGAGGGAAACATTTTGACTATAGAAGCTGCCGTTAAAATGCTCAATCCAACGCCGGAAGTCGAACCATCAGATTTTTAATCATGTCAGAAGTAATCACTGACAACTCGAAAATGGCCTTTGGAAAATACAAAGACTATCCCTTGGTAAGCGTACCAGCCGAATATCTACTGTTTCTTTACGATAATGAACGGGCCGGCAGATATACTGATTACATCAAACAGAATAAGGATGTCCTGATAAAACAGGCAAAGAAGGAGAAAAAGAAAAGATGAAATCAATCAACAAGTTAACCGGCATATTGATGGTGGC
>Ga0247815_10002088_pt1 | contig 14884 bp, 21 predicted proteins | sample UWRJL194509B1_FD_181014 | JGI IMG/M metagenome (GOLD analysis project Ga0247815, IMG submission 181014) | Plant litter microbial communities from Arlington Agricultural Research Station in Wisconsin, United States - UWRJ-L194-509B-1 | ecosystem: Environmental > Terrestrial > Plant litter >...
ATGTGAGAGCACGGTTCTGCTCTTTGGCGCGTGCACCTGCGGCTCCGATAAAGGAGTCAAAGAGTCCGATGCGAGCAGTGGTGTATACAGCTTGGCGGACGAGACCAGCAGACAAGCCAGTGTACAAGTCGAGGATGCGACCAGATGCTACGACATTACGAACGACAGCAAGAGGCGAGAGGTTTACAGCAGTTGGACCGACTGCTGCGAGTTGTATGCGGACCTGTGTTGGGACGGGCGTCATGTGTGAGCGCTGGTGACAGTCGCTGTGGCAAGCAATCGCTGACCTTGACAAAGTCGACAGGTTGGATCGCAGTCGTTGCGAGCATTCCTGCCAGTCCGCCGTTGATGACTGCAACCAGAATCAGATGTGTGAGCTGGCAGGGGCCGTGCGAAGGTTGGAGAAGCACTCACAGGGCAGCGCTGGTCGCAGGTACGCATTGTGCAGCAGCGCGGGCGGCAGGATCGAGGTCTGTGCGGCGGCGGTGTGTTGCGGCATTGTGGATGCGGGTGTAGTAGTCGCGCTGAGTGGTGACAGCGGGAGTGCAAGGGTGCTAGTAGTCCGGGGGCATTGCTCCCTTTAAACAGAGCGGGTGCAGTTGTGGCGCGTCAGGTTCAGAAGGCCACCTGATCATGCGGTTCAAACTCCGCCAACGCCCCTAAACTTGAACCTGCAGCCACCGGCACCGATGAAGCTCGCCTTCAACGACAGCCGCTCGCCCTTCTTCACTCTCGAATTCTTCCCCCCAAAGACTGATCAGGTGCATTCAGTGCACTGTTTCAAATCCAAACCCATGTCTTATGTGTTCTTGTTCGCGTCATAAGGGCTTCGCAAACCTCCAGTCTCGCATCCAGCGCCTGTCGCAACTTCAACCTCGCGCATTCTCCGTCACATGGGGCGCAGGCGGCTCGACATCTGACCGTAGCCTGGAGCTTGCCAGCCTCTGTCAATCTGCGCATAACATAGACACCATCCTCCACCTCACTTGCACAAATGTCCAGTCAGGCTCTGTTCAGTCCGTTCTACAAGCCGCAAAGGACGCCGGAATTCAAAACATTCTCGCCCTGCGTGGAGGCACGCCTGCGTCATGTTCGCCCCATGCTCTGTTACTCATGTGGCGTTGCAGACCCGCCCCGCGGCGCCGAATACTGGATCGCGACAGATCCGCTGTTCCAACATGCTGTCAATCTCGTCGCGGCCATCCGCGCATCTCCCGAGTTCTCTGATCACTTCTGTGTCGGCGTCGCTGGCATGTGTTACTTGTGCTTGTGCAGCCGGCACTTGAATAACACGCGTCTGCAGCGTATCCCGACGGGCATCCGGACCAACTGCTTTCAGAAGAGGACGAACTAGACAACCTCAAACGTAAAGTCGATGCCGGTGCCGACTTTATCATGACGCAGATCTTCTACGATATCGATGCGTTTTTGGTGTGGGAGCGTAAAGTCCGAGCAAGAGGTGCGCCGTTTGCGTTCAATATAACCGGCAATCTCACCTATCTTCGACATAGGCATCACAATCCCGATAATTCCTACCATAATGCCGTTGCAGAACTATCCGTCATTCCTTCGTGTCACTAAGCTCACAGGCTCCAAGGTGCCCGAGGCTATTCACAAGGAGTTGGAACCTATCCGAGTTCGTCCGTGCTGCTTCTCGCCGTACCCTTCCTGTAGCTTACCGTTTGCAGCATGACGACGCTCTGGTCAAGGAGTATGGCATTGAACTGGCGACGTCGATGGTGCAACGTCTAATCAGCAGCGGTGTCGTCCGCGGGGTTCACTTCTCCACGCTCAACCTCGAGCTTAGTGTGCGCAAAGTCTTGGAACGACTGCAGTGGACCATCTCGGCACCGGTAAACGAAGTAAATAAGCTCATCATCGAGTCATCTCCCTCACTTCGACCGAACCCAGAACCGAGGTCAGAGTTGGTCACGACACCGACAAGCGTGACGAGCCACATTGTTATCCATCATCCCCCGGAGGACAAGGACGAGCCTGCCAAGGGCGCTGGCGAAATCAACCACCCGTCCACATGGGACGAGTATCCGAACGGACGGTTCGGCGACGCGAAAAGCCCAGCATACGGTGCGTCAGAGCCGTGGGACTCGACCATAGCAACGTCGCGCGACGAGGCAGTTGCCAAGTGGGGCAATCCAACAACACGCGATGACCTCACCGCACTGTTCCTTGCACATCTCGAGGGTCGCATCTCCAGCACACCGTTCTGGGACAGTCCTCTCTCACCCGAGTCGCGCATGATCTTGCCACACCTCATCCGCATGACACAGCGCGGCTGGTGGACCGTCGGCTCGCAACCTGCTGCCGACGCTGTATCATCGGACGACCCCGTGCTAGGCTGGGGCCCGCGTGGCGGGTACGTGTTTCAGAAGGCGTTCGTCGAGTTCTTCGCGAGCAAGGCAGACGTCGAGTGGCTGGAGCAGAACGTGCGACTAGCGGGCGGCGGACAGGTGACGTACTTTGCCGGGAACGTGCATGGAGACTGGGCGTCGAATATGGAGGACGACAGCGCAAACGCCGTGACGTGGGGTGTGTTCCGAGGGCAAGAGATTGCGCAGTCGACCATCATCGAGCGCGATTCGTTTGTTGCGTGGAAGGTCTGTTGCCCGTGCAGTCGTCGTTCGTTTTTACGATAAACTGACATTTCTGGTACAGGAAGAGGCATTTAGGCTGTGGAAGGAGTGGAGCGAGTTCTATGCGCCGACGTCGGCAGAGCGCAAGTTGTTGGAGCGGATGCGGCGCGAGTTGTGGCTAGTGAGCATAGTGCATCACGACTTCAAGGATCCGGATGGCCTGTGGAAGTTTTGGCTTGAAGGCAGACCCATGCAGAACGGGTCTTGAATATATTCGCGCGAGATAGAAATGTGTGTGGTCGAAACTCGATCACAAGAGGGTACTGTACAGGCTGTCGGTGACCATTGTCACCTGTTGGCACTATTGAACTGGAAACAGAGGGTCAGGTATGCCGTGAAACTAAGCGGAAAGCAGCCTTACAATATCTCGTAACTGGTTCTGGGCGTCGGTGAACTGTTTCTCTAGGAATTTGTTCTACACGAAGCTCGATTAGATCAAGGAGGATACGCAAGAAGAGCACCGGTAGACCTTTTTGTTCAAGTTGTTGATGGTATCTGCCAGCTCCTTGTCTTGGGATCTGAGGTCTGACTCCATTGTCGGCCGCGGAACCATGATGAACCTGTTGGTGGCGTTCAGTGTAGTCTCGGTACGATCTGTGGAGGCAACTCACGCCTTGCCCATGCCCTTATAGAGTGTAACGTCGCCGTCGAGCGACTCGAGCTCCTTAAGAGTAAGCTGAACCATGCGCTGCTCGCGCTGCTTTGCCTGTGTTTGAGTGACCGAGACTGACAGTGCCTTCTGCGACTGTTGCGACTGCTGCTGAATCTGCGCCAGGATCTGTTGTTATGGGTCGAATAATTAGTTTTAGATTTAAGAAAGATGTTTCATAATGCTTACCTTGCGGAGGGTATCGTCTGGAAGAGACATGGCGAGCGAAGGTCAGGGGCAGCGGCTGAGTCGCGTTCGGAGTTGGCGCGCCTTGTTCTTACCTCTAGAGACCATGGTCAACTTTGACGACTACGACGAGTTCGGCAACTACATCGGCGGGGATATCGACTCGGATGATGACAACGATGATGTTCCCATGCAGCGCGCAGAGTCTGCGTTCGTGCCCCAGCAGCAGCCTGCCGCGGGTCCAAGTCACGCGCCGCTAGAAGGCTACGATGACGATGACGGCGGCGCGGGTGGTCAGGACGAAGACTCAGCAATGCAGGTCGATGGTGCGTGTGGTCTGGTGTCGCGTTCGACGCGTTATGTGCTCATAAGCTTTCAGACATTCCACGCAACGCGGTGATTCTGCACGAAGACAAAAAGTACTATCCCTCGGCTGCAGAGATCTACGGCGAGGACGTGGAGGCCATTGTCCAGGAGGAAGATGCGCAGCCTCTCACAGAACCCATCATCCAGCCTGTCAAGGTTCGCAAGTGGCAAGTCGAGGAGAAGGACCTGCCAGAAACCCGCTTCGACAAGGCGTGAGCAACGAAACTTATTCGTCAACTCAACTGATGAACTGACACTCGAACCAGTTTTATGCTCCAAATGACTAACTTCCCCGAGATGATTCGTAACGTCGCAGTGATCGGTCACCTCCATCATGGCAAGACCGCCCTACTCGACATGCTCGTCTTCGAGACCCACAAAATGACCTGGGACTCGGACAAGCCGGTCAGCCGCATGTGATGTATGTGAAGCTTTGTGCTCATTGTGTTTTGCAGGTTCGGTATACGGACACTCACGTCTTGTCACGCTCTCGCGAAATTTCGATCAAGTCTTCACCTATGTCCGTCGTCCTCCCCAACACTGCTGGCAAGTCCTACCTCCTCCACGTCGTCGACACGCCTGGACATGTCAACTTTGTCGATGAGGCGGCCGCCGCCATGCGTCTGGTCGATGGCGTAGTTGTAGTGGTCGATGTCATTGAGGGAGTTATGGTCAATACTGAACGCCTCATCCGCCACGCCCTTCAAGAAGGTCTCGCTATCACCCTCGTCATCAACAAGATTGATCGCTTGATTCTTGAGCTTCGCGTCAAGCCCGTCGACGCGTACTACAAGATTCGCCACACACTTGAGGAAGTAAACACCATCATCGGTGGTATCAACCCCGACCCCGATCTTCGCCTCAGTCCGGAGCGTGGCAATGTTGCCTTTGCCAGCACTGACATGGCCTGGTGCTTTACTCTGCGGTCCTTCGCTCAGATGTATTCGGACACTTACGGTACGCTTGCTGCTTTCCCACATTCATCGTAACTCACGATACGACCCAGGCGCGTTGGATGTTCCCTCATTTGCGGACCGTCTCTGGGGTGATATCTACGTCGTTCCAAAGACCGACTCCACCCAACGATTCACGCGCAAGCCGGCCGACCCAGAACAGCCTAGGACATTCGTGCAGTTCATCCTCGAACCCATCTACAAGATGTACACGCAAGTACTCAGTGAAAGTGCCGAAGACCTCGCCGGGACCCTCGCCGAGCTCGGCATCAAACTGAAGCCCATCATGTACAAGATGGACGTGCGCCCCCTACTCAAGGTTGTCCTCGACCAGTTCTTCGGTGCCAGCACTGGGCTCGTCGATATGATCACCGAGCACGTTCCGTCACCGGCACAAGGAAACGATAATAAGGTCACGCGCACGTACTCGGGCCCGCAGAACTCCAGCCTGGCGGAGTCGATGCGCGAGTGTGATGGCAAGGCACCAGTCATGGTCAACATCACCAAGCTGTACCAGACGGCGGATGCGCAGAGCTTCCGTGCATTTGGTCGCGTCATGAGCGGAACGTTGACGCGAGGTTCGAGGGTCAAGGTGCTTGGTGAGGGGTTCTCGCCCGAAGACGAGGAAGATATGGTCTTGGCTACAGTGGACGACATTTGGCTCTACAACTCCAGGTATGTCGCGTTTTTTAGGCTGACTGGATCGTTATTTACTCATTATTGCCGCAGATACGTCATAAATGCCGAGGAGATTGGTCCAGGAAACCTAGTCCTACTTGGTGGTGTGGATGCGTCCATCTTCAAGACTGCCACCATCGCCTCTGCAGAGCTCGAGGATGACCTGTACATCTTCCGGCCACTTCGCCACATGACGCAACCCGTCCTCAAAGTCGCAGTCGAGCCCGTCAACCCGTCGGAGTTGCCGAAAATGCTTGCTGGCCTGCGAAACGTCAACAAGTCGTATCCGCTCGTTACGACGAAGGTCGAGGAGAGTGGCGAGCATGTCATCATCGGCACCGGAGAGCTGCATCTTGATTGTATCATGCACGACCTGCGGAGGGTGTTCTCGGAGATTGAGATCAAGGTATCGGACCCGGTCACCTCGTTCTCTGAGACTGTGCTTGAGACCAGCGCACTCAAGTGTTACGCGGACACGCCGAACAAGAAGTGCGTCTGCACTTTCCTCTCAGGCTCTCGGCCTTCCTTGCTGATTGCTATATTGCAGGAACCGCCTCACCATGATCGCCGAGCCTCTTGAGAAGGGTATCGCCGAGGACATCCAGAACGGCCGTGTCACGATGCGCATGACACCAAAAGAGCGCGGTACATTCTTCCAGGAAAAGTACGGTTGGGATCTCCTCGCGTCACGGTCGATCTGGGCATTTGGGCCAGACGAGAGCGGGCCGAACGTGCTGGTCGACGATTCGCTACCGTCTCAGGTCGACAAGAAGATGATGGGCACGGTGAAGGACTCGATCAAGCAGGGCTTCCAGTGGGGTGCACGCGAAGGCCCACTGTGTGACGAGCGTGAGTCGAATCTGGAGACGTTCAAAGCCAACGCTGACACGAGGTATAGCGATGCGCGGGGTCAAGTTCAGGATTCTGGACGCGAGCCTGGCACCGGAGCCCATCCACCGCGGTGGTGGTCAAATTGTCCCAACTGCCCGACGTGTCTGCTATTCATCCTTCCTCATGGTGCGCCTTGCCGGCTCTTTCCATATTATTGGCTAACAAGGCGTTCGTTAGGCAACACCCAGGTTAATGGAGCCCGTCTACTATGTCGAGGTGCAGACACCTGCGGACTGCATCTCTGCAGTGTACACCGTACTCGCTCGGCGCCGTGGACATGTCACGCAGGATATCCCGAAGGCCGGTTCGCCGTTGTACACCGTCAAGGCGCTCATCCCTGTCATCGACGCGAACGGTTTTGAAACCGACCTCCGTACGGCAACACAAGGTCAAGCTTTCTGCTTGCAGATATTCGACCATTGGTCGATTGTTCCAGGTATGCGCTGCCGTTGTCGCTCCCCGAGGTTGTGAGCGCTGATAAACTGGTTCCAGGTGACCCAACGGACGCGAGCATCAAGCTGCGCCCGCTTGAGCCCGCATCGGGACAGGCACTCGCACGGGACCTCGTACTCAAGACACGTCGTCGCAAAGGCCTCGGCGACCAGATTGCGGTCTCAAAATATTTGGACGAGGAGTTCTTGGTGGGTTCACAAGTTCGACGATAGAAATATCGGCTGATAATTGATTTCTTTGCAGCTGGCATTGACCGCCTCGGGCCACGCTGATCTGTTGGGCTAGATCTCTTCTCGTTTGTATAGTGCACGCTTGAATCTTCGCACACCCATGTACAACTATCCGAGATTGCCGGTCCCAATTAGGCATACCGGTTGCAGATCGAAACCAGTTGTCGCGGGTCCGCGAGTCCTGACCCGGTCTGACTTGGTTTCTTGCCTCTCGCTCCCGCGCGCGCCACTTATACGGCAGTCGCCCGGTCATGTGAATTGCAACCACTATTCCCCGCACTTTACAGACCTGCGAATATGCTTGCGAAAACTGCTCCTGCTGCTGCTATGCCTGCGCCAAAGATCACGGCGACGTCCATTACGAGCAGGTTCCATGTCGATGTGATCACGACAGCGTCGCAGGAGGTTTGTGCTGCGTTTTTACGCTGAAGACTTTGTGCTCACGGTTGGTACAGATTGACATGAAGCAAGTCAACCTAGCGATTGGAAACCAAGACATGCTCACGGACGCGCACCTGCGCGTCAAGGTGTGTGTTGCCGGATTGAGGTCACAGCCCTCCGTGCTCATGCTCACCTGCATCGTCACCACGACAGACTGGCGTACGATATGGTCTCGTAGGGCGCAATGGCGAAGGAAAGGTACCCGAAAAATCTTATATTCGACAATGCGGAGTTGACACGGTTTTGCAGTCAACACTGCTCAAGGCGATGAGCGAGAAGATAATTCCTGGCCTACCGAACCTCCGCATTCACCTCGTCAGTCAAGTCGAAGGCACTGATGCCGGTTCGATGGCAGAGGGTACAACTGTTCTCCAACGTGTCCTAGCTAGCGACAAGCTGCGCGAGAGTGCGCTGCGAGAACAGAAGAGTGCGTCCCTGAGCTAGCAATGGCTCTCACGAACGACATAGGGCTGACGCTGCTGGGTTCCCAGTCCTTTCGGAGGTTCTTGAGGGCTCCGAGGTCGATGCTATCGCCGAAGCTGTGGCAAAATTGCAGCTTGAGCGCCTGCAAGATGAACTCGTCGAGGCTCAGAAGATTGCGAACAAGCGTTCCGGTGCTCGCGGCGCTGACGCTCGCAAACAGCTCCTCAAGGCCGAGGCTGCTGTTGCAGAGGCCGAGAAACGGTACTACTCTCCTTCTCATTTTGCTTCTACATGTACTTATGATTTCGCTCAGTGTCGAGACTCCATTGGATAACGATGTTGATGCAGCTGTAGCCACCGCAGGCAAGATGCTTGAGGACATCCAGACCACTTTGGATGCCATGGACGCCGCTTCTGCAGAGGCACGCGCTCAGGTTATTCTGTTGGGTCTAGGGTTCACGCCCGAGATGATCAGTGGCAAGTTCTCGGCATTATCTGGCGGCTGGCGGTCTCGGGCATCACTCGCTAGCGCGCTGCTGCAACAAGTTGACGTATTGCTCCTCGACGAACCAACCAACTACCTTGACCTTGATGCGGTCATTTGGCTCACCTGTTTGTATCCGTCCCATATCGACTGAACGTTGCGCTGAATGAATTTGCAGTATACCTCCAATCGCTGTCGTGCTCAATCGTCATTGTTGCACACGACCGTGACTTTCTCGACAGCACTTGCGAAGAAACGATTATCCTCAAGGACAAGCAGCTGACTTACTTTGAGAGCGGCTTAACGAACTATGAACGTGATCAACGCAAGAAGCGGAAAGGGCTTATCAAGTCGAAAGAGGCCCGTGATCGCAGGAAGGTTGGCATCGAGAAATCAATCCAGCAAGGGGCAAAGAGAGCCAAGGAGACCGGTGATCAGACTCTGCAGAGCCAAGTTAAGATGCGGAAGAAGAAACTTGAGACCCGTTGGGGTGTTGAGCGGAATGAGAAGGTGCAGTACCTAATCAAGCAAAGCGCGTTGGTCACTAATTTTTCTTTTTACAGGGCCACCGGTTCAAGCTGAACCGCGATCTCGAAGGCTATCACTTTACAGCTCGTGAAGAAGTTCAGATCGATGATCTCGAGCGCGAGGTTGCGTTCCCTTTCATCGACCCGGAGCCGATGCGCAACGCGGGGACATTGTTCTCCGCGACTGGCGTCTCATTCCGCTACTCCAGTCGGACACCCTACATACTGCAGAATGTTGACCTGAAAATCCATCCAGGTTCCCGGGTGGCTCTCATTGGTAAATATTCCTCTCAGTTCATCAGTCAGAGCAAACATTTGACACGGAAGTCCAGGTCGGAATGGCCAGGGCAAATCAACCCTTGTCAAGGTTGGTTTTTCTGCCAAACAGTGTGAGCTTATGCTGATTATCAAACAGCTGCTCACAGGAAAGATCAAGCCAACGACTGGAACGGTTGAGCATCATCCGCGATTGCGGTTCGGGCTCTATGACCAGCACAGTGTCGAGGCTTTCTCAGCGCCCGAATTCGCCACCAAGTCCGCAGTTCAGCACTTTATCGAGACCATGAAGACTGAACACAGCCGCGACGTTACTGAAGCAACCGCACGCTCGTATCTCGGAAGTTACGGTCTACAGGGAAAGAAGGCGACAAATCCGATTGCTACCCTGTCTGGAGGGCAGCGCGTGAGGCTGGCTTTGGCTTTGATCACCTATCCCGGTACGTTTTTTCCCTCTGCCTGCAAATTACCCACACTGACGGTGTCTAGCACCGGATGCTCTCGTTCTCGACGAGCCCAATACTCACTTGGATCTGTATGCCAACGCAGCACTGTTGCGCGCACTCAAGACCTTCGCTGGGGCAGTTGTTCTTGTTACGCATGACAGACATCTCGTTCGCTCTGTGGTGGAAGGCGCACCTATCTTACCGCCATCAGAGATGCCCGAAGACGATGAGAGCGAAGGGGACGAGAGCGAGGAAGAGGACGCAGCTGCAGAGCCGGGGCGTACGTTCATGGTGAGCAAGGGGCAGCTCAAACTCATGAGCAGCGTTGATGCCTACGTCGCCTTGGTCGAGAAACGTGTTCGCAAGAAGGCGTTGGCCTAATCATCCTTTGTGCTACCCTGATAATTGTACGTTAGCAGTCAAGAAGTGACACTACAGTACGTGCAATGCATGGTCGAGATCCTGTGTGATCTAGTCACCGTCGCGATCACGACCCATCCTTTCGCTCTACATAGAGGCTATGCTGTGACCATGAATATGGAGCTCTATAAACGCTGGACCCAAGAATGTGCTATCTCATGTAGTGTGGTTGCCGACATAGTCGGTAAATCTAGCAGAGGTCCTACAGCCAGCCAATATCAGGCGAAATGAAGAAGTACGATGTATTGGACAGAGTCTGAATAAATCGAGGAAACTACTATAGGTGCGACCAATGCTGAACCAGAAAGCCTAATCCTCGAGCCCGCCCGCTGCACGCCGGACGTCCTTCATCATCGTCTCCATCGCCTTGTCTCGCTTCGCCCGCTCCTCCGCATGACGTTGGTTCCTTGCTCTCTGCTCCTTCGCATTCGTCGGCTCGTCGTCGTCATCATCCGCCTCGCCCTGCGGCTCGTTGCTCAACATAAACTCCACCACCCATTCCGCGACACCTTTCTCTGAAATCTCCGCATGTGCACGTTCGCCCCAGCGAACCTCGACAATCTCGCCACTGTCCTCGTCCGCATTGACGCGCACGCGGCGTTGGCGCTTGCCCGCCCCGCTCGCACTTCCAACGGCGCCGGGGTTGCTCACGATGCGGTCGAGGTAGTTAAGCCGAACCATCTCCACGAACCATTCGTTCAGGGTGATGGTTTGACGGGTGGCGCTGCTGGGGAAGACGACGAGCGACTTGTCACCCATGCGAAGCTTCTTGAGCCAATTGCGTAAATGCTGCTCGTTGATTGTACGTCCGTTGACGACAATCAGGGCGAGCACGACGTGAAGGAGACCGAGGGAACGGGCACCGAGGGTGTCGCGGTCTGTGTGTGCCAGGATGGAGCCTTCGGGTAGGGCTTCACCGTCATCATGTGGTACGCCGAGAGTTTCGTCTTCGTTCCGCTCGGCGACCTCAAGATCGCGTAGTTCGCGGTCAACCTGGGAGGCAGCAGCAATGAGTTCTGGCGGGAGTACTGAGCGGAGCACGAATTGCTTTGACGAGGCGGCTGAAGCATTGCTGTGAGTGCGAGTATGGTGCAGCCACACCAGAAGAACGTACATTTCTTCTGCGATTCGTCGTCCTTGTCTTTGCCAGACAGTACACGTTCGCGCTCCTGACGCGTCTGAAGCTCGAACAGCTCGTAGCCAAAGTTCTTGCGCAGGATAACTTGTGCGCGGCCGAAGACGTCCTTGAAGTGCTTGCCCTCGCCCTTCAGCACTGTACAACAACCGTCAGTCAAACAGCCAATGCAATACATAGTTGTCGGTGTATTGACCTTTCTTTACGACCTCTTCGCGTCTGAGTGCGCCGCGTTTATACTCTGTCGCAAATGCCAGTCTAACCAAGGCGCTCGCTTTCGCGTCGAGGGTCATCCCACTGTCACCGTCACCGGCGTCCCCACTGTCATCAACATCATCGTCTGCGTCTGGTGACGGGTCACGTCTGCGGCGCTGGCTTTGACTTTGTTTCTGTGTGCTGCGTCGGGGCTTGCGGTCCTCCTGCTCATCATCCTCCATCCGATCATCATCGTCGTGTTCATCATCAGACGCAGCTGGTCGCTTTCCGCGCGCGCCATATGACTTTTGGCCCGCTTGTGACTGGGACTGCTTTGGGGCGCGAGGAGGCATGAGGGCAAGATCGGGAAACTGCCGACCGCGCGGACGCCCAAAGCGTGTTGCCTCCGAAATCTGCCACTTGCAAAGACCATCAATTCAAAACTTGAGTCAAGGAACCGCCAGATTAATCATAAGAGGAGCTCCGTAATGTACAGTATCGATCGTTTTTATTTTGGATCGGCACTCTTGCCCTTCGCCTCACCTTCCTCTGCCTTCTTGTCGGCGGGCTTCGAGTCTGACTTCGCTGCGGGTGTCTCCTGCTTGCCCTCCTCGAGCTCTGCACTGCCGTTCGCAGCCTTGTTGTCTACAAGTGCATGCAGCGCAATCACCGACCGTGCCAGACTGCTCAAGTATACGACCAACAGTTGGTCGTTCGTGTTGGTAGTAAACGAGCTCGTCGTCTGCGCGTCCGCGAGGTCAGGAAGCAGGTTGAGTGCATCCTGCAGCTGGTACACGATTTGGTGGTTCACCGGGTACTTGCTCGTTGCGACGGCTGCGAGATAATCACGGATCTCCAAGATACGCGACTGTAGCCCGCGAAGGGATGCGAATTGCTCGGCAACGCGAGTAGAAAGGGTGGTGGTTGTCGAATCTTTGATGTCGCGCAGGAGGTGCTCGACACCAATTTCCTCTGCCTCTTCGGCCTCGATCGCAGAGGGCACATGGAAAAAGGTCTTGCGTGTCTCGGTGCCGTCCTGCAGAGTTATGAGAGGTCAGAAGACGCGTCAATGTGAAGCAATTAGACGAACGTCTTTGATCTCCTCGACTGCGAAGTACGCATCGGTGGGGATACCGACAGCCTGTTGCCGGACATCGACGATGACCATAACGGGGCGAGCAATGAACCTTTTGAAGAGCTCGTTGATCTCCTGGTCGGAAGCCCTGAGTTTGGGTCCAGAGTGGTACCAGCCGATCATGCGTTCGCGTGCTGGATTGGATCGAGTTCAGCCTAAACCACAACGTGAACTACAAGCAAGGTTGACTGACCGTTGACTTTCTTGAACATTTCCCACATGCCCTCGATGTAGTTGTGGTCAAGGAACCACGTCTTCTTATCTTTCTCGTCCTCCTCGAACGGGATCGCGAACGAGTTGGCAACATTGATCGTCTTGCCGTTGTCCTGGCCGAGCAGCACGCCAACAACACGCTTGTGCGGAGACCGTGCAGCAGCGCGTGCATGATGGTCTGCAACAGACAATAGCACTAGTGGATGGACGACTAGACGTGACATAGGTGAGCAGACGCGTCACGCCTGCGAGAACGCGTGCCACTTACTGACGGTCGTCCCCGCCAGTGCTGTCAGCTGTAACACCACAATCGCAGTCAGCACAGTAGTACTGATTGTGAGAGCTTTATATATACCTGTTCAGTAGATGTTGCGACCATTCTGAAGTCAATCGGGAGAGTAAGAGAGCGCAGGAGCGGAGTTGGCTCAACGCGACGCGCGTCTTGTCCTTACCCCGCCCTCATGTCCTCCTCATCGACCGCGTCGTCATCCCAGCTGCTTGAGCAGGCAAACGCCACGGTCGAATCAAATCCGCGTCAGGCAGAGAAGCTCTTGCTCCAGGTCCTTGACTCCAGCCCTACCGGTACGCCACCCGGCCCATCGCACCGTGTCAATATCGCACTGACATGGGTTGCAGAGCCGGAACAGGCTGCTGCGAACCTTAAAGATCGCGAGGCTGCGCTTACGAGGCTAGCCAAACTCTATCGCGATGAAAAGTACGCGCCTTGTAGGTTCAAGTGGACGCGTTTAGCTCACGCGTCGCGGTGGCCAGCAATGCGCAGGCTCTCGCAGAGATCGTCCGCAAGTCCCGGTCTTTCATGTCTTCCTCTGCAAAGGCCAAGACTGCCCGCCTGAGTTCGTACTTGCAGTCTCAGTGGTCCTGGATTATAACCTGACACTGTGCTCAGTCCGCTCGCTGCTTGACTTGTTCTCGACTCTCCCGGACAGCACCCAGGTCCTCACAGACGTCATTCTCGAAAATATTGAATGGGCAAAGAAGGAGAAGCAGATCTTCCTCAAGCAGAGTCTCGAAATTCGTCTCGTCGCCCTTCATCTCGACAATAATGCCTTCAAGCCTGCCCTTGCCCTTGTCGATAACCTCCTTACCGAGCTCAAACGTCTCGACGACAAGCTCATCCTGACGGAGGTCCACCTTCTCGAGTCCCGCATCTACCGGGGTCTCGGCAACATGCCCAAGGCAAAAGCAGCGCTCACCTCTGCTCGTACCGCCGCCAACGCGATCTACTGCCCTCCGCATCTTCAAGCCGCGCTAGACCTTCAATCCGGCGTACTTCACGCCGAGGACAAGGACTACAAGACGGCATACTCGTACTTCTTTGAAACGTTTGAGAACCTCAGCGCACAAGACGACCCGAAGGCGCTCAACAGTCTCAAGTATATGCTGCTGTGCAAGATTATGCTCAACCTGCCCGAAGACGTGACTTCGCTGTTGAGCATCAAGCTCGCGCTCAAGTACGCGCAGCTCAAGGAGGTTGAGAGCATGCGTGCCGTCGCACGTGCACACCAGAATCGTAACCTGGCCGAGTTCGAGAAGGCGCTGCGCGACTACCGCGACGAGCTGAGCAGTGATCCAACGATCCGCAGCCACCTCGCGGCGCTATACGACACGCTGCTCGAGCAAAACCTACTTCGCATCGTGGAGCCATATGCATGTGTCGAGGTTGACCATGTCGCGAAGGTGGTCGGGCAGGATAGGCAGCAGATCGAGCAGAAGCTGTCGCAGATGATTCTCGACAAGGTCTTCAACGGCGTGCTCGATCAGGGACGTGGGTGTTTGATCATTTTCGACGCACCGGAGGAGGATGTGAGTGTGTTCAAGTTGGATGTTATCGTTGCGGTGCTGATTGTTCCCGTTACAGGTTGCATACGAGAGCGCGATTCAGATGCTGGAGCAAGTGGGGAAGGTTGTAGATTCGTTGTACACCAAGGCGGTCAAGCTTGCGTAGTCGTTTCTGATGAACTCAATAATGAACTGATACGTGCTGCGAGCCTGGATGCGATGTTGAATACCCTGAGGTTGAGAGATGACGTCTGGCTACTTCAGACTCCGCGGCGCGACCGCGTTCCTTGTCTCCCTTCCGTTCACTTCAACTGGCCCTTTCGGGCATCGTC
>Ga0247815_10002089_pt1 | contig 14878 bp, 15 predicted proteins | sample UWRJL194509B1_FD_181014 | JGI IMG/M metagenome (GOLD analysis project Ga0247815, IMG submission 181014) | Plant litter microbial communities from Arlington Agricultural Research Station in Wisconsin, United States - UWRJ-L194-509B-1 | ecosystem: Environmental > Terrestrial > Plant litter >...
CACGGCGCGTCCGATCCGCGCGCTGATCCTGACCCCGACCCGCGAACTCGCGGCCCAGGTCGAGGAAAGCGTGCGCATCTACGGCAAATACACCAAGCTGAACTCCACCGTGATCTTCGGCGGCGTCGGCATCAATCCGCAGATCAAGCAGCTCAAGCACGGCGTCGACATCCTGGTCGCTACCCCGGGCCGCCTGCTGGACCACATGGAACAGCGCACCGTCAACCTGTCGCAGGTCGAAATCCTGATCCTCGACGAAGCCGACCGCATGCTCGACATGGGCTTCATCCGCGACATCAAGAAAGTGCTGGCCGCCCTGCCGCCGAAACGCCAGAACCTGCTGTTCTCGGCCACCTTCTCGGACGAGATCAAGGCGCTGGCCGACGGCCTGCTGAACAAGCCGGCGATGATCGAAGTGGCGCGCCGCAACTCGGCGGTCGAAGTGATCGCCCAGCTGATCCACCCGGTCGACCGCGACAAGAAGCACCCGATGCTGTCGCACCTGATCAAGACCAACAACTGGAGCCAGGTGCTGGTGTTCACCCGCACCAAGCACGGCGCCAACAAGCTGGTCGAACAGCTGGGCGGCGACGGCATCGGCGCGATGGCGATCCACGGCAACAAGAGCCAGTCGGCGCGCACCAAGGCGCTGTCCGAGTTCAAGGACAACAAGCTGCAGGTGCTGGTCGCCACCGACATCGCCGCGCGCGGTATCGACATCGACCAATTGCCGCACGTGGTCAACTACGACCTGCCGAACATCCCTGAAGACTATGTGCACCGCATCGGCCGCACCGGCCGCGCCGGCGCCACCGGCGAAGCCGTGTCGCTGGTCTGCGTGGATGAGCACGACATGTTGAAAGACATCGAAAAGCTGATCAAGCAAACCCTGCCGCGTGAAGTGATTCCAGGCTTCGAGCCTGACCTGAACGCCCGCGCGCAACCGGTGCAGCTGCGCAGCGCCGGCCATCGCGGCGGTGGCGGTGGTGGTGGTGGCCGTAGCGGCGGTGGCGGTGGGCGCGGCGCGGCCGGCGCCAAGACCGGCGGTGGCGGCGGTGGTGGCGGCGGTAGCAAGCCACGCGCCCCGGGCGGCGCTCCGGCCGGCCCAGGCGGTCCACGCAGCGGCGGCAACGCCCCGCGCTCGGCGGCCCAGCACCGTTCCGGCGGCCGCGGCCGATAAGCAAGAAAGCCACCTACCCGGTGGCTTTTTTTTTGGCCCGGGCGAGGTGTGGCCGGACCCTTCGGGTCCGACCACGGGCTTATTTACCGGTGGTTTTTTTTCGTCCGGCGCAAGCTTGGCATTTGGATTAGGATAGTAGTTCCACCATCCCGCCACCCCGGAGCCAGCATGCCCAAGTTCGCCGCCAACCTGTCGATGATGTACACCGAAGCGCCGTTCCTGGACCGCTTCGCGCTGGCCCGCGCCGCCGGCTTCGACGCGATCGAGTTCCTGTTCCCCTACGCCCACGAGGCGGAACAGATAGCCGAGCGCCTGCGCCGCCACCAGCTCAAGCTGGTGCTGTTCAACCTGCCCTGCGGCGACTGGAACGGCGGCGACCGCGGCATGGCCTGCGATCCGCGCCGCATCGAGGAGTTCCGCGACGGCGTCCCGGTCGCGCTGGAATACGCCATCGAATTGGGCGTCACGCAACTGCACTGCATGGCCGGCAAGACGCCCGGCGGCCTCGACCCGGCGCGCGCCCGCGACACCTATATCGACAACCTGCGCCACGCCGCCGACCTGCTGCGGCCGGCCGGCATCGATCTGCTGATCGAGCCGATCAACCACTACGACATTCCCGGCTATTTCCTCAACCACAGCCGGCAGGCGCTGGACATCATCGACGAGGCGGCCCGCCCCAATCTGTTCCTGCAGTACGACATTTATCACATGCAGCGCATGGAGGGCGAGCTCAGCAATACGATCCGCGCCAACCTGCACAAGATCAAGCACATGCAGATCGCCGACACGCCCGGCCGCCACGAACCCGGCACCGGCGAGATCAACTACCGCCACCTGTTCGCCTTCATCGACGAGCTCGGCTACGACGGCTGGCTGGGCTGCGAGTACGCGCCGGCCGGCGACACCAACGCCGGCCTGGGCTGGCGAACCGCGCTGACCAGCTAGTCTGCGCATTCGCAACACGGCAACATTCACCACAGGCAACAATACCCCGACAACTTGCGGAGTGCCCATGAAAATGTCTCGTTTGCTCCTGATCCTTTGCCTGGCGGCCCTGCTCGGCGGCTGCGCCAGCAGCACGCCGCGCACGGCGGCGGTGCGCGAATTCGCCGCCCAGTCGCCCAAGCTGAACGCGTACCACGAGCTGACCGAGCGCTATTGCGCCACCTACCAGCGCGAGCAGCCCTTCCTGTCGCCGGCCGCCGACCAGCGCGAGAAGGAGCTCGACGCGCGCCGCAAGGACGCCTGCGGCGACTTCGTCAAGCTGCACTCGGGGGTGCAAGCGTATATGCAGGCGCTGGGCACGCTGGCCGGCGACGAGCAGTACGACCTCAACGACCAGATCAAGGCGATCGGCGGCGGCATCAAGGCCTGGCCCGACACCGGCCTGCTGGACCGCCACGTCAACGCCTTCGCCGGCCTGGCGCGGCTGCTGTCGCGCGCGATCACGCGGCCGCTGCAGGAAAACGCCGTCAACGACATGCTGCGCGACGGCGAGCAACCGGTGCGCGAGGTGCTGGACGCGATGCGCACGCTGCTGCGGCTGTACGACAAGAGCAACGACAACGAACGGGACATCGTGCTGGGCATGCTGGAGACCGAAATCCCCTTCGTCGACGCCGAGCGCAACCGGCTGCTGCTGGCCCTGGCCAAATCGCAGCAGCAGAGCAAGACCGCCGAATACCGCTTGTTCGGCCTGCGCTACACGCTGGCGCGCAACAACCTGGACGCCATCGAGCGCAGCCACCGCGCCCTGGCGAGCCAGATCCCGCAACCCAAGTAGGCAGGAGCAACCATGGCACACCTCCCCCTCCAGGACGATATCGAAGCGCTGGCCGACAGCCTGTCCGCCAACGCGGACGCCTTGCACGCGCGCCTGATGCGCGCCATCCGCAAGCCGGCGCCTGGCACGCCGCCGGGCCTGCCCGGCATCTCGCACGGCGTGGCCCAGGCGCTGTTTGAAAACGAGGTGGCGTTGCGCCAGCGCGCCAACGGCCTGTACCTGGACGCCGCCGTGCTGGCCGCAACCGGCCTCGGCGGTCATCAACAGCGCATCCTCGACCTGACCGTGCGCGCCAAGGAAAAAATCGAGAAGATCGACCGCGTCAAGGCGCTGGTCGACATCGCCGCCGTGCTGCTGACGCTGGGCGCGGCGGTCGCCTCCGGCAAGCCGGAACAAATCATCAAACCGCTGGAAAACCTCAAGCACCAGATCGAGGACATGTAGGCAAAAGCGATGCCGCGCCGAACAAACCGCGTCGGCGCGGGTCCAATGCCGTAAGGAGCACGCGGCGTGAACGGACTGGACGATACCCAATGGCAGGCCTTGCAGGCGCGGCTGGAACGCGCCCGCGTCGCGCTGCTCAGCCAACTGGCGGATGACCTCGACCGCGACGCCGATGTGCGCGTGCCGCCGCCGCACGAGGCCGAAGCGTCGCCGGCCGACAACGCCAGCCAGCGCACCCTTAACGCGCTGGTGCACGAGACGGCCGAACACACGGCGCGCCAACTGGACGTAGTGCGCCACGCGCTAGCCAAGTTCGCCGACGACAGTTTTGGATTGTGCGAAAGCTGCGGCGGCGACATCGGCTACTCGCGCCTGGACGCGCGGCCGGAGGCGCGCCTGTGCATCGGTTGCCAGACGCGGCTGGAACAGCGGCGCCGCTGAGACATCATCGATCGTCGCCGAGCCAGGGCTGGCTGCGGATCTTGGCCACCTGCCGCTGCGCCATCAGGCGCCACAGCTGCAGCGCGTCGGCTTGCGCCAGTGCGGTCATCAGGCGCGGATCGGCCAGCGCGATTTCGCAATCGCGGTCCGACCATTCGGCGAAGCGCACCGCGCCGCCGCTCGATACCTCCAGCTCGTACATCAAGCCATCGTCGTAGCCGAAGCGCAGCACCGCGCTGCCGGGACCGCCGTCGGGACCGGCGACCTTGCCGCTGTAGACCTCGGCCAGCGCCGCCGCCATCTGCGCTTCGGACGGCGCCGCCACATCGCGGCCATCCGGACGAGTGAGCGTTACCCATGCCTGTGTCATTGCGCATCCCCTATCAAAGCAGCGTTGGTCCGACGGGCGCTTGGTTTTTTAATTGTAGCAACCAATCATACCGAATATCACCGGCGCCGCCGGGGATAGTCTCGGATAAGCAACAACGCCGCCCAAATGGGGGATGCTTCAGGCGGGCACAGGCAGGGAGTTGGGATTGAAATCGCGCCAGTCGCCGCCGCTGATGCTACCGTCGGCGCGTTCGATGTCGTGCGCGCCCAGGCGCCGCAGCAGTTCCAGCGCCCGCCGCTCCTGCTCGGAGTCGGTGACCGCCACGGCGATCATCATGCCGGACTTGCGCGGTTGATGGACGTTGCTGCCGTCCTCGTCCGGCTCGCCGCGGTCCTTCATCTTGTTCAGGCTGTACAGCGATCCGACGTGGGCGCCGACCAGCGCGCCGACCACCGGACCCAGCGGCCCGGCCACCGCGATCGCCGCGCTGCCCACCACCGCCCCGGCCACCGCGCCGGCGGCGCCGCCCTGCACCACGCCCTCGTCGCTTTCCTTGGCGCCGGGGGATTTGTCATGGTCGCCGCCCAGCTCGTGCATATCGTGCTGGCCCGGCGGGTTGACGTAAAAGGAACTGATGCGATCGGCGGCGAAGCCGGCGCCCAACAGCGCGATGCGCGCGTCGGCGATCTCGTCCTGCAATTGAAAGTGGCCCGCGATAATGGTGGTCATCTGGTTCTCCTTTGCCTTGTGGCGTTATCAAAACTTTAGCGCCGACCGGCCCCGGCTTCCGTGCGCACCAGCACACTTGGCCTTATAATCGTCCGATAGTATTTTCGTTGCCAAGCTTCCATAACGATAGGAACTCCTGATGGAGCCCGACGACCAACCCGTAGGGGAGTTGCTGCTATACCAGCCGCTGGTCGACCTGCGCAATGGCGCGGTGGCCAGCCTGGAGGCGATCGCGCCGCCGCCGCAAGGCGCGGCCGGTGATCGGCTATTGCGCCGCGCCTGCCTCGACCGCAAGCTGTGGGACGGCGGCTTCCTGTCCGGCGCCGACGTCCAGGTCGCCATCAACGTCGGCGCGCGGCAGCTGCACGATCCCGGCTTCGGCCCGTCGCTGGCGGCGGTGCTGCAAGAATACGGGCTCGATCCCTGCGCGCTGACGCTGGAATTGACCGAGGCGGCGTTGCTGAAGGACCCGGCCGCCAGCGAGGCCGCGCTGGATTTCTTCAAGCGCCTGGGCACCTGCCTGGTGCTCGACGAGTTCGGCAACGGACCGGCCTCGCTGGCCACGCTGCGCCGTTTCCCTTTCGACTTCATCAAGATCGCGCCGCGCTTCGTGCGCGAGGCGCCGCTCAACAACAGCGCCGCCGCGATGACCCAGGCCATCATCGCGATGGCGCACAACATGGGCATCAGGGTGGTGGCCGAGGGCGTGGACACCGAGGCCCAGTGCGCCTTCCTGCGCCAGCATCTGTGCGACCTGATCCAGGGCGACTTCTACGCGCCGCCGATGACGCCGGCCGAGATCGGCATGCTGCTGCGTGCCGACCGCCGTCTGCCGGCGCATCTGCTGCGCACGCAGACCAAGCACCGCAGCCTGTTGCTGGTCGACGACGAGGCCAACATCCTGTCGGCGCTGAAGAGGCTGCTGCGGCCGGACGGCTACGACATCCTGACCGCCGCCAGCGGCGAGGAAGGGCTGGAGCTGCTGGCGCAGCACCCGATCGACGTGATCGTCTCCGACCAGCGCATGCCCGGCATGGACGGCGCCGACTTCCTGCGCCAGGCGCGCACGCTGCGGCCGGACACGATCCGCATGATGCTGTCCGGCTACACCGAGTTGCAATCGGTGACCGATGCCGTCAACGAGGGCGCGATCTTCAAATTCCTCACCAAGCCGTGGAACGACGAGCAGTTGCGGGCCCACCTGGCCGAGGCGTTCCGGCTGAAGGAGATCGCCGACGACAACGACCGCCTCAACATCGAGGTGCGCACCGCCAACCACGAGCTGGCCAGCGCCAACCGCCGCATGGAGCAGCTGCTGCACCACATGCAGCGCCAGATCCATCGCGACGAGATCAGCCTGAACATCGCGCGCGAAATCCTGCAGCATCTGCCGCTGCCGGTGATCGGCATGGACGACGAAGGCATGATCGCCTTCATCAACGCCGCCGCCGGCCGGGTGCTGCGACGCAGCGGCCCGTTGCTGGGCAGCGACGCCAGCGCCGCGCTGCCGGAACTGTTCCCCGAGGCCGGCATCGCGCTGCCGCCGCTGGGCCACCAGGCCAGCATCGACGGCCTTCGCTACGCGGTGACGGTGTATCCGATGGGCGAAAAGTCCGCCTCGCGCGGCAGCCTGCTGACGCTGAGTCGCTGCGGGGAGGACGAATGAGCCGGATCGCCATCGACGAGATCGTCCGCCGCATCCACGACCTGCCGTCGCTGCCGGCGGTGGTGGCCGAGCTGCTGGCCAGCATGGACGACGACGACGTCGACCTGCACCAGCTGGCCGGCAAGATCGCGCTGGACCAGGCGCTGACGGCCAAGACGCTGCGGCTGGCCAACTCCTCGTTCTACGGCATGCAGTCGAAGGTCACCAACATCCAGCAGGCGATGTCGGTGCTGGGTTTCCACAGCGTGCGCACCCTGGTGACGGCCTGCGGCGTGATCGGCGGCGTGCCGGCCGTGCCCGGCATGCGGCTGGACTTCACCGCCTTCTGGCGCCACTCGATCGCCACGGCGGTTTGGGCGCGCGCGCTGGCGCGGCGGCTGCGGCAAAGCCCGGACACCGCCTTCACCGCCGGCCTGTTGCACGATCTCGGCAAGCTGGTGCTGGCGACCCGCTTCCCGGCCGAGTACGCCGAGGTGGAAAACTGGCGCCAAGAGCACGGCGGCAGCGTGTCCGAGGCGCAGCTGCAGTTCTTCGGCGTCGACGACACGCAGACGGGCGGCGCGCTGGCCGCCCACTGGAAGTTTCCGCCGGCGATACAGGACGCCATCAGCCAGCACCACCGGCCTGCCGCCGCCGGGCTGGCGCAGGCGGTCTACCTGGCCAACCTGCTGGCCGAGCCGGCCGAGGCGGCCGATGTGAACGACGAGGCGCGCGAGCAGGCCTGGGCCGTGCTGGGCGTCGACGACGATGAACGACAAGAGATCACCGCGAGCTGCGAGCTGGTGTTCAACGACATGTGCCGGATACTGGTCGGCTAAGGAGACCCGATGAAATTGCCGTCCCAATCCGAAGTGGCGCTGTCCGAGTTTTTCGACGGCCATCCGGTGGCGACCTTCGCCATCAACCGCCACCACGTGATCACCCACTGGAACAAGGCCTGCGAACAATTATTGGGCTGGAGCAGCCCGGCGATGGTGGGCACGCAAAACCACTGGCAACCGTTCTACACCAAGCACCGGCCGCTGCTGTCGGACCTGATCGTCGACAACGACGACAACATCGCCGACCACTACCCCGGCCACAGCTATTGCTCGACCTTGATCCCCGGCGCCTACGAGTCGGAGGATTTCTTTCCCAACATCGGCGTCGGCGGCCACTGGCTGCACTTCACGGCGGCGCCTTTGCGCGACAGCGCCGGCAACGTGGTCGGCGCGATCGAGACGCTGCGCGACGTCACCGAGCGCCGCGTCGCCGAAAACTCGCTGCGCAAGGCGCACGACAACCTGGAGCACATCGTCGAGAAGCGCACCGCCCAGCTGGCCGACGCCAACGACCGGCTGGAGGACGACATCCGCCAGTTGACCGAGTTGAACGATCTGCTGTCGATGGCGCAGCAGCAGCTGGTGCAGGCGGAAAAAATGGCGTCGATCGGCCAGTTGGCGGCCGGCGTGGCGCACGAGATCAACAATCCGATCGGCTATATTTTCTCCAACGTCGGCACGCTGGAAAAATACCTGGGCCAGCTGTTTTCCATGCTCGGCGCCTACCAGGAGGCCGAGGCCAGCATCGGCCAGCCCGCCGTGCTGGCGCAGCTGCGCGGCATGCGCGAGCGCCTGGACCTGGATTTCCTGCGCGAAGACATCCCGGCGCTGATGAAGGAATCGATGGAGGGCATCGTCCGCGTGCGCCACATCGTCGAGGACCTGAAGGATTTTTCGCGCCAGGATGCCGGCCAGGAATGGAGCCGCGCCAACCTGCATGTGGGCATCGATTCGACGCTGAACATCGTCGGCAACGAGGTCAAGTACCGCGCCGACGTGGTCAAGGAATACGGCGACATTCCGGACATCGAATGCCTGCCGCTGCAAATCAACCAGGTGGTGATGAACTTGGTGGTCAACGCCGCCCAGGCGATGGGGCCGGAACGCGGCAAGATCACCGTGCGCACCGGCCTGGACGGCCCGCAGCGGGTGTTCCTCGAGGTCGAGGACACCGGCAGCGGCATCGATCCTGACGCGCTGTCGCGCATCTTCGATCCCTTCTTCACGACCAAGGCGGTCGGCAAGGGCACGGGGCTGGGGCTGTCGCTGGCCTACGGCATCGTCAAGAAGCACGGCGGCCGCATCCATGTCGACACCGAACTGGGCCGGGGCACGCGCTTCCGCGTGCTGCTGCCGGTCAGCCACAAAACCGCGCCGGCCGAGGCCGCGCACAAGGAGCAATCATGAGCCGCATCATGCTGGTCGACGACGAGCCCAATATGCTGAGCGCGCTGCAGCGCGCGCTACGTCAGAGCGAGGCGCTGGCCGGCGCGCAGATCGAGACCTTCTCCAATCCGTTCGACGCGCTGAACCGCATCTGCGTCTGCGAGTTCGACCTGGTGGTGTCGGATTTCATGATGCCGGAGATGAGCGGCGGCGATTTCCTGCAGGCGCTGCGCGACGTGGCGCCGCTGACGGTGCGCATCATGCTCAGCGCATCGAACGATTTCAAGACGGCGATGGCGGCGATCAACGACGCCAACGTGTTCCGGTTTATTCAAAAACCGTGGCAGCAGGCCGAGCTGGAGCAAAGCATTCAGCAGGGATTGCAGGAGCGGGCGCGGCTGCTGGTGGAGCTGGGCCGTCAGCCGGACGGCACGGCGGCGCCGACGCCACAGCAGCTGGAGGCCGAACGGCTGGAGCGCGAGGAGCCGGGGCTGCTGGACGTCAAGCGCGCGCCCGACGGCTCCATCATTCTGTAGTTACCAGGCGCCGCCGGTGAAGGCGTACGAGGTGGGTGCCGGCAGCGCTTCGGGCTCGGGCGGCGGTGGCGGAGTCATCCATTCACGCGGATCGACGCGGTAGTATTTGAGGAATTCCGCGAACAGCTCGGCGTGGTGCTCGGCCATCTGATAAGGCTTTTCAAAGAAAGTCTCGGTGGCGACGGCGAAAAACTCGGCCGGATTGGTGGCGCCGTAGTGGTCCATCACCGTCGGCTGACGGTACATCGCGTGCGTGCGCAGGTTCTGGTAATCGCGCGACAGCACTTCCGACCATTCGCGGTAGCTGGCCGGATTGCCGAGGTAAGGAGCGCCGTTGGCGCGGCCCGATTCGCTGTCCAGCTGGTGGGCGAACTCGTGCAGGACGATGTTGTGGCCGTCGGTCCAGTCGCCGGCGCCCTGCTGCACGTCGTCCCAGGACAGGATCACGCGGCCGTCGTCCCAGGATTCGCCCAGCATGCTCTGATGTCCTGGCGTGACCACGCCGCCGGGGCCGACGTCGGGCCGGCGCGCCACGAAGGCGCTCGGGTAGACCAGGATGGAGTGCAGCGCCGGATACACTTTGCTGTGCCGGTTCAGCAGCAGCAGGCAAGCCTGGCCGGCGATGGTGACCGCCATTTCATCGGTGACCACCAGCCCTTCGCAACCGACGAACTTTTTCTGATGCAGGAACTGCACCACCAGCCGCCGCAACTGCTGTTGCAGGTCCGGCGTCATGCGCCGGTAGACAGGGATATTACGCTGCAGGACCGCTTCGGCTTCGGCCGGCAACGGCCGGGCCAATACCCGCTTCAGGCGCCAGTGCGGGTAATAGAAAGGCAGCGCTATCGCGAGCGCCGTCAGGCCGATCCAGATCAAAGCTTCCATTGCCGCGGGTCCGTGTCATGTTCAATGCAGGCTAGGTGGGGCGGTCGCGCCGCATTTCAATGCATTTCAATGTGTTAACGAAAAAACAGCCGGCGCGGTTTTCACCGCCCGGCTGTTCATGATACCCCGCGTGGAGGTTTATTCTGCTTTTTGCTGCGACGGTGCCATGCCGAACAGCGCGGCGACCAGCGGATCGCGCATCACCGGACCACGGTTGACGCGGATCGCATAGTGCGTGTCGTCGGCCAGGATGTGGAAGTGACGACCGCTGCCGGCCATGGCTTGCTCGCGGATGCCAGGACGCTCTTTACGCGGCGGCGCGCCTTCACGTTTCGGCTGGACGATCGCGGCCAGGAAGGCGGCGACGCGTTCAGGGTCGGGGGTCAGCTGGTAGACTGCCTTGCCCAGATAGGTGGCGGTGCCTTCGACGTAGCGGGCCAGCTCGATCACGCCGGCTTCGCGCAGGTCGCGGATGTATTTACGGGCGCCGGAGGGCGAAAACTTCAGGAACCAGGCGATCTCGTCGGCCAGCATCTCGTGCAGCGACAACTCGCCGATCAGCTTTTGCATGTTTTCGATGCGGCGCAGCGTGGCCGAGGTGGAACGGACGCGTTCGATGGAGGCCATCGACAACGCAGGCTTGCGATCCAGAGGGGCAGGCGCCGGACGCTCCACCAACATCAGCTTGGCTGTGGTGGCTTGCATTTCAGTCGAGGCTTTCATCTCGTTCTGGACCAGCTTTTGTGGTTGTCTAACAGCATGCATTTGAACACTCCTTAATAACAATTGCCGAGATTGGTGTGGCGTTGAATGAAGGATGCCGTTTTGCGGCGGCACAGTCTGTGCGGCAACGAACATTAGTGATGCATCTATCCGTTTAAAGATGGGACAAAGAAAAAGCGGATAAGTTTCAGGAAATGTGACGAATTTGATACAGCTCAATCATTTGTGCGGTAGCGAACGGAAGAACCGCACCATACCGCTTAATCTTCGGTCCAACAGCAGCGTTATCACATTGCTGACAACGAAACATTTATCAATATTCGGGAGCTTACCTGTGAATAAAACTAAGAAAATCGCCTTCGCCGTCGCAGCACTCTGCGCGTCGTTCTCCGCCCTGGCCCAGGACGCCGTCATCAACCCATCGTGGTATATCCAGCCGAGCGTCAACGCCATGAAGCCTGACTCCGACTTCGGCGTGGACAAAACCGGTTACGGCGGCGGCCTCAAATTCGGTAAGGCGGTTAACGACAACTGGGACGTGCAATTCGGCACCACCTATGCCCGCTCCCGTGAAGATGGCCAGCGCTACCAGCAAAACACGCTGGGCGTCGACGGCCTGTACCTGTTCTCGCGTAAATCGTTCCGTCCATTCATCCTGGTCGGTGCCGGCGTCGAACGCGACAAGACCAACCTGCGTTTCGACCGCGAGACCCGCAAGAATTCGGGTTACGTCAGCGCCGGCCTGGGTTTCCAAGCCGACATGAGCGAACGCGTCGCCCTGCAAGCGGACATCCGCAACGTGCACGGCTTCCTGCGTGACGACGTCTTCCCTAGCAGCAAAGCCAACAACGTCTATGCGACCGTCGGCCTGAACATCGCCTTCAACGCGCCACCGCGTCCAGCGCCAGCGGCACCGCCGCCTGCGCCTGAAGCCGTGCAACCGCCGCCACCACCGCCGGCACCGCTGCCACCACCGCCACCACCACCGGCACGCTTTGAAAAAGTGACGATGTCGGCGACCGAGCTGTTCACGTTCAACAGCGCCAAGCTGAACCCGAACCAGCCTAAGCTGGACGACATCGTCAATGTGCTCAACACCAATCCAAGCATCAGCGGCGTCGTCATCACCGGTCACGCCGACCGCATCGGCAGCGACAAGTACAACCAGAAGCTGTCGGAACAGCGCGCCAATTCGGTCAAGGCTTACCTGGTCGGCAAAGGTATCGCGGCTGACCGTCTGAACGCTGAAGGCAAAGGCGAAACCATGCCTGTGGTCGAGTGCAACGACAAGAAACGCGTTGACCTGATCAAGTGCCTGGAACCTAACCGTCGCGTCGAGGTGGAACAGATCACCATCGAACGCCGCGTACAGTAATAGCGGCGCGCCCGGCGGCTTAGTACGCCGGGCTGCTTAAACGATGAAGGCAAACATAGGCTCGGTGCTGAAATGCACCGTTTCTGAATGGTTTGAACACCGCGCCGGTAGCATGGGCGCGGCGTTGGCGTTTTACACGCTGTTCTCGCTGGCGCCGATCATCGTGCTGGTGATCGCCATCGCCGGCTGGTTCTACGGACCGCAGGCGGCGCAGGGCGAACTGTTCACGCAGCTGCGCGGGCTGGTCGGCAGCCAGGGCGCCGAAGCGATCCAGCTGGTGCTGGCCGGCGCGCGCAACAAGGAGGAAGGCCGCCTGGCCACCTTGATCGCCGGCGGCCTGCTGCTGTTCGGCGCCACCACCGTGTTCGCCGAGCTCAAGGCCAGCCTCGACGCCATCTGGCAAGTCCCTCCCCTGACCCAAGGCACGGCGTGGGATGTGATCCGCACCCGTTTGCTGTCGTTCGGCATGGTGCTGGTGCTGGCGTTCTTATTGATGGTGTCGCTGGTGGTCAGCGCCGCGCTGGCGCTGCTGGAGAAATACTGGGGCAGCGTGTGGAAGGACGCCGGCGCGGTGCTCACCGTGGTGAACATGGCGATCAGCTTCGTCGTGATCGGCGCGCTGTTCGGCGTGATCTTCAAGATGCTGCCGCGGGTCAGGCTGTCGTGGCACGACGTCACCATCGGCGCGCTGGGCACGGCCGGCTTGTTCACGCTGGGGAAATACGCGATCGGCATGTACATCGGCAACAGCGGCGTGGCCAGCAGCTTCGGCGCGGCCGGCTCGCTGATCGCCCTGCTGCTGTGGGTCTACTACTCGGCGCAGATCTTCTTCCTCGGCGCCGAGTTCGCGCGGCAATACGCGCTGCAGCTGGGCAGCTTGAAGGCTAATCCGCCAGCAATTTCACCAGGTATTGCTTCCACAACGCGGCCATAGTGTGGCTGCCGTGGCCGCGCGTGGCGTCGGTGTAGGGCAGCACCACCGCGCTGCCGCGCTTGACCCGCTTGATTTCCGTTTCCAGGATGTTTAGTTCGGGCGGATTGATCAGGTCGTCGGCGCTGTTGACGGCCAGCAGCGGCGCGACGATTTTTTCCAGCGCCGGCGCCGGATCGTAGTCTTCCGAGGCGCGCAACTGGTACATCAGGTCGGTGGCGTCGGTGGTCTTCATGCCAGCCGCGATATAGCTGTCGAACGCGGCGTCGGCCGAGGCCAGCGTCGGCGCTTGAAGTTGCCGTTGCAGCGTGTTGCTGCTCATCAGATATAACATTCCCAGGCCCACGCGCAGGCTGGCCGGCTGCGTGCTGTACTCGCCGCCCCTCCACTCCGGATCGTTGCGGATGGCGTCGATGACCACGCGGCGCCATGCCCGGTTGCGGCTGGAGATCGGCGCCGGCACGCTGGCCAGCGGCATCAGCGCCCCCATGAACTTCGGATAGCGCTCGCCCCACACCCACGCTTGCATGCCGCCCATCGAGGTGCCCATCACCAGCCGCAGATGGTTCACGCCCAGACCCTCCTCCAGCAAACGGTACTGGGCGTCGACCATGTCGTTGTAGCCATAGTGCGGGAAGCGCGCGCGCAAGCCGTCGCTGGGCTTGCTGGACTGGCCGTGGCCGATGCCGTCGGTGAGGATGATGTAGTAGCGCGTCGCGTCCAGCGGCGCGCCCGGCCCGAACAGCTCGCCTGCGAAGTCGGGACGCAGGAACTGGGCGCCGGTGCCGCCGGTGCCGTGCGTGATCAGCACCGCGTTGTTGACCACGCCGTGCTGATCGCGCACCGGCGTGCCCAGCGTGCGGTAGTGGATGCGCAGCTCGGCCAGTTTCTCGCCGGAGCCGAACTGGAAATTCTTCAGCTTGAAATCGCCCTCGACCGGGGCGGGATAATCGGCGGCCTGGGCGACGCCCAGGACCAGCAGCAAACTAAGGCAGGACAGGATTTTCAACATGGATGCGCTCACTGTGATGGAGCGCATCATCATACTCCTCGGTGGGGTCAAGTCTGACATTCGTACACGGCCTCTGCCGTAGCGAGCGCTACGGCAGAGGCCGTGTACGAATGTCAGACTTGACCCCACCGAGTTGACCCCACCGGGTTTATTCGCCCAGCAGTTCCGCCACCACCTCCATGCCCTCGACGCGCTCGGCCACCACCTTGATGATGACGATCACCGGCACCCCGAGCAGCAAGCCCCATACGCCCCATAACCAACCCCAGAACAACAGGCTGACGAACACGGCGGCCGGGTTCATGCGCGCGAAGCGGCCCGTCATCCAGGTGGCGATCACCGTGCCCACCACCGTGGCGATGCCCAGCGAGGCGCCCATCACCAGCAAACTCATCTTCACAGATTCGAATTGCAGGAAGGCGACGATGCCGGTCGCGACCATGATCAGCAGCGGCCCGAAGTACGGCATTAAATGCAGCAGCCCGGCGACGATGGCCCAGGCGCCGGCGTTCTCCAGCCCGATCCAGCGCAGCGCTACCCACATCAGCAGCGCCAGCATGACGTTGGTCGACAGCAGCATCAGCATGTATTTCTGGATAGAGGTGTTGATGTCCTCCAGGATGTGCACGGTG
>Ga0247815_10002090_pt1 | contig 14870 bp, 10 predicted proteins | sample UWRJL194509B1_FD_181014 | JGI IMG/M metagenome (GOLD analysis project Ga0247815, IMG submission 181014) | Plant litter microbial communities from Arlington Agricultural Research Station in Wisconsin, United States - UWRJ-L194-509B-1 | ecosystem: Environmental > Terrestrial > Plant litter >...
ATCCAGCAACAGTTCCGCAATATTATATTTCATTTCGCTGCCCGTTTGGGCAAATGACATCAAAGGTGTTTTGCCTGATTGGTTTGGTATATTAATATCAGCCTTGCCATCAATCAACTCTTCAGCAAGTAGGGTGTTGAGATCAGCCAGATAGCCCATTTGGCAAAGCAGGTTCAGTGCAGTATTGCCATCATTATCAACAGCGGCATTTATATCCAGTTTATTTGCCAGTAATGTTCGCAGCATTTTTACCACATCCTTCATATCCTGACTCATTCCTCTACCGAAATTACTTATTGATTTCGCCAATAGATAATAAACAGTGGTCTCGCCGCTTCCTGCCCTGAAGTTTACATCTGCTCCTCCTTCAGCCAACAACTTGACTATAGGTAAAGAAGGGTATTCACAAGCAAGCATAAGGGCGGTGCGCCGATACTGGTCGGCTATTTCGTTTAAATCCGCTCCAGCCTGTATCAAAGCATCTACGGCTATAGGATCACGGTTCAAAACAGCCTCATGAATAGTCATGCCACCGGTAGCCACGTCGTTTTCGTCGCCAGAAATTAAAGCTGCTACTTCTTTTACACCGCTGCGCTGTGCATATGTAAGAGGTGTTGTTCCAAAAACATCTTTATCTTCAAGATCAATACTGCTCTTTTCAAGTAGTACACGTACTGTTTTGATAACCGCATCTACAGCACCAGCAATATCTTTTCTGTTCCCTAATTTATCACAAATGGTATGCAGCAGATTCATTCCTCCGGATTCGGTGGCGTCCATTTTAACACCAGCTTCACCCATAGCCTGCAGGAATGGGTACATATAGAGTAAGCCTGCTTCAAAGTAGGCTAGTTTTCCTGAATCATTTTTCTTTTTAGGATTAGTGCCCGCATCTATTAGAGCTTTAGCTGTTTCGTGAATTTCTGCGGCTTTTGCTTCAAGGTTTGGATCAGTAAAATCAAACCTCGTGGTGGTAAGCGCATGCAAAGCGGTATTACCATATCGATCTGCAAACGGTGTAAGACCAGCTTCTTTTAAAAAGCGGACGGCATCTGCATCAGTGAAACGGGCCGCCAGGTGGTAGAGGCCTTCTTCGTATTCGCCGGTAATATTGAGATCTGGCAACTGTTTGTATAGGGTTAATATATCTGCCTTATCAGCCGCTGCTGCAAACATATTACGGTGATAGGTATCCCTGATTTCGTTAAATTCATTTGTCATTGGCTGTATCGGCTATTTTATTGGATGTAATATGCTTTTGTATCTCTTATTCGTATCTGATTATTTGTATTGACCTATCATATTCAAATGTTGGGTGTTTAGCTAATTAAAAGCTAAATCTTAATTATATAAAACATGAAAAGCGCTGTTAATGTTCTTCAAAAAACGTTTGTAAAATCCGAAATAGTTATGAGGGTCATTTTTGCCTTTTTTATTTTAATTTTCGCTGTGCCAGCATTTTCACAGGTGAAGCCTATCAGGACTGGCCAGCATTCCTTTACCATACAGTGGATAACCTTTAATAATAAGAATCCTGGTACTGTGATGGTCAAGTTGATTGGAGGTGGGAAATATAGCATTGAAGGCGAGCAGAGGGACAATAGCAAAAACGAATATGTAACTATAAAGGGTACTTTTACTGTTTCAGACCGCCAGCTTTATTTTGATGGGAAAATCGTATCAAGAGTCGCATATATCAACAGCGGGAAACCTTGCGAAAGTACCGGGCCTGCAGTTTTTAAAGCATCTGGCAAACGGAAATACTGGCGACTGCAAAATATGTTAAACTGCGACGGTATTACTACAGATTATATTGATGTATTCTTTTAAACTTTGCTCATATGCATGGCATGTTTGTTTGCATAAAATAATAAAAAGCTCAGTATGCTATGTTGCTAGCGCAATTGCCCTTCATTCAATATTATAGCGTTTACTTCTTGTATGAAGCGCTCAACATTGCGGGTTTTATAAAAACTTTGAAGCACTATAACTTCCTCTTTATCGGTGCCAGGTTTCAAAAAGTAAAGCTGTACGTCAGTTCCAGAGTAAATAAAATTAGTGGATCTTCTAACCGTTTGGATGCCATTAAAGTTATCAAATGCAAAAGTTTTGTTCCCTAACCGAATAGGGCTTTTTCTTTCAACTGTCCGTTTGGTTATATCTATGGTAATATTTGTGAAACCTGCGAGTATGATAGCAGGACCGCCCACAACGGTAAAAATCAGTACACAGATGCGGCCAATAGATAACTCCTGATCCAACCAGGCGGCTGGGGTGAGCTCATGTATACCTATTAACAGCAAAACCAATCCTAATAATGTGCTACCAATTTTGTTCTTCTTCAAGAGAAATATTCCACTTTGCTGATCAAAATATCGGTAAGTGGTAATAGGTTCCGGTGCATAATCTCCCTCTGCGTCGTATGCATCCAGAAAGCCATGTATTGTTGTAGCCGCTTCTTCAACAAATGCTAAAGCATTTGGATCATCATTATTAGTATAGGCGCAGGATACCAAAATACCTTTCCCATATCTGTTTTTTTTGGTAAATAGTCTGTATTTATAGGATCCATAAAGGTTAGCTACAGGATTAATACCTTGAAGTTTGGAGAAGTGTATTGTATTTATTGGAATAAATCCCATCAGCTTTTTACGCATGATACCGCTGTGGTTATCAAACTCTATAGAAGTACCTGCAAAGCCCCAAAATAAAAGCACCATTAACACGAGTACCAGAACCAGCGGTAACGATTCACTCAAGGTGCTATTTAAATAATAAGTATAAACAAATAGGATTGCGGCAAAAATTACGGCAAGTACAGCGCTTAAAATATACGACAAGCCGTACGGATAAACTGTCACGAGATTGGGTTCAAGCTTCCAGCGGGTTTGAGCTAATGATTTGAGAGACATAAGTTTATTATTAATTTATTGTTGAATATAATTAAATATCTGTGGTTTATCCTATGCTTTTCAAAGCAACGGCTATTAATTTATACCCCTTATCCGTCCTTAAAAAAGAAAAATGTTCCTGGTAACTCAATTCATGTTTTGCATTGTAGTGATTGGTGATTACGTCAAATGACGGAAATTGCGCCATATTTGGTTCATCACATGCTGTGTAAAAAGGCTTAAACTTTTTATTGTTGTAAAATAGTGCGCTTAGCCCTTCAGTAACAATAAATGTTTCTATTTGTCCTGCGCTTACTGCTTCCATCTTTTTCTGCATTAAAGGGCCGTACTGTTTCAAGAAATTGCCTTTACTGTATTTTTTTCTCAGCTTTTGCTTCCAAAGTCCTTCTACCTGAAGTTCATCAAAGCAATATGATAACAAATCTGCATGCAATTGCGTTAGAAATCGTTGGTAGAACCAGTGATTAAATTCTTTTTGATAGTTAATAAAAGTGTAGTACTTATCGTTTGTTGCCTTAATAGAAGAATATAGGGTAGTGTCGCCGGGGTCATCTGTCACCTTACATGAATACCAGTTTAGGTTTTCTGTAGCCATCATATCAATATTATCAGCCACTATCGCGCCGGTTGTATCAATCAATGCTGTTACCCCGTCCCAGAACCAGTGTTCACAAGCGCCGGCAACGTATGTTGATCCATCTTCGCAAACACGCTTTCCATCATGTACCACTAAGGCCAGTCCGTTATAAAAAGGTTTTGCATCATTGTAAGCAGCCGGAATAATAATCTTCCTGTTTTTACCAAAAAATCCAACCCGGTCAGTAACCGGATCCCGAAACCTTATCGTACCTTCCTGCTCACAATCATACGTCATGTCTGATATATATACACTGTCTTTAACAGGCTCTTGTGCAAATAAGGAGACTCTACAGGCAATGAATAACACTACAAATATGTAAAGTGACCGCATACATACCAAACAGAAAACCCATGAAAAATGTTTAAATAACTATATGGCCAAGGACATCAAAGCAATACAATGCCCTAAATGCGGCAGCACCTCTAAAATAGAAATTAAGCCAGACTTCTACCAATGCCAGCATTGTCAAACAGAATATTTTTTGGATAGCAATGACAGACATATCTATCATCACCATAATAGTGTGCCGTCTTTATAACAGTTGCTTACAAGAATTAATTTGACTTAATGAAGTCGCTCAGGTAACTACATTCATCCACGGCTTTTTGGTAAAATGCAGTCGATTTATACTGTTGCATCTCTGTAAAGTAGCTATTGCTTTTCAGCTGTTTCGCATAGGCCTTTTCACGCTTATCATACGTCTCGTAATTATCCATAAATGATGGCGCTTCGTACTGTTTCTGCTCACATTTAGCAGCCATGAATGTGCATTTTGCCTTAAATTCCGCGTCGGTGCTCAGCTCTCTGGCTTTTAAATAATATTGTTTAGCTGTAGAAGTTTTCACATAATCTGCATCATAGTAATATAAAGGCTTCCTGCCAAAATCATAAGAGGACCAGCTGTAGGAGATCATATTCCATGAATTACCATAGGTAGAAGTATTGTAGATTCCAGTTGCTATCATAAAATAAGTGTCCGGATTTTTAGGATCAGCCTTAAGTTTAGTTTCCAATGCTGCCATCCTTGTGGCAAACTGGATTTTGTTTATCCCCTGCCTGATGATCTGAGGATAATCGTTAATCGCTGTCTCAAAGGGGTTACCGCTTGTCGTCCCTTCTTCCTCATAGCGGGCAAATTTTACTTTATTTTTTCCGGTGTTAAATGAATTCAATGCATCGTGGTAATGGTGCTCACGTAGTTGTATTGTTCCTAGCAGTTCGTACATGTTACCCTCGTTTATATGCTTCAGCTCTTCGCTTAAAAATGCCAGGTAAGATGTAACAGGGCGGTTTTTCTTCCAGTTAATAAGCTGTTTGAGCTCAGCAGTGTGAAGATAATTATACCAAAAGTCGGGCATTTGCATAAACTCCTGGTACTTGTAATTGGTGCTGCTGCCCTTTTCGCTGTTCAACATCGCTAGTGCTGCTTTAGCAGTATCCGCCTGGCGAAGGTATGCAGGCGCCAGAACGCTGGCATAAAAGTTACGCTGGGTTCGCGCAAATTCGTCGCCGTCGGCATTCACCTTACTACTTAACCATTTTAGACCTGGCAACAAAGCCGCTTCGTCAACATCCTTTACCTGTCTGATACGCTGGGCAGATAGTAGGAGGCTAATGATTTGTTTTTGGTCGTCCAGTTTACCATTTACCGGTTGGCCTTCCATTTTATTCAGCACCGACAGTCCTTCATCGGGTTTGTCCTCCATAAAGTATAGATAAGCGTTAACCAGTGTACCAACCTGCGGCTCCGCGTACTTTCCGTCGCTGCTAAGCTGAGTACAAAAGCTCCTGAGCTTCTCTATATGGGCTTCGTATTTTGTCTTCACGCTGTCAGGCATTGCTACAAAAAAACTTCCTTGTGCTAAACTTTGCGCTTCCGCTTTTGTAGTTGGCCGGTTTACAACAAACCATGCCAGACATGCTATCCCTGCAAATAGTAAAACCACACCTGTTATATTTAATGGCTTCCTGGCTGATGGTTTCCTGTACGCAAATATCAATAAGGTTACCCCTGCAAGTACAACAAGCATTCCTGTCCATAACGGCCATTTCTCAGTAGCAGGCAGAGTTGGTTGCAATTCTGTTTTCCTTTTAGCGCCCGAACTATAAAAGTGGTCGCTCGTATTATTCAATGCCGGCGTGAGGTAATATTGTTCCAGTTTATTGATTTCCCTTACCAGTAAAACGCCCACCATTGCTGATGCTGGTGCATTCTCGTACACCTTTTCCAAATTTGATGTTCCAATTTCCGGATCGGCGAAGCCTTTGATAGCATAAAGGTTTGCTTTTTCTTCAGCAGTGCGGGCAAGCTTTAATACATCTTCAAAGGGTGCAGCGATATAATGGTAATTTCGGTAGGCTTGTACGCGGCGTTCAGGGTAATCGGCAAACACCTTTGAAAACAGGTAAGCCGACTGCGTGGTATCTCCCAGCCGTCTTTCTTCTCCTGCCTTTAACGCCAGTGCCCATCCCTTTACATGGCTTTTTGAAGGTATTTTTGTAATATATTGCTCGTATATGTTTTTCGCTTCTACATAGTTTTGTGCATAATGGTTCAGCTTCTGTGCCTGATAGAAATACCGTAACTTTATAAAAGGATCTGTTTCGGTTAACGCAGCCTGAAGTGCTTCGGCACCTGCATTTTTTAAACCAGCAGTATCCAAAGGCGCGGGTTCCCAGTAGTTATAGTTTGATTGTCCCAACATTTCCGCCTGTAATGCAAACTGATAATATTTTTTGGCTGCTGCACGCATTGGGTCTTTTAATGCCCATAAAAATTTGCTCGCAGCAAGGCTATCTGGTACAGGTGCGTCCTGTTCGAAAAAATGATAGGCACTTTCTTTACCCGCACTATCCAAATGGTACATTATCTTTTCTACATCTGCCGCTTTTACCGATTGCCCCAAATAATTTGCCCATTCAGCAGCGTTAACGGTAGCTTCGCTTACCGGTTCCTCATCGGTGTAAGTAAAACTGTAGTCAGTAAAATAAAAGGCGCCAAAGTCTTTTTTACCCTGCACGTCCGGATGAAAAAAGGAGGTGAAATAATCATATGGGTCGGGCTCACCAGAACAAGCCACAATAGCAGCGATGCCTGCAAAAAGACATCCCGTGAGGCTAACGAAACAAAGCAGCAGTTTCTTCCAGGTTTTCATAGGTATAGTGTTTCAGTGTTTGTTGGTCGAGGTGAAAATAAATAATATTTACCGTATCGGAGATAATATATTTCTCAATGTAAGATGCTGCTACTTGCAATTTTTCTGCTGGTATGGCTTCCCACCTTATTTCGTCACCCCGCTTTAAACCTAAAGCCGGCATATCATTCAGTAGGGTGTAAAGATTAAGTCCGTTTGCTTTAAATAGCTTTTTGTTGTCCAGACTTTCGCTTTGCAACCTTTTGGCTATCCCAATATATTGCTTCTGCCTGAATACCACGGCCCAGCTGAATATTGGTAAACCTACATCAACCGGCATTGGATAGTGCGTTAAGTTATCACCCAGATATTTTTCTATTTCATCCTGTTCCAATATGGAGTTTTGAGTGCCGTATTTTCGGAGATTGCCCATATTGTAACACATCAGCATAACGCGGTTAACTGGAGGAACCCCACTGCTTTTTTGGTTTTTCAGCTGATGGAGGCGCAGTGTGGCCGATATCTGTTTATTTTTAAGAGAGGCGTTCGCTTTGATTCGTTGCAACAGGTAGAAGTACTTGTCGCGGGTAGTCCGTGTCCAGTCGCAATCTATCTGTAACTCCTCAAAATCCGTTTTGCCCGACTGCAGTATCTTGCCCTTTACATAGTATACAATTTTTGTCGCTAAGTCGTCCAGCTGCTTGTTGCTTTGCATTTTAAGCACTTCGTTGACAATAAAAACTACAGGAACCAAGTGTATATCTTTTGGAATTGCCTGTTTAAAACTTACAGGTGAAACCGGAACAGGGCCATTGTTACCAGCATCAACATCCATTATGCGTACGTACAGCTTTTTGCATCCCAGGCTATCAAAGTATTGCTTTTCTACGGCGTTCTGTTCGTAAACTGTCTTCCAGAAATAAAATGAAGTGTTAACAATACGCTTTTTGTGGCAGGATGTGAAGGTTATCAGTAAAATAGCAAGAATCACTTTAACAGAAGTATTCCTCATGTGCTGCGGTGCTGATTAATTTTCAAAGCCCTTGTTCGTTGAACGTAAGTTATAGCGAAAAAGATCAAACCCATAATAGGGATGACGACGCCAGTAAGTGCTAAACCAAGAAATACAAACCCTATGGAGGGAGTGGCACACCTGGTATCGGGAGGTAGGTTGATAATATCAAGGTAAGTGGCCAGTACTGGAAAAATTATACCCATGAGCAAAGTAATAGCGGTAATTGCAGCGAGGGAGTGACTCACGTATTTTTTAATACTTAATATACTCCATACGATGTGGATTAACGGAGCAGCAATCATCAAAACCAGGCAAAGTAGAAATATCATACAGCAGGTATTTGATATTAATACCAGGGTATAAGGAAAGGTAACCTTAAGCAAGCCGATTCTTTGATTATAAATGGCAACGTACCTGGCCCGTAATTAATATAACGTTAGGCTTTTATTAAACTGCTGGCTAATTGGTGCTACACCTTCAAGTGTTAAATTAACCCAATGTTAAGCTTAATAAAATCTTCTATGAAATAAATTGAAGGCGTAAACTGGCATTTTGTTCCGGGAAAAGCCCAATCTATTGATATTTAAGTTTTAAGCCGCTATTGTTATTGTTGGTTTAACATCTAATTTGTTATTGTTCACTTAATATTACTTTAACCTCTGCTTTAAGTTAGAATCGAACCTTTGCCGCAAGGAAAGAAAACCTAATTAAAACAATTGATGAAGAAAATTTTACTTGCGCACATTAAGAAACGAAAATCAATAAATCATGTATTAACTAAAGGAGGCTGCCTGATGCTGGCGCTTTTAATAGGATGCCCAATTTTGAGTCCCGCAGCAGCAACACCGGTTGATAGTCATTTACAATCCCAGCAAAACATTACAGTAAAAGGCCGCGTGGTAGATGAAGCAGACAACCAGGGAGTGCCGGGAGTTAACATTATGGATGCCAACAAGAAGGTTTTTGGTATCACCAATAACAATGGAGATTTCAGTGTTGTTGTGCCAGCCGGAACAGAGTTGAACTTTAGTATATTGGGGTATGCAGTTGTCAAACAGGTTATTAGCCAATCAACCAGCAGCCTTAACATTCGCCTTAAATCAGGCAGCAACAATTTAAATGAAGTTGTTGTTACTGCATTGGGTATTAAACGTGAAAAGCGGTCATTAGGTTATGGTGTAAGCGAAGTTGACAGTACTCAAATTACAAATGCAGTGTCAAGCAACTGGACAGATGCTCTATCTGGAAAAGTTGCTGGTTTAAACCTGGTTCGTAACAGCGGCCCGGCGGGTTCAAATAAGATAATTCTACGTGGTGAAAATAACCTGACTGGCGACAATGAGGCCCTGATTGTGATAGATGGAGTGGTGGCCAGCAGCAGTTCAAGACGTAGCGGTGCTACAGGCGGCGGTGTTTACGGAACCTCAGGTGATATAATGCCTGCCGACTTTGGAAGCGGGTTGAATGATTTAAACCCTGATGAAATCGAGAATGTAACGGTACTTAAAGGTCCGGCGGCGTCAGCCTTGTACGGACAAAGGGGTGCCAATGGAGCTGTGGTCATCACTACCAAATCAGCAAAACTTGGCAGCAAAAAATTAGGTATTACGTTTAGTTCCAACAGTACCTGGGAGGAGGTGAACAAGAGTCCGGAAAGGCAACAGGAGTTTGGTGCCGGCGTATATGGTAACTCTTATTTTTCGTATGGTACCAGTCCTGACGGGGCAAGTACCAATGCAACAAGCTCTACTTTCGGGCCGCCTTTTTCATTAAACAGCATGTTTTACCAGTTTGATCCCGTTACTAAAACAAGGGGAGTAGACAGAACCCCATGGGTAGCCTATAAAGATCCTGTTGATGCATTTTTCGTAACCGGTTTTGAGTCCTCAAATTCGGTAAGTTTAGATGGAACATATAAAAATGTGGGTTTACGTTTATCAGTAAATCATGCCAACAACGAATGGATTGTGCCAAATACTGGTTTAGAAAGGACAAACGTCTCATTAAACGCCAATACAACCATTGCCAAAAAATTAACCTTAAACCTAAAGGCCACATACAGCAACAGGCATAGTGATAACTTGCCGGCCACAGGATATGGTAACCAATCATTAATGTATTGGTTTATGTTTGCTCAGCCAAACGTTAATACTGACTGGTACAGGGACTATTGGGTTCCCGGCAAACAGTTTGAACAATTGATTAACATTACGACTACCAATCCGGAAAGTCCGTACGCTATTTCTGAGCAATATCTGAACGGTCAAAGGAGAAATGGCTGGTTAGGTAGCTTATCTGCAAATTACCAGTTCAGCAAGGAGTTTAGTCTGATGGTACGTGCTTCAGGTGACTTAAACAATGATGTAAGGGAAACCCGCAGGCCATGGGACGCAGCTGGAAACAAGTTTGCACAGGGTTCTTACCGCGTGGCAAATATCCGTTCTTACGAGATCAATGCGGATTTCATGTTGAAATATGAGAAGTCTATTGGAAAAGACTTTCAGTTAAATGCAACTGTAGGCGGCAGTCAGATGCGCAACCGTTACAACAAACTCGAAGTTAGGGCTGATGGTTTGGTTGTTCCAAATGTATACCGTCTAGAAAACAACAGAAGTCCGTTGGTTTATGTGCCTGATACCGCACGTTTCAATATCAACAGTCTTTATGCAACAACCTCTTTAAGCTATAAAAATTACCTGTACCTTGATCTGACTGGTCGTCAGGATTGGAACAGTACGCTGGCAACTATTACCAGGACCGATAACGTTGGGTTCTTTTATCCGTCGGCAAGTGTATCTTTCATCGCTTCAGATTTCTGGAAACTTCCGTCATCTATCAGCTATGCCAAATTCAGGGGGTCAATTGCCCAGGTTGGTAGCGGAAGCGTTGTACCTTACCGTACCGCATACAGGTACCAATCGGCCGCGGATGGTATCTATCCAGATGGCGCACTCAACAACACGAGAATATTGCCCAATCCCAATTTAAAACCATTAATTACCACTACGGTTGAATTGGGGCTCGATCTGAAGTTATTCGATAACAGGTTGGGTTTTGACGTAGCAGTGTATTCTGGTAATACGAAAAATCAGATCCTGAACAGGATTGTAGATAAATCGACAGGTTACAATGTACAGGTAATTAACGTTGGAAGGGTTGATAATAAAGGTATCGAGGTTTCTTTAAATGCGACACCAGTTAAAAGCCGCTCGTTTGCATGGACCGTTTTTGGAACATTTAGTGCAAACAGGAATAAAATTAAAGAACTTTCAGACAGCTCGCTGGTATTGCGCACCGGCGCTTTGGGTAGCGGACAAATCGTTGCCAATGTGGGCGGAAGCATGGGTGATATGTATGGTAGGGGATATTTGCGCTCGCCAGATGGCCAAATTGTATTTAACCCTACAACAGGCGTAGCCCTGGAAGGTCCGGATCTGATTTATCTGGGTAATACATCACCTAAGTTTAGGTTCAGTTTTGGTACTGGATTCACCTATAAACAATTTAATGTTAATGCATTGTTTGACGCCCAGCTTGGAGCTGTAGGCCATTCACTTACATTCTCGAGGATGGCTTCATTAGGTAAATCTACCATAACCCTGCCTGGAAGGTATAATGGTGTAATTGGTGATGGTGTAGTTCAGAACCCTGATGGTTCGTACCGTAAAAATGATGTGATAGCAACTGATATTGTGGCTTATTATGAATCATTGTACGGTAGCGGACAAGCCGAAGGAAGTGTTTTCAGAACAGACTATCTTAAGTTCAGGGAAGCGAGCGTTGGTTATGCTTTCAACAAAAGCTTTCTGAATAAATTAGGATTGAGTAGCGCAAACCTGAGTGTTTACGGACGTAACCTGTTTATCTGGTCGGCCTGGCCGGCATTTGATCCGGAGTTTGGTACACTTGATAACGGTGATATCACCCAGGGATTTGAAACCGGTCAATTGCCATCCACACGGTCATATGGTGTACGTTTAGTTGTAGGCCTTTAAACTATAGAAATAATGAAGAACAATAATAAAACCTTTATATACCTGCTGCTGGCTATTTTTAGCTTATCAGCCGTTTCATGCACAAAGGATTTTACAGAAGTGAACACTGATCCTATCGGTAATGGTACTGCAGAAGCCCATCAGCTACTCACGCCCGCACTGGTAAATGTGCTCAACACAAATATGGTGCGAAACTGGAATTTCAATAACCAGCTGATGCAGGTTACTGTAGAAATAAATGATTCTGAAGGTAGGGTATTCCGTTACGATATCAGAAGGAACCAGGCCGACTATACATGGAACAACTGGTACGTGGCCTTAACCGACCTGAAAGATATATATACTATAGCGAGTAAACCAGAATCATTAAATAAGTCGTACCAGGGTATTTCACTGATTGCGCAGAGTTGGGTTTACTCCATGCTGACGGATACTTATGGCGATATACCTTACTCTATGGCCAATTCGGGGAAAGACGATGTCCTGCAGCCAGCTTTTGATAAACAGAAAGATATCTATGCTGATATGTTCGCCAGGCTTGAGCAGGCAAACGAATTGCTGAAAGAAGGAACTGCCATAGTAGCTACCAGCGATCCCGTATATCAGGGTGATGTTTCCAAATGGAGAAGATTTGGCAATTCACTTTATTTAAGGTTATTGCTTCGTGTTGCAGGCAAGGCAGAAGTATCTGCTGCTACCATAGCGAAAATAAAGGAAATGGTTGACACCAGACCAGCCGACTATCCTGTGTTTGAAAACAACAGCCATACTGCAAAAATTTTATGGAATGGGACCAATAGCAGTACCGCCGTATTCTCTTCCCCGTTTATGGTAAATATCAGGGCAGTTGATTTTAGAAGTATGCCGGTATGCGATTTCTTTCTGGGTAAGCTGGTTAACTGGGAAGACCCACGTGTGCAGCCAGATTTAGGTACAGGTGGTGTTCCACGATTTGGTCTTGACAGAGGACCCGATGGTTGGGTAGGTGTTTCAAGTGGTTACGCGGCCGGAACAGGTGTAGTGATACAATCGCATTTTAATTCAGATGCCGAAACCCCTGCCAAGCTCACATTACAGACTGATCAAAACACCGGTATTATTATGAATAGTGCTGAGGTAGCCTTTATCAAAGCAGAGGCTGCTGCCAAAGGCTGGATAAAAGGACCAGTAGAAAGTTACTACTATAAAGGTATGGCTGATGCAATTAATTATTGGATGCCAACTTACATCACCAGTGCAACAGATGCGAAGTTTATGGCGTATGTAACCAATGCAGAGTTGCAATGGGACCCATCCCTGCCATTGGATGCCACTGCCCTTGGAAGCAGAAGTCAGATGGAAATGATCCATATCCAAAAGTACTATGCCATGTTCCTGGTAGATTTTCAACAATGGTTTGAATACAGGCGTACCGGACACCCGATATTGCCAAAAGGGCCTGGATTGGTAAATGGCGGCAGAATGCCTGCAAGGTTAAATTATCCGCTGATTACCCAATCTACAAATCCTACAAGCTACAGCAATGCAGTGGCGGCGCAAGGCGCAGATGATATTAACACGTTAGTTTGGTGGCAAAAACCTTAACTCTCTATATAATAGTTATGAAGACAATTTTTAAAAAACACCTCTACATTATAGGTGCATTAATAGCCATATTTAGCGCTTGTAAGCGGGATGATGATTATGTGATCAGCACCCCAAGCCCATACATTTCCAATCTTGATTTAAGAAAGCTATACAGAGGTAACGAAGTAACCTTGACCAAAGATCTTATGCGTCAGGCTGATATGGTTGCCGGCCAGGTGACCTCTGATCATTCTGGTAAAAACCTGCCTGAGGGGTTACTGTTTATCCAAAACCTGAGAGGCGTGAGCGCTACAATTGATTCCATTAGGGGAATAGCGATAAATATTGGTTCTGAAGCGGCAAAGTATGTTCCGGGTGATTCAGTTCACGTCAAAATTGATGGTGCAGTGCTAAAACGCGTTAATGGGATCCTGCAAATCACCGGGGTTCCAATTGCTAATGTGCAGAAGGTGGCTTCGGGTGTGAAAGTTATGATAACACCAGTTTCTGCTGTCACTATGCTTGCGCGACCTGAGAATTATGAAGGACTTTTTGGTGTCATTTACAACACCAATTTTGATCCCAATATTGGGGTTGAGAGAATAGAAGGGGTAAAAACATTTAATGATGGTTCTGGAAACCTTGAAATGAATGTAAATACCACGGCGGATTTTAAAACTGAATTTTTACCTTATTCGGCCAATGTACAGGGAATTATTATTCCATCGGCCACAACGGCGGTACCTCAAATATGGCCACGTGTTAAGGCAGATTTTATGGCAACCAGTATTGTAGTTGATCCTAAAATTCCACTGGGGCCAAACCCAGCGATCATTACCGGCTATTTCGCTGACCCTGACGGTACCGATGCCAACTATGAATACATACAATTTATGGCTACTCAGGACCTTGATTTCAGACAAAAGCCATTCTCTGTATTTACAACCAATAACGCTGGTGCATCTACGCCAACCGGGGCACCTACCAAGGGATGGGCAACAGGTGGTTTAAGAACTTATAAATTAAACATCACCCGCGGTACGGTAGCAAAGGGCGCATTTTTTTATGTTGGTGGTTATAAATTGATAGCTGGCCAGGGCTCTACAGACATCAGCCAGGCAAACTGGGTAGTAAGTAAACTCTACAATGATATGGCTGGCGACGATGGTATTGGTGATAAGACAGCAAATTTACTGGCCAATAGTGGAAATGCCGCCGGTATGGCAATTTTCCCTACTACTACAGTGGATCTAAATACTATCCCATCTGATGTTGCCTTTTTTGCCGGTACCGGTAATGCATACGTTGGCGGCTTTGGTTATGCTATTTGTGATAATGATTTTTATAAGAGAACCAATGGCACTGCTTTTCAGCCATACTATCAGCAAGGAAATAATACAAATAAAGTCGGTGCAAATCCATCTGCCGCGCAATTCAGCTATTTAGGTGGCGTGTATAATGTGGCAACTAAAACCTGGACTACAAAACGGGTGCATAAATCAGTTGCTGTTCCAAAAACATCTGCTATATCAGTCATTCAGAATGTTTCAGGCGCAACAAAAGTAGAATAATATAATGAGTAGCTGGTCTTGATTGGCCAGCTACTCA
>Ga0247815_10002091_pt1 | contig 14870 bp, 13 predicted proteins | sample UWRJL194509B1_FD_181014 | JGI IMG/M metagenome (GOLD analysis project Ga0247815, IMG submission 181014) | Plant litter microbial communities from Arlington Agricultural Research Station in Wisconsin, United States - UWRJ-L194-509B-1 | ecosystem: Environmental > Terrestrial > Plant litter >...
AACGGGATCTGGAAGGCGAGCGACGACGACGACGGGGAGGTGAACGGTCCCTTGAGCGCGACCGAGAACGCGACCCAGAACGCTAGAGGTCACGTCAGCTTGCGAAGAACTGAGCTGGGGAACAAGGTTGCTCACACCGCGTCCGCCAAATCCACGATACCCGTTTCTCCCGCCGCGGTCTCCTCCTCGATCTCCACCGCGACCTCGGCTTCCCCAGCCACCATCGCGCGCACCGTACCCGCGCGGAGGGCCACGATCGTAACCTCCACCACCTCGCCGGTCATCATATCCGCCTGAACGTGTAAGTCTCAGCTGCTACGAGTGATGTTGAGATGAGCGTACCAGGTGGGCCGCGGCGGTCACGGTCATCGTATCCGCGCCCGCCACCATTGTTGTAGCCTCCGCGTCCACCACCCCGTGGTCCGTCAAATCCACCTCGTCCGCCTCCACGGAACCCACCTCTGCCTGGCGGTCCGCTATCACTTGCACCAGGAGGGGCAGCGTCTACAGCATTCAAGTCAGTACAACAAACGATGAGTTTCGTACTCTGGCATAGTAATCGCACCTGAGAACCCGCGTCGGCCACCTCCAGCACCTGGCTTTACGTCCATCTGAGCACGCCGCATCTCTTCCTTCTTTTCTTCAACGAAAGACTTTGGAATACCTCCGGGAGAGTCCTGTGCTTCGAGCAGTATCTCCCACAGCGCGAGCATGAACGGCGCGGTACTCGAGGTGAGGAAGCCGGTTAGGTTAACCTGGGGCGAAGATTATCAGTGGCCAATTCTGGAATGGGGCAATCTTGGACTAACCTGCATGAGCTTGGGGTCCGGGTGTGGCTTGTTCTTGGTGTCCTCGAGCAGGCCCATCGCGTATTCTATGACAACCTGTAAAAAGGCAGAGTTAGCATAGGCTTCGCGAGGCAACAGGAACAAGAAACGAACCTCATCTTCGAACCCAACAAACTCGACAACTTTCTTCGCGATCCAAGGTCTAATCACTTGTAGGTTGACTTTGCGCAGGTCAACCTGGTAGGACGTAATCCAGCCGGGGTGTAGGTGATCGCGAAACGCAGGCGACGTGTTGAAAGAATATCAAGTAGCAATGCCGAATTATACGCCCAAGTTGAGCAAGCGACGTTGGACCCGAGGAAAACGCGGCGGTAGCGTGCGCAGACATTGTGAACAGGGCGGGGATAGGCATGACGATGCGTGCAGGTGCGCGCAAGTCAAGGGCAGGCATGAACATTAAGCACCAACAAGAATCATAGAGGCCCATAGAGACCACCGAAGCAGAAGGGGAGATATCGTCAGCGCTCTATGCGCGGGCAGGACCGCTCGCACGATGACGCGCACCTTTTTGTCAAATTCCGGCGGAAATTTGAGGGATTTGAGCAGCTTGGACTGCTTGTCCGAGAAGCGCGTGTCCTGTTCGGACGATGTACCCTTGAAGAATCCCGCGTCCATGTTGTGTGCGCGCGTGTGAAAGCGTGCACGACGAAACCAGAGGAAGAGGCGCGATCCGCATCGGCGCTGGCCGAGCGCCGTGGTCCTCCTCGACTTTCTCCAAGTCGTCCACTCTTCGACTCTTTTCCATTTGCGGTCATATTAGCGCAAAATCTCAGAATGTGCTGGTCAAGACGTTGCGGGTTCTTCTTACTAAACGCTCCGCTCTGAGCCGGTCATGTTTCGTCACACATAACACATGGGCCAAGTAGTCGTTTACCTTTCAAAAGACGAACGAGACGTTCGCCTCCCAGCTCAGCTCACGCTCACCAATCAACTCGCCCTAGTGGTCGAAGGAGAAGGGTGAACGAGGAGTTGAATGCGGCGTTCACCTTGCAAAGGTGAACGTGCCCTTGCCCCCTGCGTAAATATTCCCAATGCTCTCGGTCGAGCTGCTCGGCGCCAGAGTCAATGCGAAATCCGATCCAAGAGATACAAACCGTAGAATGAGCTGAGTTCGACCGTGCACGAGTCCTCTGCCTCGGCAGGTATTCCGCGCATAACGAGCAGATTGGGTACTTGAGCTCTATTCGATAGCTAGACTCGCGATAAAGCATGTGGATACACTTCGCGAGCTATGTGTCCGAATCTACATGGTTCCGAAGGTCGCTGTATTATCATTCATCGTCTCAACGTTGCACGTCTCCGCAAAACCGTCGTACGCCTCAGCCAATCCAACACCCGTCTCAGAAGCGTGAGTCGCCACCTTGCGAGGCACAGATATCGTAATACTCTCTAGCTTTCCTGCTGCACTTTCAGGTACGCGGCTGACATGGTACCGGAGGATTTGAGGTCCAAGGCGCGTGATCATCAGCACCCGCCTGTCTACATCTACTGACGCAGTGTGGTGTCCATACTCGGCATTAGTAAACGGTCCAGGGGCCATACGGAGCCCTCTAAGCTGCTGAGGTACTACGGATGAGACGGATTGTATGATCTTCACCCTCTGAAGAGATGGTAGGTGTATGGTACGAGGTCCTCCTGTCTGGTTGCGCAGGTGGTCTTTCCAGCCAAAACCTGTCAGGTGACGCTCTGAAGCGGGAGAAAGCTGGGTGAAGACCAGTATCAGATCTGTGACCTTTGGAAAGGCGAGTTCAGCGTGCACAAGCGCGAGCAAGGCGTATCGGTCCAGCGAAAGTGATGAGATGGCGTCCCAAAGTCGCGACGGCGCCAACACCATACGCAGTGACTCGACCACATTCTCAGAGAAGGGATAAGTAGTTTCGATCTCAAGTTTCTGGCCGAATCTGACCCTTCCACGCTTGACGTCGAAGTTCAGATCAAGTGCGAACGAGCGCCCAACGGGCCAACTGCGCACAATCATCTCCAATGCGGGTTGGAACCCTTCGGCGCGCTCTATACCAACTTCAAAATCATCCAGGAGGTGACTATCCCAATTGTTGAAAGCTGCCTGATACTCCAAAGCCTCAGGAATGACGTCATATTGTGTCTGTTTTAGGCTCAGTTGAGCAAGCGATGGCGGGGGAGGTCCGGGTGGGAGAACGCCTCGGCCGCCGATCAGCGAGAGTGTCCGAACATTTGGCAGCAAGTGAAAAACTGCTCGCGTCCGGCTGCCCATGGTAGCGTAATTGAGAAATGAGTTATGTGAGGAAGCGGCTGCATGTCGGTGGGGATGTTCACATAAACTCCGATGTCCACCGTCTTGAGCCGAGGTGCGAGTACGGCCAAGTTTGGAGGTGGCGCGATAAAGGGCAGATGTTGGTAATCAAATCCAGGAGTGATATCGAGGCGGAAGTCTTGCAGGAGTGGAAGACTGCAAGCGAGGAATTTGTCCACATGATCGGGAGCACCTGAATGACCGGAAAGGCTGATATGTAGCGCCTGAATACGCTCAGTATCTCCACGAATCTCCCGCAAGATAAAATCTGTACCGCCCCTGGTGAGAACATGGAGGTTTAAAGGAATGGACCCGGACATTCTGCGTATGAATTGAAGGGCTCCAATGCGGTTGACCTCGCCAAAGGACCACAGCGCCGGATCGGCTAGGGCGATATCGCGCAAATCACGCGAGGTGCTCAGCGCGACAACACGATCAGCCAACGGAAGCCAGGCCAAGATTGATATCCACATTTCACGTGGTACCACATCTAGTGCGCTGCCTGCGCGGCGGTTCCAATTGTTACGGAGTCGCGCGACAGCCGTTTGGGCTGCAGAAAGGAGCTGTTCTGTTTGTTGCTCCAGAGTCTCTGCGGAACTGGTACAGTGATTGAGTTGATCAGCCCCTTGTGGGATCCAGGTGTAGTATCTGCTCACAAGTTGGCACTGGCGAAACTGTTCTTCAGTCGTGATTGGAATAGTGGCAAAAGAGCTTCAACGAAATCGTCCTCATCGTCCAAACGCTTTTCAGTCATCGCTTTATCAAGGTAATCTAGAATGGAGGCGTGTCGGAGGTTCAACGCTTTGGAGGAGTGTGAGTGCTAAATCGCTGGGAAAGAAAGAGCACAAGCGGCCGCCACAAACAACAACTCCGCAGCATCGTGAGACTCACGCCACAAGAATCTTTGATAGTCGACAGAGCAGCTCTTAATCCCTGATATAAAGAATATCACTAACTCTTTTCAAAAAGGGAATAGATTGAGGAACACAAGATGCTGGTGTTCGAATCTGCTTCAGAAATCAGCGTCATCCAAAAGGCCAGCACCCGGCCCACTTCAAACACAACGGAAGCAAAGGTTGGAAGCTGTCTATAGAACCTACAATGCGCTAGGGTAGTAATAACACGCCTTTCCGGGAGTAGCAGTTGGCAGAGGGGCTCAGAGCGTTGGGGTGACAGAATGATTGACCAACTTGGTTAGGCGGGCGAGACTTCTGTCAAACAACTCCGGATTCTCTAAACCCCGACGAAAGCCTACATTTTCAAAAGATACTACGCTGATCTCGTAACATGTATTCTTCAGTGTCCCTGACTGAGCCCGAGACGTATCGAATATGAGTCGGTTGATTCTTTGGCTGAATAGATATGACGAGTAGTTCTGCAGGACGCGAGACAGTTGCCTTTCATCCGCGCACCAGCTCCTCGTCCCATCGGTCAAGCTTTAAAATATCCGGCGTCCATCCAGCGTCCTCCCAAACCAGCTCCCGGGTGTATCTCCCACCAATAGGGCCCTCAAAAGTCTCCTGCCGTCCCAGAGTGTATGGAATGCCGCACAAAACAAAGCGCTCCAGCATCATCATTCCCATCTCGCGTTGACTCGCGATAAACCTTCCAAGTGTCAGGAGTGCTCGGTCTGCCTGTAAATCAACTCTTTGTCGGAGTCCGGTGATCTGCTGCGACGGGTCGAGCCAGTCAGGGGCGATGAAACGGAACGTCTTCAAAGCAGGCATAGTGCAATGAAAGTGTCCTAGTCCGCTGAGGTCCTTCAGGTCGAAAAACCGAGCGTGAGCCGCGTCACGTAAGCTTAGTTCTTCAAGGACCTGGAAGATCGGATATATCAAATTAACACCCTGCCGGATGGCGAAGGTGTCAATACAGAGTGACCGGAGAGTGTCCATCGATGAATCTATCGCAGAGCTGAGCGTGTGAAATGCGCAAGACGCTGACAGTTCAAACAAGCGGCCGTGTTTGAAGCTCCCTTCGAATTTCGCATCTTTGGTTTCGTCTGATCGACTCCTTCGTAAGTGAAGGTCCACAGTCGGATCGAACAATTGAACGCGGCGGCTCGTAACGTAAATCTCCTCGAACGCGACATCTCGGTAGATCGAAAGCGGTTGCCCGACATGCCACGTCGAATGCTCCAAACTGAAGGTAGTAGCCGGATGGAGCGGCGCGTAGAGCTGGAGATCATTCGCCCTACCTCTGTCTGTCAACCGGATACCTAATCTTCTGAGCCGCGGAACCAGGAGTAGCTCGCCGGTATAGACGCTCCGCAACTGGCCGCGGTTATCAATCAGAATCAGAAACACCTCGAGCTGCGGACTATTGGCGAGGATCTCGAATGCCTCACTGTGCACCCGTTGACTACCCTGACCCAGGAGCACCAGTTCACGTAGCCCTGTGAACTTCCGACAGAGAGTGAGCGGGATCCCAAACCCACGCAGGACGACTGTGCGCAGATTCGGTGCGTCAAATGTCAGCGCTAGGGGTTTGAGATTTGGAAACCCGGGATGGTCGAGGTTGAGCTCTTGAAGAATGGAGTAGCTCGGCGCGGTGAAAAGCTCACTGGCACGGGCAGCGTTGGCGCGAAAGTCAAACTCTACGTTGACCGAAGCGATGTGTCTGGCGTGTGCGTCCAAGTTGATACGAAATCCGCCATCGTGCCGTAGCTTGATAGAGAGCGGCTGCGAGCCCGAGCGGTTTAGGAAGGTGGGCAGGTATATGGTGGCTTTGAGACACGGGTCTGCCCAAAGCTCTGAAAAGGAGAGCAGGACGTCGCGCCAGTAGCGGCAAGTGGCAGAGACCTCGAGCCGCTTTGCGAATGAAATTTGGCTGAAGATGACACAGATTATTTCTGGAGGAAGCTTGTATGCTGGAGAGCTGGTGTTGTTGGCTGAAAGATGCGCTGCTGAGCCAGGGTTAAGGATCCGTCTGCAACGGCAGGACACGTCAGCCAGCTCAGGAATGAGACACTCGTTATATCACTGACACGTTAGAATCGCGGTTCGCTGTTCCAAATAAACGCCCTAGCTTTCTCGCTATATGAGAACTGCGACGATCTGCATGGACCAACCTCGACATGAGAGTAGAAGAACAAAAGTGATCGGCTTGAAGCGGGACTTTCGTTCCCAACCGAAGTAGTCTGTAAATCACTCTGTGAACATTTCTATAAAATGGCACAATATTATCTGCTTAGACCCGCAAGAGCCGGGGGGGGGGTGGCACTCGCCAGACTAACGATGTGGTCTTGCCACGCCTAGCCCGCGGTCGTACTCATTGCCTTCACCATAGGCAATCATTTCTAATACAATTTACCTCAGATTCACGTACAATTACAATATATTGTGAGAATATGGCACTCGTTGTGTACTATAACTATACGTCTCGGTTTTTCCAGCACAAGGTCCAGTTCAAGCCAACATGCAATCTGCTGTCACCCGCCCTGATGATGATGCGGCTCCTGTCTATCCACATCGTGCAGCGAGCGGCCTGAAGGTACCCACGGTACTCTGCTGGCACCCACAAGAGGAGCTCGCCGGAAGATCCCACTAACCATCCGTCATCGAGGGTGGCAGACGCAAGTGATGTAGCCGGATCGTCGCCATGTTCCAAAGCTGACTTGCATGCCACGTCCACATCCCACCTACGGATCGTGGAATCGCCAGAGCCTGATACTATGGCAATTGACCGTTTACCGGTCGCAAACGTCACTGACCTGACTCCTTGACTATGACCGTGCAAAGTCGTGAGCAATGCGCCTGTCACCGCATCCCATAAGCTCAGTGTGCGGTCATCAGAGCCTATGCCGATGATATCCCCATTGGATGACCACGCGACAGATCGAACAGTGTCATTGTGAGCCTGGAGAGCGAGTATTTGCTTGCGTGCGCTGATGTCCCAGATGTACACCGCCTTGTCCACACCGCCAAATACAATGCGCGTGCTATCCGGCGAGAATGCAAGGGAGTAGATATTCGCATCGCTTCCGTGGATCGTCTCGTGTAATGGTTCACCTGTCTCTGTTTTCCAGATATAGATTTGACCCCAGGAATCACCAGCGGCAACGAGTCTGCCGTTGGGTGAAAAAGCGACGGTAGATGTCGAACCGTTGCATTTCAGTGGGCTGACAGCTAGCAAATGCCGTGTCGCGACCTCCCACAAGCGTACGGTTCTATCGTCGCATGCTGATGCGAGCCAACAACCGTCGGAAGAAAATGTCACAGCCCTGATGTCGTCTGTGTGGCCGTGCATCAGCTCGCCAACCGGTGCCCCCGATTGCGCGTTCCACAGTCGAACGGTGCGATCCCAGAACCCTGATGTCGACGCAATTAGGCGTCCATCCGGCGAGATTGCCACAGACAGCACCCAGTCTGTATGCCCGAGCAGAGGCGGAAGTTTGGCCTCGCCGGTGTGCGCATCCCACACCCGCACAGATTTATCCTCAGAACCACTGACAATGAAGGCTCCGTTAGGCGAGACCGCCACCGAATTAACTGGAAGGAAATGCGCCGGTAGAGGTTCAACGGTCGATTGGCCACTTCCAGCACTCCAGATCCGGATCGTGTAATCATCAGAGGCCGACGCAATGTGCCTCCCGTCCGGTGAAAACGCAGCTGAACAAACGTTTTTTGAATGCCCACCATGATCAACACGGGGAGAGTTGCTGAGATCAGGCTGCAGGGCCCATACCCGAACTCCCCGTTCATGTGCTGCCACCAGAGACCGACCATTGGGCGAGAATCGGACAAAGTAATTGCTCGCGCGACAATCCAGGACCGCAATCTTCTCCCCAGACTTGCAAAGCCAAAGTACAACAGCGTTGGAAAAGGTTCCGGCAACAATTTTGCCATCCGGTGAGAGAGCAACACTGCCGTACCCAGCATGGAATATCATTCCATGTGCCTCCGCCCCTGTGGTACTGTGCCAGAATCTGATTGTCTCATCACGAGATCTCGATGCCAAAATCTCCCCATCTGCAGAGAAGGCAATTCCGCTGACCAAACCCTTGTGGCCGCTCAGGGCAATGAGTCTCCCGCCTGTCTCTGGATCCCAGAGGTGTACAGTCTTGTCGTTTGACGCCGATGCGAGGCGAGAGCTGTCTGGCGAGAACACTACAGAATTCACCCTACCATGATGCCCGCTCAACCGCTGGTGGGTTTGTTGGCCCGGAATGATATTCCAAACATACACAGTGCCTGCTTCCGTGCCAGATGCGACCCATTTGTTGTTGCCCGAAAAGTCAACCGACAGGACCGGCCCATCTCCACTGCGCAGCGGTATTATTGCTTCAACGCCTGTCCTCGTGTCCCAGACGCGAACCGCACCGTCTTCAGAACCTGAGACGAGGAGTCGACCATCAGGGGAATACGCCACTGAGTGAACCGCGCCACCGCAACCGGTGAGCGTCATGACGGCGCTTCCGCCGTGGTCACCAATACCAGAAGAGTCCACGCTTACGAGGCCGGTAAAATGCGGGAAAAAGTCTCGGTAGACAAGTGAGTTCTTGTCGGCAAATGGGAGCGCTGAAAGGTAAATGTGAGGCACGCTCCGCTCGATTGCCTCGTGAGATGAAGCCACGAAAGAGTTCGCATCACTGAGAAACTGCAAGACTACGGGATCGTTGACCTGTAACGGAGTCAGAAAGCTTATACAGGTTATGATAGGCAACTCACAGCAGAACCTGCGATCAGCAGCAGTCCGGATGCCATGCCAACCTTGCGCAGGATACTGAGCACCTCTAGCCAGGACAGAAACTTTGGGCGGAATATTTGGCCGATCTCCATATCGAATGATGGAGCTTTGGAGGCAGGGTCATTGGAACATGTGGAAGTGGTGTCGATGTGATGTGCCCAATGCAGGCATGCGTACTCGAGTGAGAGAGTTATGCTGTCCGGTTTTGTTGACCTGTTGGGCTGATATGACGAGGCACTCTGTGAGACATTGAAACGGAGATCTTTGCTCATAAGGTCCAAACATGCGCGAGCCAGGATGCTGTGGCCGAGTGACCGGGAAATACGAATGTGGTTAGACGCGCGGCCAAAAAGGTAATCGCCGAAAGAGGCGTGCACTGTGTGCAGGCCGGGTTCCTCGTTATCATCAGGCACATGAACAACGGCGTGCAGACGCCGGAGCGAGCTTCGAAGAATGCCAGGCTCGAGCTTTACAAGCTCAGCTAGCGCTTGCACTGTGAGCGGCGAACGCGACGCCAGGATGCATGCGAGGATTGACTTCAATTCTTCCAACTCCTCAGTGTCGATGTTCTTGCAGTCGGACGCTCCAGTAACGACCAATTCGTACATTGCATCCAGTCTCGCAGTGGCCGCTGTTCCTTGAGCAACGGTTGAGGTCGCGCGCCGCAAGCGAGCACTGCGTGCGACATCATCGTCAGGATCTAGAACGTACTTGATGGCTGTTGAAGCGAAGATGAAAAGACAGTCGGACAATTCGACGAGAGCTCCGACGTCTGCGGACGTATACCAGGTTGCCGACCCATTCGTAGCCTCAACAAGTGTACCTTCTATGTACCTGCAGATGTCCTGTTTAACCTCGACTGGGTCTATGGAGTGCAACTTCAGGATCGTATTGTGATCGGGATTTGAGATCGGTGTGCCACGAATGTGCATCTCCGGACGCGACGTGAGGATGAACTTGACTGAGATTTCGGTCTGGAAGTCTGCAATTAGCCCGAGTAGCTGAGCAAGTTCACTTCCATCCCTCAGTTCGTCTAGAGCATCGATCACAAAAACGATGGGTCGAGAAGTCCGGGAAAGTGCGGAGAGCGGTCGGAAAAGAAGGGGTTCAATTTGTTCGCGGACGGGCTTGAACGCAATGCGGTCAGCCTTGCAAAGCTCAACCGCAAGCGCAGTCGCGAACTCGGATGAGTTGCCCGCCATGATGCGGGCAAGTGTTGGTATGATACGGCGCACATCTGTCTGCGCGATCGAGCCCGAAGAGCGCGAGCAGAAGAAGCCTCCGCCGAAGAATACCGCCGGCTCGTTCCGTAGCATGCGACACAGGGTGAGAGCAATGGACGATTTTCCAGTTCCCGCCATACCGGTAAGCCAGGAGATTCTCTTTGAGTCGTTGATCGCCCATTTGATGAACTTGGTCAACACGCGGGTTCGCGTGCCGATCATGCAGCCGGCAGCGCTGGGTTGCGTATCATCGGCTGCCTCGAAGGCGACCCGATCACCAAGTACTAGTTTGAGCGTAAGTACATCTACAGAGCGAAAGCGAAATGTGCGCACGAGACGCAATTGTTCTAATAGATACCTCCTGCGGTGCACAGTATGAGTGTTGTTACAGCTGATCCTCTCCAGGTTACGGACCTGTTCTTTGACGATGCGAATGATGTTGATAGCCCAATTGTTGTTTGTCGCGTGACCGTTTCCGGAGATGTAGTTCGTGTTGCTGGCCTGAAATGAACTCAGTTTGACTGTGAGGGCCAGGCAGTCAGCAGGCACACCAATGCACGATAATTCGTTTCATCTTTCAGGGGAGGAGAGAATAACCGCTGGATAGATTGAGTAATTTAATATGAAGAGAGGTGATACTAATTACCTGGTGGACACGGTCTAGTCGTTCGTCGGTGCAGACGCTGTCGTCAAACTATTTGCAGGCATGAGCATCATCAGACCGTCTAACACGTGAATTATTGCTACCTGAAATATATCGAGAAGCAATAAAAGTAGTTGGAGTAGACCCTTGATCTCGCCGCGTTTACGTTGAGGCTTCAAGGCTTGACCACGCATGACACCGTAAGGGTTGTCGCCAAAGACATTCCAGACACGCTGGGCCACCCTGGTAGTCACATGAGCGGTGATTAAAATAGAACAAAGTGCAACCTACACGGAGATAGCGCGGAGCAGCTTCTGCAAATGTACGTCGGTGACCGTGGCGCCGAACCTCGACATGCCTGCAATAATCTCAAAGCCAGGAAGTCTAGCTTCGAGCGCAGCAAACTCGTGCTCATTACGACGATCCTGATTGGACGCGTAAGACTGCATCAAACGCCCCAGCAAGCAATTGGTACATACCCCGAGGGAGCGGCCGACCCTAACCAGGTCAACGAGTGCGACCCGAAGTGGCGCGAAGAGGTCTACATCGCCGTGTTCCATCGCACCACGCAGCTCCTCAAATCCTGATTGGCCGTCTTCGAGGACTGGTTCAGCTTGTGAGGTTGAATCGAGTTCGTCCAGTGGTGCCGCATGGACCGCACTTTCCGAGTCGGGTCCGCCCTGAGTTAGGAAGAGACGGAGAGTGCGACGTTTCGCATTCGCCCGACACCTCATCAACGCGACAAATACTAGCAGTGGCGCGATAAGCTCCAGTGCCCGGTTCATTGTGTTCTGAGAGCGAGGGGACAAGAGGTTCGTGAGGCGGGCATGGTGGGGTGTGAGCTACTTAACAACGAACACAGCGTGACTCGTACCTGAGCTTGGACATCATCACAGGGACCATAACAGCAAAAGGCGCACACAAACATGTGTCTTCGGCGAGGGTCTACTGTTCCCTGAATGTTCCCAGCCACCAAGTACGGCATGATTGTGGAGGCAATCGGTCACCGCAAATGAGGTCAAGATAGCGCACCGCGATCCACAGAACTAGTTTGAACGCGGCAGTGATTGCAACACCTGCCGTCTATGAGCAATTATTCTGACTTTGATCCGGAACTCCAGCGCCAAAGTCCATTCACAAGTAGAGCATCGATAAAAAGTGAAAAGCAATCCAGATTCTAGATGGCACAGACAGTTACTTATGAACGACCGACGGCGGAACTGTCACCAGCCCATGCGAAATGTTGTAGGTAGAGCAGGAGGGAAACAGGATCGGATTTGGATCGGATTGGACGCAGTGAACCTAAACTGCTTGATAAGAGTGTCAATAAGATGGAAGGTGGGAAATGCGGTGTGCAGTGAAGAAGACCAGTAGAGTGTTGTGCTTATCATGCCATATCGTGCCGAGCTGTGCCGGCCATGCCGCGAGAAGGGTCCATCTCCCGGCGAGGAAGTACGACACGATGCAGGGAGAGGGTCGGAAGTAATGTGTACGCAGCTGAGAGAGCATTGCCGGAACAGGTGATCCTGAAATTGTCATAATCGCGCTTGTATGGAGGCGGGGCACCAGTAACCGAATGATCGATGACTCACGGCAGCGCTAGAATAAGAACCACAGGATGACTTCAGGGACCTGTGAGCGCTCATAACACGGAGCTTTTCGTGGGAATCTGGCGGAGGTTGCAGCAGTTGGAGTAGCGCAGCTCGCTCGTCCAACAAGCGCGCATCCTGAAAAGGAGTTATTTATGTTTAGGAAGCTGGTGTCACAAAAAGGGGCGCGGTGACGAAATTGAGAGGAAAAGGCGCGACACGCGTCGGCACCACCCGAGCGCCGCGTCCCTCTTTGCTTCTTTATCAAGCAGCTATTGTCCTTGATGCTTTACAAAGGCCTGAGTAAACTCTAGGATCAGTGTGCTAAGCTTTATTTTCTTCTTCTGCGATTCAAGCCCATGCATTCTACCAATAATGGTGGGTTGCGCCCAAAATCTTTTGTCTGACACATGACCTTGAGCATTTATCGGGCGAGCATCTTCTGAGGATACCAGTCGAGAACCCAGCCGCATCTAGTTGTCGTCGTGCAGAATGATCATTGCTTCTCGTCGAGTGGGCCTTATATTTGACAATGTAGAACACTAGGCGATAAGTGATTGTCCTGTTGGAGCAACGGTGTGCTTCGCATGAGCTTCTTCATGAAAACTAAATTTGACGAAAAGGTGTTATCTGGCAAGCTGACACGCCTTCACGAGGTTGGCTATGATTCTGCGGCGGTCTCAAAGGCGCAAAAAACATAGCGAGGGCTTTTCACACCACCAAAATTTAGAACAGAAATTCCGGATGGACGCGTAGAGCCTAACTAGGATGACCCTCGCTTCGCTTCGGGGCGTGGATGTTGTCGTGGGATCATCTAAGCCAAAAAGGTTTGCAATGCACACGAAGTGTACGTCGATACTCCTGGATGTTGTGCTCAATTGAATCTTGTGCTCTAACTTCGTCTCATTATCTTAATATTATGTATGAGATGACTGGAGCTCCTTTGCCTATAGGACGCAAGAGACGCACGGCTTCGGCAAATACACCTCCTCAATCATTCGCTGTTCCTCGGGCTGCTCGTCCACTCTCTGACCTTCTCTCTCGCTACATTCAGTCTCAACCACCCACCTGGGACCAGCACAAAACCAGAATTGGTTTTCAGGAGGAGGAGGAGGAGTAGTGATTTACAATTTAGAGTAGCATGGGCGGGCGTTCGCGGTCTCGGCCGGATCCGCCTGGAGCCATGCCCGACTCGTCGAACAAAGCACGCAAGACGACCCCTTTGGATCAAAGTGTACAAAACGAGCAAGGAAAAATCATTAGGAATTTTGAAATAGAGGTCATATCTATAATATAGTAGTATCGCGCGTTTCCCTCGGCTCTGAAAATGCAGCTGCGGACGACATGGCAAGCTCCCACTCTGATATTGCCTCTCGATACTGTGCACTTGCTACCGCGACATGAATACCGGATAAGCCAGTGATACCCACGATCCGAAGTGCTTGCAACGTAGTCCCAAACCCGACGCTGGCATCTGGATGTCCCTTTGAATGTCCGAAATTAGGTCACGTGTACTGTTCCAGAACCCGAACTGCGGTACTGGGAGCGTTGCAGCAGCCATGAGAGACAGTTTCGTTAGCAGAGGGGTGGCGAGATGCTTTGAGAACGCCAGCGACAACGACACGCATCACCTCATATAGGTCGCGCAAGACTTTAGACTTGAAACTCACTCCCACGTCGAAGTCGACTACCAAGCATAATATTAAAATGTTCAAAGTAATCAAAAAGGGGGACAGCCAGTCTGAGCAACCAACGGCAAGACCGTCAACCACCCATCATGAACCGAGGGCACGTAGAAAAAAAAAGCTGGTGGCGTCGTCATAAGCAAATGTCCAAGTCTTTAGAAAGGGTAGGTAAGAACGGAAGAAGGACTTGGACGGGGAGGCTGATCAAGGCGAACTGAAACTGCGCAATAACAATAATAATAAGGCGGAAAGGTGGGAAAGGGGATGAGCGGTGATGAGGAGGGGGTGGGATGGATGATGATCGTGTTGCGCTTGCCATGTCGTGCCGTACCGAGGAAGAGGTCCGTCGTCCCGGGGAGGGAGAGTGCGGGGATGCGAGGAGATGTACGTGTGCGAGACCATTTACGGGCGCATGGTGATCCTGAAATCACCACCATCGCGCTCGTCAGGAATCGCCACCGGCTCCGCGTTAAAGTCCCTCGTGTCCGGGCGCAACTTTGCGGCAAAGTTGGCGAGGTCGAGACTGGAGCCGTTTCCGTGGCTGGTCATATGCGTTGGCGGCGGCGGACGCTGCATCACGGGCTTGCGGGGTACTTTGACACCCGAGTTGTTGGCGCGTTCAGGCGAGCGAACTGGGATGGCGGGTGGTGTAACACTCGGTCCAACGAGTGGGCCGAAACCGTTCGCCATCATGCCCTTGGTATGCGAGTTCGGGATGGTAATCGTAAGCGGCGGTGGGCTCTTCTTCGGTGGGCTAGGCGGTGGCTGGAGCAGTGTCATCCGTGCAGCAGAGTGAGGGTCCTGAGCATCGGTGAATGGATCCTCTTCGTCCTCGCGGATAGACTTCATCGAAACCATAGTTCCGCCGTTCTGGTATCCGTACGCATCGAGACGGGCGTCAATGACATGGGTAGCCGTGCTC
>Ga0247815_10002092_pt1 | contig 14851 bp, 18 predicted proteins | sample UWRJL194509B1_FD_181014 | JGI IMG/M metagenome (GOLD analysis project Ga0247815, IMG submission 181014) | Plant litter microbial communities from Arlington Agricultural Research Station in Wisconsin, United States - UWRJ-L194-509B-1 | ecosystem: Environmental > Terrestrial > Plant litter >...
CGTCAAGTCCCAGTGGACCAGCAATCGGCTTGTTGTCCTGAGTGGGCCAAGAGTTCCATTGGAAGCCGCAGTCGCTATAGCGAGGAGCGTGTCAGTTTAACCAAACGAGCTCGGGTGAATACCAACTCACGCATCAGCTGAAGCGAGCGCATCGGGACCCCAGGCCGGGCAGCTGAAGATCGGAATTCCGGCAGCAGACTCGGCAGCGCGGAACTGGAAGCCTTCGCCGTAGAAGGTGCTGACGAAGACGCGGTCGTTGACCTTGAGCTGAGCTTCATGAGGACCGAACTCCTTGATGTAATCGGCAACCAGGTTGACGTCGCCCACGGGGAACGAGGTAAAGTCGAAAGAGATGAACATCTTGAAGCGACCCTCTCCGACGTTCGCTGCTGCCTGGTACGCGTTCTGGAGCTGGGTGTGCGTGTAGGAATCAACACCTGCGTTGAGTGCGAATCTAGCGTTTCACGTGAGCATTTTGGGTCAATTGCGCGACGAGCAACCGGACCCACCCGTCAATGCCGACGCCCATCGCTTGACGGATGTCCTGCTCCCAGTCTTCCATGGTGTAGCTGGCCACGATGCCCACTGTGTTCAAGTATGAGCGTGGAACTGTGACGCGAATCCAAAGACAACGAACACATGAAATGAGCAAAGACCTGCTTGGGACCAGAGTCCTGGCGGACAGCGATAGTGTGGTTCGCCGAGTGGCGGTTGATAGGGAGCGTCAAGGCCGAGGCCGCCGCGACGAAGGCGGCGAGGGCAGTAAAGCTGGCTGCAAAGCGCATTGTTGGCAGATAATGAAGCAAAATAAAGCTCGCAAAAAGAAGAAAAAGACGAGAACCAGCGAGGAAAAGGAAGAAAGAGCTGGTGCCTTGGCAGAAAGGGAAGTGGAGAGCAAGTCAGTCTGATGCCCGCTCCTTATGAAGGATCCAGCGACGATGCGGCGTAACAACCGGCAGAAACGGGACCATTTGCTGATCTGAGACTCTCCAACATCACTGCCCGATTCTGCTAATGAATCAGAGGTGCGGTGCAACTCCTGACGTACCCGGGCTGCGGTGTAAGCTCTGGGAATTCATAGTTCGACGATGAACGCCTGGGTACAACTTGCCATTTCTAAAAAGCCATCCACTATGAGAGTAGGGCTTGGACGAGTTGAACTGGTGTCGACACGCGTTCCGCGAGGCGTGCTTTAGTCGAGCGTGGCACTGACTGTCGCGGTGCTGCATGGCGACAAAGACATCTTGATGAGACCCGACTTGCATGCTCGATTAAGGCAAGTCAGCGCCATCTCATCAAACAGCCTTCGCCGATCTGTCTTTCAGTCAGTCGCCGCGGGAGGATGATCAACCAGTTGCACAGCAGACACCGCCGGCTTGCGGCCGTTGCACGAGGTTCGCGAGGGTATTTATCCTTTAGAAGCCAGCGGTCTCTTTGGGGCGCAGTCGAAGCGGATACTCACCCACTGTTGACGGAAGGACGCGAGGGGTATGTTCGCCGGCTGGTGGCAAGGCGGACACCAGCCAGTCAGCAAGCGCCACAGCGGACCATCCCGGTAAATGCAACTTTAACAGAACGCACTGTGCTTCAAACATACATGTCGATAGCGGCAAGTGTCGTGCTTTGGACAGCTACCGTAGCGCATTGGTGAACAAGTCGACGACGTGGTGATTGGACCCGTGCCAGTTCTTCGAAAGTCCAAAGTTTCATCAGTAGCGAGTAATCAATCGGGTGACAGAGTTTGCCCTGCGCAGAGTGGGATTGCAATTGGTGTCTGGCATCGAGAGAAGAGCGCAAGTGGCGTCGACGGCTTTGCGCGGAGTCGCGAGCGCTCTACCAGTCACTCTCGTCGCCCAAACGTGCTTGCTCAGTCATGCGCATTCCTACTGCGTTGCTAGCTCTTTCCTTAGCACTCGCTTCGCGTGCAGAGGACACCGCAGCCAATGCGCGTGCCGAAGAGTTCTTCAGTTCGCCGACACGCAACCACACCAACAACTGGGCCGTGCTCGTATCTGCTTCCAAGTACTGGTTCAATTATAGACATATGGCCAACGTAATGGGCCTGTAAGTTGCGTGTATCCTATCTCCACTAGCTCTGTTGACTCGCGTTCAGATACCGGACAGTGAAGCGTTTAGGCATTCCAGACAGCAACATTATCCTTATGATGGCCGACGACGCAGCATGCAACACACGCAATGGCTACCCTGGCGCAGTGTACTCGACTGCTGGCCGCCAACTGGACCTGTACGGGGATAATGTCGAGGTTGATTATCGCGGCTATGAGGTCACGGTCGAGTCGTTCATTCGACTACTTACCGGACGCGTCGAGCCCGACACGCCACGCTCAAAGCGGCTCTTATCCGACGACCGGTCGAACGTCTTTGTCTACTTAACAGGTCACGGTGGTGAAGACTTCCTAAAGGTGTGTTAGCCCATTACCGACACTCGACGTAGTGCTGAGCGCGTTGCAGTTCCAAGACCAAGAAGAAATCTCCTCCTTCGACTTGGCTGACTCGATAGAAACCATGTGGCAGAAGAAACGGTGCGACAACCGGAGCAATTGTTGTTCGTTAGCTAACCAGTTCTGCAGATACAATGAGCTCTTCTTGATGATAGACTCTTGTCAGGCGAGCAGTATGTATTCGCGAGTGTACAGTCCGAACGTCCTTGCAACCGCAAGTTCTCGAGTCGGGGAGAACTCGTATTCCGTACGTATTCTCAACTGCGAACGCCCAATTTGCGCTGAACCATTGATGTGCAGCATCATCGAGACCCAGAGATTGGGATATACGTTATTGACGCCTACACACTGTTCATCCTCAACTATCTTGAGGGCATCAACAAAACGAGTGACGCCACCATGCAGGATATGGTAAGCTACATGCTGTTTCTGCAGAATTGCGTTCTGATAGTGTCTAGTTCTCCAAGTACAACTTCGAGGACATCAAGTCGAACGCGCAAGTGCGATCGGACTTGTGGCCGCGGCCACTCGACGCAACCCGGCTTACAGACTTCTTCGGAGGAGTTGCTCAGGTCGAGGTGACAGAAGGCAATGCCGGCCTCGGGGAAGGCGGGACTACATTGAGCGAACCTACGGTGGCAGAAGCTGCGGCGTGGAGGGATGTCGCCGAGAGTACAACTCTTGAAGAAGGCGGCGAAGCGGAGGAGCAAGTAACAGTACCTGTACGGAGGGGTTGGGGATACATTGAAGTCGGGGCATCATTATTAGGTTTATGTACACTGGTTGGTTCTGCAGTATTCTTACCATAGTTGTTGCAAGTTGCAATGATCATGTGCCCTGTCAGCTTGTCACTGTGTGACGACCCGCGTTCTTCGCTTGACATCCGTGCCCGCTTGCCTCCGGTTCAGTCTCCGACTGCAAGCCTTCACCACGTTCCCCTTTCTTTTAGTTGTCGACCGTCGCCTTCATCATCGCGCGCAATGGCCGACAACGACTCAGTGCAGCGACCGGTGCGCGTCTCTAGGACGTATGGGCATGCTGCGCCAGCCGAGTCTGTGCCAGAAGATGCGCCAGTAGTGCTCACCAGTATGTGTGCGCAATCCATAAAGCCGCTGTCTAACACGTGAACTTCATCATCTGCAGCACTGAAGCCGCGCGCGCGTCCTGCTCCAGTGCAGGACCCTGAGGAGGAAGACGGCCCATTTGACAACGGCCTGGGAACCCTTTCGGACTGGCGCACTCGACTGCTGCAGTCAGATAGTGAAGATGACGAGAACGCCACTGCATCCAAAGGGCCGCAGGCTGCCGGTAAGGGCTCTAATCAAGCCGGTGCCAGATTGTCACCGCCAGCACCGAGCCATGCATCCACTGTCGCCGGCGTTGTCGCGTCATCACCAGCAGACGACTCGAACCTCGAACAACCTTCGTTTGATTCGAGCATGAACATTAGCATGAGCTCCAGCCGTTCCGCGAATCAAGCCTTGACTACCCCACCAACCTCTCCTGGCAGTTCCCCTGTACACCTCCCACCATCTGCTCTTGGCAAGCCTTTGCTCCTGCGCGATATCACCCCGGACGAGGATCGCCCATTTGCCGCTCGTGCTACGCAACAAGCCAACAAAGTAAGCAAGGCCAACAAGACTGCGAGGGTCAAGCAGGCGTCATCCGCCTCATCCGTTCTTCCTACGAAGCTCAAGGTGCGTCAACCACGCAATTGGCAATTTTTATATATCTCACATATCTCTTCAGAAACCAACGAAGAAGGAGGTCGAGGAGACCAAGCGCGAGACCGCTCGGATTTTGTCAGGTTTGCCCAACTGATGCACCTCCGTCGGCATGTGGTGTCTCACAACTTGTCCAGATCAGCGTGTTCATTTACCTCGCCCCGAGAAGGAATCCAAGCTTTCCCTCAGCGACTTGGCTGCAAAGCTGAGGTTCGTCCAGTTGTTCCAGCTTGCGTCCATCTCCATGATTGACCATATTCTGCAGCAACAAGTGGTCTCAAAAGTCGATGGCGCCTCCTGCGCCGTCCTCTCCCATTGACCGCTTTTCGTCCAGTTCTGCTCTTGACGAACCTGATAACGGTCCATCCGCTTCCCGCGGGGGCATGTCCAAACACGCGCCTCGGGTTCTCGACAAAGCTGCTCTCCAAGATGCGGCAAAACCTCTCTTTGGTCGCACCGTGAAGAAGTCGACCACCGTTAATAGCGCCGACCTGAATAAGACCCTTCTCACACGAGCTCGTCATGAAGCGGCGGCAGCTCGGGAGCACAAAAAACAGGACTGGGTCAGTCGTGGAGGCACGCTCAAGGCTACCGAAGTGGATCGTGTCAAGGTACCAGCGGCGCCTTCCCAGCTCCGTGCCAACTACGACGAGGACGAAGACGCTGCGGACGGAGACTGGCAGCCGCAGGGGCGGGATGAAGCTGAGGCTGATGCCGACGCGTCGGGCTCGGAACGTGGAGGAACTCCAGGAATTGGAAGCGGCGACGAGGACGAGGACGATGGCGAGCCAATTCCCGACACGCAACCTGTAGACATGGACGAAGGCGACACAGAAGAAGATGATGAACCGGTTGCACATCCAAGATTGCCGCGTCGGATACCACTGCAACGAGCTGGTCGAGTGATCGACTCGGACTCAGAAGACGATGATCGGCCTCAGTCGCACATTCTCGTTCCCGACACAAGCTTTGTTCTCCCGCCCAACATGCCCGGCATCGAGCGCTCTGGCACATACTCAGACGCAGTGTCTGCCTCCGAGTCTGAGATGGGGAAGGAGAACTCCGAGTATCGCAAGTATGACGATGGAGATTTGAAGGAGAACGCTGCACCCGCACGACTGCTCGTCCCTGAACTTTCTCTCGGTGCCGAGGACGACAAGGAGAATCCTCACCAGGCGCAGAGCTCTGCAACGCGTCCAGCGCCGCTGGATGTGGACACAGTATCAACTGACGAGGGCGAGCAAGCCACGGAGGCGTTCGAAGACAAGGAGAATCAGCCGACGAGGCGTCCGCTCTCAGTTTTGTCTCGGCGACACAGCAGCTATGTTACCGCCGCCGGTCGCTCGACTCTCGGGCCCGCTCGCACCGCTCAGAGGTCGATGCAGCCACTCGGCGAGCTCGAGCACGAAAGTGATACGGACGAGGATGATGGCCCACACAGTCCCGCTCGGGCCGGCAAGTACCTGTCACACATGTCGCTCAACGACGATGACTTCGGCGGTTCGAGCGGCCTTACACAGCTCTTCAACGACGAACCCACTCCACCTTCACGCCCTCTACTCGGTCGCTCGAAAACGGAATTCTTCCCCGTAAGCGGAACCGCTTTTGTGATCCCTCATTTCTCATTGGTTTTCCTTAACTTCAGAGTCGACGCTTGTTCAGCGACGCAATCGATAGCCCAACTGGCATCTCCTTCACGCCGACGCAGCGGCAGAGGTCTCGGTCTCGGATCACCGAATCGCAACGATTGAAGGACGATGAACTGCTTGCACTGGACAATGAGGAGCCTCTCACACAGTTCGCTGCCTCCTCTGCAAGCAAGGGCGAGGAGTGGTTCGTTGGCGAGGATGGGTGCGTCGTCGTCTCGAATTCATCAATATCCCGCATACCTAACAATAAGCATGTTGTAGCCTGATGACGCAGACCCGGCCGACGTTTACGCCACTACCTGCCTCATCGCAAACACTCTTCGGTCCAAGCCTGGATCCCAGCCCGTTCGGACGCGACTTTGCGTCACCAGGCAGCCTCCTTGAGTCACCCATCGCAGCGAACCAACCTCTCCGCCGGTTGAAACGCAAGAGCGACGCCGAGGAGCCCGAGGAGCTTGTTGGCAATATCCCAGGTTTGGACGAGTTCTTCTCGCCGTCCCGTCCAGCGAAGAAGCAGCGCAATGCGTTCGAGGTCTTGCGTGAGCCCAAGCCGGTGAAGGTCAAAAAGGAACGCCAGAAGTCCGCCATCGCATCAGAGTTTGTGGAAGATCAGGCGAACGAGTCAGATGAAGAGGCGGGCTTTGGGTTTGGCCGTGGCGACGATGAGACGTTCGATGAGGAGGAGATGCGTGCCGCTGTTGAGGGTATGACGGACGACAAGACGATGGATGTGGACGAGTTGGCCGAGGATCGCATCATGGAAAAGCACCAGGAGCACCTGCGTGCTGACGATGAGAAGATTCAGGCACTACACGAGCGGGCGACGCGTGGTGACCTGCGCAAGAAGAAGCGCGATGGTTTGCAGTTCGACGACGATTCATCAGACGACGAACACAAGACCAAGCGTCCTCGCCCGCAGAAAGGCGCGCGTAACATTGAGAATGATACATTGCCCGACCTTGGTGAGTAATGTCTTTATTTTGGCCCCATTTTGTCTCATGACTGTTACAGCAAAGCACGCCGAGACCCTGGCATTCTTCAACGCGTATCACAGTTCAACTGCAGACGACGAGAAAATCGAGCTCCAAGATGCCACCTTCGGTGCCTCCTCCGACGTCGAAGACGTGGACATGGTCGATGAACCGCGCGATGAGGAAGAGGATGAGAACGAGAACGACGGCAGCGTGGCGAAGGCTGCCGGTAGCGATGATGATGATGGTGGAGCGCGCGCTGCTCCCATGCGGCGGCGTCCAATGGCTCAACGGCAAATGCAAGAAGAGTTGCGCGAGGCCGCGCGCAAAAAAGTGCGCTTGGATGCTTATGACCGTGTGCATTTAACTCATCTCTCGTAGGAATCTTTCGGCCTTAACGTTGATGATGCGACCTGGGTGGACCAGGACGACGATGACACCGATCTGGAGGTGGAGGAAGTCTCCGTGAAGGACACCGCTCGTGGTGCCAGGACTACCAACTTTGACCGAGACGTGATCGCTCCTAAGGTGCGATATCTCTTTGACCCGTTGTTATTGCGAACTCTGATCGCTGTATTTAGGCCCAGATTGCAACTGGCCAGGCTGCTAAGCTTGCGGACTGGGCGAAGCAAGAGAATCGCAGGACTGGGGGTTCATCGGCACGAACTGGTGGCAAAGGCTCTGCGGTCACAGGCCACCCTTCGAGGACTGCTTCTGCCGCAGCCAATGCGGCGTCCGGGTCCAATGACCGTAGACGGCGAGCCTCGGCACCGCAAGGATCCAAAGGCACTGGCTTGAACAAGTTCCTCTCTGCGGCGAGAAGCAGAGCATGACTGTATCCCTGCAACATTCACTTGCCTGCTCATGGTATCGTGAATCTTCTTTATTCGATACGCACGGTGTATTTTGTTTTTGTTTTTTGAACACCATTTATGCGCACTGTGCGCCGTCGGTTAAGCGATTGAAATACTATTCTCGCTTGCCTACGTCTAGTGCTTGGGGATGTATAATGCTACAGTTGAAATCCAATATTCGAAATACGGGTCGATCCATGATCGCAGGATCTAGATTGCTGTCCTGCGAGAACTATCTGTCATGGTAAACACACCACCAGAAAGCACAGCATCCACGTTCTCAACAACCGACCCGCCATCATCTGTTTTGCCGAAGGTGGCGAGCATGAGTCCATGATCCCTGACTCCAGCAGCCAAGGCAGGTACATTCACCTGCGCAACGATCAGCAAATTTCTCGATGTAAACTCGAGCACGAACCACAAGGCTAGTGGGAACCATGATGCCGAGCAGGTTGTTGCTTGAGGCGAACTCAGCGGCCGCGGCAATGCTTCTACATCGACCATCTGAGGGAGCGCCTCCTTCCATTTGCACCCCAGGAAAGCCGCAGGCAGATGCGAAGAAGACCGGATCTGAATGACACGGTCAGACGGCCAAGTTCTTCACCGTAGCTTGCACGTACAGTTAGGCTGCTTCCAGTTCGCAGCAGCACAGACGTCCGGAGAGCGAGAGAAGAATGCAATCTTGCGCCTTCGGACCAATTCTGGCAGAGATGGCGACGAATTGAAATCGTACAGCGCCAGGAGTACCGCGGAGACATTGGAGTCGATGTCAGGTGGCGGCTGATTAGAGCCAGTCGTAGTGAAAGAGAGCTCCAGGCAAAGCCCCATGCTGGGAGGCAGGACCTATATTTGCATAATTATTAGCGTCATTCGACATTGTTGGACACGGGGCATACCTCGCAGAGCGTGCGTAGCGGTAAAAACTTGTCCTGCAGCACCGCATGCCAGGCCGTGGCGGTAGCAGACTGCCCGTGCTTCCAATTGTCCTTTCCGAGCCGCTGAGCAAGATGGTTGAATTCTGCAATCGTCACATTGGGCACCCCGAGCGTGTAGTTGGACTCTGGGAGTCGAGAATCGCGACATACAACCGGGATACCGTCGCTGGTGACTTGGACGACGACATGAACGAAGTCACCTGTGAGTGACGACACGGTAGACGGGCGCGGAGAGTCCGTCACGCCAACCGACAAATTGGAGGGTGAGGTTTGCGCGGACGCAATCCTTTGGCCCCGAGGTAATGCAGTAGGAGGTGGTGGCTGAGGTACGTTTGACTTCCAGTACGTGTCAACGGTACCGCCGTTCACGGCGAGTGTCACGCCCTTCAACGGTGAGATGGCGATGATGTCTGCAGAGATCTGCGACTGAGTGATGAGCGATACGAAGCGTATGTCAGAGCAGGACATTACGCACTTCTCCAATGACGTTCAACCGATGATCGAGCAATGGGAGAGTACATGCCGTCATACGCCGCATCTGGGAAAGGGATGAGGGATGCACAACAGCTCGGCCAAGGGTCTTGGATCCAAAAGACGGGTACAGAGAGAACTGAAGTGATAGTTGATCTATAGCGGCAGCTTGGAAGGCAACAGAGACGGGTTGCCCGCCAACAGGAAGCTGAATCTCGAATGGTGTCATCACTGTTTCCGGGAAGGACGAGACCACAAGCCGGAGAGCCGGAGAGACTGCACGCTTCTCAGCAGGGCTGGCATGAACAAAGTTGCGCGGCTGGAGTTTAAGTGGTTCCATGCTGGTACCGGTGAAAGGGTGTCCTAATGCGACAACAATAAGGTGGTTGTTGTTGAGGAAGTTGTGCCCATATGTACGGAGGGGCATGATGGGCGGTGGTAAGAGAAGGCTCGGTATCATGTCCAAGTCGCCGATATCTGACCCTGCCTCGACTTGTGACGGAGATATGTTGATAAACGGACTCGCTTGAGCAGGTTTGCGCGATGTCTTCGTATCAACTGCGCCGGAGAGAAGCAGCGCAACGCAATCTACGTGACCGTGCCATGCTGCGTGATACAGAGCTGTCCGTCCATTCTCGTCTTGGGCTGCACGGTTGCATCCGGCCTGTAGAATGACATTGACACAGCTGGCGTGCCCATTGACCGCTGCGTGAAACAATGGGGTCCATTCGTTGTACTTGTCGGCACGATCACAAACCTCGTGACGAAGTAGGACATCACAGACCTCGACGTGTCCTTCACGAGCTGCTAGATGAAGAGGAAACTCGCCATTCCGATTGGGGATATTTGGTGCGCGATGAGCAAGTAGAACTTGCACAATGGCAACGTGGCCATGTTGAGCTGCCAGTGCAAGAGGGTCGAGTTCTCTGGCTGCTGTGGGAATTTCAGCGGCCACCTGAGGATTGGACAGCAGTATGTTGACGCAATCACGGCTGCCAGAGATGCACGCGTAAACGAGAGGACGGTAGTTCTCAAGGTCCGTTGCACACGGGTCGATGCGTCCACCGGGTCCCTCGAAATCGAGTAGAGCCTGACAAATCGTGGCGTGCCCATTTGTCGCAGCATAGTGAAGAGCATTGCGGCCATATGCGTCCACTCTGTTGATTGGGACGCCTCTTGCCAAGCAGATGTTTACCAACCGAAACTCGCCAGCAATGGCGGCCTCGTGCAGACAGGTTCGGCCGTTGATGTCGTCGACGAAGCCGAAGTCAAAAGAGGTGTCTTTGGACGATATCATGACGTCCGCTAAAGTTGGAGGTGCGACGATGATGGAACGCCATAAGATGCGAGCAACGTGCGTCCGGCTACCGGCCTGAAGGGCAAGCTCGGCCGCCTGACCTAAGAGAACGACCAACGTGGCCTCGTCGCGAGCTGCGATGGCCTTGCCGAAGCTATCCTCCAGTTCCCTGTAGTCACTTCCAACTGGCGCCGCGCGATCTCCATGACCTTCCAGTGACCGTGGTGACACAACAGCAGGATTGGCGATGTCCAACAGACACAGGGCGACGGTGTCGGTCATTTCAGAGATGAGCTGCACTGCGTGAGATATTATTTCCTGTTGAAGACGAGGACGAACCTGTCGATTGAAACATGGAGTGACTTCGACTTGTCGAGATAAGTAAAGCTCCTTCGTGGTGGATTTGGATCGTTTGTCCCATTTCTTGAGGATCTTTCGGAAGCCAGTTGCATTTGCATCTATAAATTGCTGTAATTGGGTGAGTATGAGTAGATATTGCATCAGAAAAAGCACACCTGAACCTTCCCGAGGTCGCGCTCGAGAAGTCTGAAACCCTCCTCGATGGCGCGCCACTCGACATAGTTCAGCGGCGTGCTCTCTGATGTGCTCTCTGATGGCCTCTGCGCGGCTGCCTGGCGTTTAGAGAGGAGGCTCTCGAGACGCAGGCGAAGTTCTGCCTCCTTCTGGAGGTAGAAAGAGTTGATCTTGACGAGGTGGTCAGCCGCCGTACGAACAAACTGAACGGCGATGCGCACTTTCTCTAGCTCGCGCTCTAGCTTTGAAAAGAACGCTGTCCTATGTTCCTGGAAGGCAGGTCCACGCTCATCCGAAGACTGCAAAATAGTAGGTAGCGGCGGCTCGGCCGGTTCTCTACTGGTCGCCTCCCAGAGCGCTGGTTGACCAAGAGGTCGAACGACACCACCAGCGAAACCACGGACGCCTTCTGCGGCCGACAGGCTACTAGGATCGGCTTCTAGTGCTGGGGAGACAGATGTGTTGGTGGTAAGGCGCTTCTTGGTGAGTGACGAGACGATCTTTTTGAGGCTCTTGTAGTCGAGGTAATATGCAGACCAGCCAGGCGCCTGGTTCGCGAGAATCTCCTTGCCGAACTGCACAAGCAAGCCTATTTTGAGCTATATCCCGATGAATCTACGGGCAAAATCAGACCTTCATGGTGGCGTGCAGGCAGGCGCGTTCGAACGCTCCTGCAGCGAGAGGAAGAGGAAGACCGTACCGTTCGATCCGGCCACGGCTGCGTCCGGTGGCGCGTGCGGGTTGACCTTACTCCGCGGTGCTTACAACGGCGACATGTCCGACGCCCAACCGCTGAAGAAGTGTCTTCCCGAACATTGCTTCCACGCCTTTGACGCGTTGTATTGTGCACTCACCCATGCTCGTCCCATTGCCCCTGTGTTCCCCAATGATGAATGGTGGGTCGTTGCTCGATGAGCCACCTTGCGACCGCAACTCTGCTCACATGTCTCTCTTTCCAGCCCGCTTTTCGTAACGTGGGACATCAAGTCATCCCGTGGTTCAGGATCATATCATCTTCGTGGCTGTATTGGCAGCTTCGAGCCACAGTCCTTGCATGACGGGCTCGCCGAGTATGCCACCATCAGCGCATTCCGTGACTCCCGCTTCCGTCGGGTTGAGCGGAAGGAGTTGCCCAGGCTCCAGTGCAGGTGTGTCTTATCATGTCATAGACGCTCGCTCCGGACACTGATCCCACCAATACCGCGACCGCCATCGCTTTGTCAGTGTCTCGCTCCTGGTTGAGTTCGAGGACGCCGAGTCGTATCTCGATTGGACTGTTGGTGTACATGGAATCTACATTTCATTCCCCCACCCGTCACTTCTGGCAACGTCTTCCACGTCGTCGGTGCCGTCACCACTGTCTTCGCAGCCCAACCTTGCTTCGACTCGCATGTCGACCAAGAGGCAGCTGACTGCGACGTATCTTCCGGACGTGATTCCCGAACAAGGTTGGTCCAAGGTCGAGGCCGTCGACAGTGCAATCCGCAAGGCTGGCTGGGACGGTAAGATTACGGAGGAAGTGCGTCGCAGCATCCGGCTGCGGCGTTACCAATCCGTCAAGGCTACGGCGCTTTGGGACGAATATGTCGAGTGGCGCGCGGCAAACGGAGACGAAGTTATTGTCTAGTTTTAGTGGGACCATAGGTCAGCACCCGAATATCTCTCGCTTTGTACCATTTGATTCGGTTAAACACGCACCCAATGCTCTTGTTGCTGATGCTCACGACTTATGTCGGACAGGTTCGCTCCGTTGCCGTTCGCCGCGGCGCACGATGTCATCTGGGAACGACTCGAACGTGTTGCCCGTCTCGACCGAGTAGATGACTGAATCGAGGAATCGTTGCATGCGGCCGCGCCAGCGCACCGATGGGAACCTCTTCTGAACGCGCTGGGTCGCTAACCACATCTTGCGCACATTAGAGCCTGTTGCTTTGGCGATGGCAACAATGAGCCAAAAGATGACACGCTCGCTTGGTACGTCGAGGCGAGGGTCCTGTTCCAGGAACATCTCGAACACGCGCTCCAGGTTCTCGATGTTCCACGCCGAAGTATTGTCGGCCAAATTGGCGAGGCGCTCGCTGAGACTACCCGGACGGGCATCGACCAGGGTCGCAACAGGTGTCGTTGCATGACGCGCAAAGCCGAGGAAGATGGCGCGATAGATGGGCATGGCGGATGCGAAGGCGCGGGGTGTCTCGTCGTCGTCGTGTAGGTCGTCAATTGTGGAGGTGTGCGATGAGACAGGTGTCTCAATGAAGTCTCGAAATACGCGGAGAGCACCCATAAGGTCGCCGTGGTACGCTAATGCTTGTGCAAAACTGCGGTAGGTGATAACGTCGGGAAGGATGCGGCGCGGCACGCTCAACTCGAGCGATTCAACGAACGTCTCGTAGTTCTCCGCGGCAAGACTGCTGAACCGGGATCCGCGTCGCAGGCTCGTGTGCGACTGCATGGCGAGATATAGCTCCCAAGCTGTTTCCATCTCGCCGTGTTTCGCGTAAGCCCATAGGACAGCGTTGAAGGCACCAACGTCGACTCGACTCTCGTCGGATTCCAGCATGTTGAAGAGAGTCTTTCTGACAGACCCAAGCCGTCCTTCGGACGAGTAAAACGGGATCATGATTGCGTGAGTGCGACTGAGAGGCTCGATCCCGGATTGCAGGAGAAGAGATGTCGCGTGCCGAACTGAAGTGGACGACGACGTCAATACCGCGATATTGAGCAGGATGTGGTAAGTATGCACATCTGGCGCGACGCGAGCTGGTCGCGCTGAGATAGCAGTTATTGGTTCGTTGGTCGTTTTCTCCTCCTGTAGTGGCCAGTCCGGCGCGTTGCCTTGCAAATAGTTGAGCATCTCTTGGTACACTCCGAGGGCAGCCCTGTAGTTGTCCATCTTGTGCCCGCGTTGTCCACGACCTGCCGCCGCGATAACATAGTTCCACTCGTTGACAAAAACGAAACGGTCGCGCTCTCGCAGCGTGTTGATGATGCTGAGCAGACGAAGGAATTGGGAGCGTGTTGGAGCAGCGCGGCCAATGAGGATGAGAAGTTTCCTCAAGATACGTGTTGGAACACGGCACCCATTCCTTGATAGGAAGTCGTAGACCTGCCAGGCTGCATCTGGGTCCGATGCGAGCGGCAGATAGTCCAGCAGCATCTCCTCGTTCTCGAGGTCCAGCACCAATCCCCCGGGCAAGTCGTGCTCGACCGTCGGTCCAGCAGTCATCATGAAAGCATCTGCATCCATTTTGGACTCTGCATAGTCGTCCTCCAGTGTGAGTGCTAGTGTCTCTTCTGTAGAAGGCAAGAGTGGTGCCGGGTTCGTGCTGGACGCGAAATTTTGCTGCATGGTATGGGGCAGCGCGTCTCTGATGAGCTCTCGCTTCGCGTGGATCTGCTGAGTAGAATGAGTGGCCTGCGATGCGTCGTGTGCGTCCTCGCCGTCGCTGTTTGTCGGCGAGTATGGATGCGTCGGGCCGGAGAGAAGGCGCGTCGAGGACAAGCGTAGATGTGCTCGCAAAGGCATTGTGGTCCGCAGACATGTTCTGAAGGTGCTGCCACATAGTACCATCTAATCATTGCTTGGAGCAGAGCATTAGCAAGCGGGGGGAAGTCGATCCGAGTGGATACGCGTCAAGCCGTAACGCGCGCTTCAAAGTCCGAACTCCACCCGCTCATTGGCACCTGCAGCCCGACTTCGGTATCTTAACGTGGTTAAAACACTTGAGCATCATTATAAATCAGGCAACCATTGCTTCAACCAGCAAATGCAATTCGTGCATAACGCCAAAGACATGTGGGTGGCATACAAGGTCATACACGAGAGACAAGCAACAACCAACGCTCACGCCTTCTGCTTGAGTGTGCCCAGGAACGCAGACTTCTCTTGGACGGTCTGGAACGCGCCGTGACCGAACTTGCTCGAGGTGTCGATGAACTTGAGCGAAACCTTCT
>Ga0247815_10002093_pt1 | contig 14846 bp, 22 predicted proteins | sample UWRJL194509B1_FD_181014 | JGI IMG/M metagenome (GOLD analysis project Ga0247815, IMG submission 181014) | Plant litter microbial communities from Arlington Agricultural Research Station in Wisconsin, United States - UWRJ-L194-509B-1 | ecosystem: Environmental > Terrestrial > Plant litter >...
CTGCAGTTGTGAGGACACGTAAACTGAGCCGGATACACCACCATAGGCGACACCCTGACAACTTTAAATTCTACTCAGCCCCGCAAATCATGTGGAGGATGTCTGATTTCCCGACTTCGTGGGATTATAGACAAAGAACGCGAGGCGCTCCACTCTTCGCCATGCATTGATTGATGAGCCCCTCGGATATGGTTGGGGTAAATCACCAGAGGTCATAATTCCGGCTCATGTGCCGGGGTGGGCTGGTGGAGCGATCGCGAAACAGATCAACGCCACGCAATCCGGTTCAACCGCTCGGTACCTCGAACTCCACTGTTGGTGTAAGAACAACCAGCGTCAGCTAGAGCTTGTTATGGCGTAGAGCTCCTCGTAGCGTGCCTGTCCTGAGTTTCGACTGTCCTGAGTTTCGAAGGATGGCAGTTCAAGTTGCTTCCGCGAGTCCCAATTACAGCTGTCAGGGTTCCTCCTCCTCTAGACGACGATTGCCTGACGCCCCTATCATGATGCTGCTGTACAATCCGCTTCCTTCTGCTACACGAAGGTTACCAATCGCGGGTTCGGGTAATAAACTCCCATCAAGACGTGGGGGTGTCGCCACTGCGGAGGCTCCTCCACGTGCTTGCGGGGAAGTGCAGCGGCAGTATCCGCTCAAACCGCTATCTCCCCGCTTCGTCTTGCAAAGCAAAAGCTTCAGCGTCTATTGTACGGTAGTCTGACGGGCTCTCAGTCACCCTGCAGGCCACCGTGGACCCGATCGTTGTGTCGTTCAATCATCATGACCATCAAGGATTTTCGCCATCAGGATATCTAGTTGCCGGTCACGCGTGCACTCGTGCACTGCATGATGCTCGTCCTCCTCTGTGATATCAGCTTGGGTCGCATACTACATGCCCACCGCTGCCTCGCTCGCCAGATTCGCCCAATGCTTATCCATCTCCAACACGTGCGCGAAAGCCGCCTCGGTGGAGGGATTATGATCCTGTTCCTGGCTTTTGACAGGCGTCACATGCCGGGGAGCGCGGGCCATCACACCAACAGCGAATGGCGATATGCTTAGTGATATAGGAAGTACCTTTGCGGCGCCGCGGTTCCCCGGCTGCCTCACGGTGGCCTCTCTCGCCCCACGACCATGACTGAGGGCTTTCTCATTCCGCGCGCCGCCTTCGTCCGCAGTGAGCCTTGCGTTGTTGCTTCGAAAGCGTGGCTGACCGGCTCGCTTATCCGTATCGTCATGCGCTTCCAGCGGCTGCGTTCACCCTGTTTGCTTATGACTTTGGTACGCCACAGATTGGCTCCTTTGCGCTCATGCTAATGCCTGTTCCTTTACAGCTTTAACGTTGGACGAGGAGGTACGCCATCTTGTCGTCGACTACTGGTCACGGAACAGGATCTCACAGGTGCCTCGTCCTCGCAGATAGCCCTCGTGTGGGTTAGTCACACTCAAAGTCTCAAGTTCTACGCAAAACTGCTGCTGAAGCTCTTTTATGGCGCAGAGGAATCGTTGGACGCGTGCCACACTTGTCTACATGCTGGTAGGTTGCCTGAGTCTGATTCTGGCGGTCATTTGGCATGACTGATCTCAAGTTGCGAACATTAGATTCGTTACGTTACACTCATCGTTCTAATCATCGACTTATACATGGGAATTCGAGTACATCTATCTCGAGAAGTGAGTGCAGTGGTTGTGGTAACACGTTCCGGTGCTGACGGAAGCTCAAACTGTAGACGTACGCCTAGTATTTTTTCAGCTTCAGAACTATCTCATCTCTCTGCTCAGATGTACGACCTTTGGTATCACTGCCAGCGCGCTATCCGTGCTAGTCATTTCTTTGGTACAAGGTTCGGCCCATCGCGAGCTCGCGCAGTTGGATGCTCATCAAGCTTTTGCTGGCCAGCCGTCTTCCAACTGAGACTATACCTCATATACAATCGGAGGAGACTCATTATGTGGACCAACATAACCTTTTTTGTTGTTCAGCTTGCACTGTGGATCATCTTGTTCGCCGTCGTAAAGAGCACTCCGATTCGTGTGTCCAGCTCCTGCTTTAGCAAGGCGAGCTCCAAACCTGATATTTTTTAAACAGGTATTCAACTACCTCCCAACATCATTGGTACACCTCAGCTGTTCTTATAAATCATGAGAGGGTGACTTATGAGCACTATCATAGGGTCATGCTACCGGTGGCAAGACCCACTACGGACGGCCATGGGATGGGTACCTTGTGCGTCACACTCAAGTATCAAGCCAACCATCTCACCTAGACTGCTCAGCTCTTGCTTTCGAGTTGTGGATGGCAGGTCTGGCTGTCTACAAGCTCTGGCATGAGCCGCGAGTTACCTCTGGTCCTTCCATTCTCCCGCACCTGGTGTATGATTCTATCGTTTACTTTGTCTTGTATGTCGTAGTACCACCCGCATCCGTGTCGTTTCTAACACCTCCACAGTGTTTGCGGCGCCATGATAGCTATGATTGCGCTCTATCTCACTAACCCTGTCGATCCTGGCGTGGCAGCGTCAGGATTGATGACCACAGTCACAGGTATTGGCGGGACGCGAGTAATCCTGAACATGCGCCACCTCCTGTTATCCCCTTCAACCAATCATATTGACGTCCCAGGGATTGAGACATTACCAGTTGCAACTCCCGGACGATCTGGTGCGTACCATTATAAGTTCTGCTGTAATACCAAGGCAATGGTGACAGCTAACCTCCAACGCCTCCGGCTTGACAGATGCAAGGGCTGGGCATACGATTGAACTTGAGATCGTCAATGACACGAATACTTTCGACAGCACATTAGATCAAAACCACACTCGACAATCATCGAACAGCATCGCTGTGTAGGCCTTCTCGACACGCGTTATACAGCTGTAATCCACCGCACGGATGTATACATAACGGCACTTGGCAGTGCGCCGGTAGCTTTGCGATCGTAATGTACATTCAGGCAACAAGTTGATTGTGTCGCGCGAGCCACCGCGGGCCATGCAAAATTAGAGGATGTAACGATAGGCTGCGAGCAAGAAAGTCAATCATCTACTAATTGCTCCACGCGGACAAGCCACTCACAAGGATGAAGATCGCCCAGATTAGCCACATCCACATCGCTCATCATGGGGTCCAAGCCCCAACGTTCACGGTCATAGGGATCGACTGCTCGACCCGTCTGGCTGTCAACTGTTTCTTTGCTGCGCGCGACGACACGCCCATACTTCGCGTCGCGTTCGCGATTCCGTCGCCCGTTATCGAACATGAGGATTATGGCGCAGGCGATGGCCATTCCCGCAAACCCGATTGCAACACTGTGGCCCAGGAGATAGCGAGGTGCAGTGCGGTTTGGGTACACATTCGACGACACAAAGCCTGCGGAGTTGCCCGTCATGAAGAAGATGCCCATCGTAGTGGCGCGAGTGTAGGACGGGCCAAAGCTGGAGAAACAGATGAGCGCACAGAATGACTGAGAGAGAAAATTACTGACTTGTTGCCAACCCATGTGATGGCTGCGGCAATGCAAGGGCAGCAGCCAATGACGCAGAGATGCAGCGCGACTTGAGAGAGAGGAGTTTTGAGACAGTCAATCAAGGTGCAGGGGTTCACTCACCATACTGCACTGCGAAAACTTGCGGTGTCAAAAGGATGATATATCCGATGATTGTGATGCTCATCCCGAAAATTACGAACGGTCCGCGCATGACGATCTTATCGCTAGCCAGCGCGAACGCAATGGTGGCAACAAAGCCAGCCGCGTACGGAGGAACACTGAGAAGATTAGCCCTGGCCTACAAATGAATTAGTGTTTAGTCACGGATAACGTAGTTCAGAGCGCTTACGTTGGTTGCCCCAAGGCCCTTGATGATGCTGGGCGTAAACAGAGCCAACGAGTAGAAGGGTTGGGCGATGCCAATGTACCTGAGAACCCAACCGAAATTAGTACTGAGACTTTGTTAGTCACTATACTCACATAAGAGCATAGGCATAAGTTCTCCAGTCAGAGAATGCCCGAGTGACTTGTGCTCGCGTGAAGGGAACAGGAGTACCAGTCAGGCCTTGACTACGGCGAAGTCGAGCTTGCCACTGCTCGCGTTCACGAGAACTGAGCCATTTGGCCGAGTCCTCTGGGAAGTCGGGAATTAGCCACCAGCCGGGGATGGCGCACACCAGCGTCAAGAGGCCTTCAATGATAAAGATCCACGACCAGCCAGGTCTTCCGCCGACACCGTCTAATTGACGCAGGCCGTAGGCCAGTAGACCGCCCCTATGTCCGAGTGAGCTTTTTGAGAAAAACACCAGAGGAGGAAAATGCAAAAGAAGAGGATGAACACGTACCATGCACCAGCGAGTGTCGCGCCTGCAAAGAAGAGACTGACGACGAGGTTGATCTCGTTGCGCGTAAACCAGTGAGTGAGAAGAAGGTTGATACCTAAGTATGCATTAGAACTAGATGCAATAGAGTCTCAGAGTGCGTGTCACCTGGGAAAAGGCCACCTTCTGCCAGTCCCAACATGAACCTCGCCGCCACAAGTCCTCCGAAGTTATGAACGAGACCCGAAAGAGTCATAACAACCGACCAGGCGATGACTGAGATGGTGATGACGCGATGAGGCTTGAAACGCCTCAGGAGGAGGTTGAATGGCACTTCCTGTAAAGTAGTCAGGGCCCGCTCCCGTCTGTGAACAAGACAAAGGACTCACGAAAACCACGTAGGAGACAAAGAAAACTGGAAGAATTTTAGTTAAGAAATAAGAGGAAGTTGCCAACAACTGACCCGAAAGTGCGATCTGGGACGAAGTCAGTCAGGACGGGATACACCGACGCCACCAAAGCAAAGGGCTCAACGTACCTGGTACCCCGTCGCAGACAAACCCAGACTGGCTTCCAGACCTGCCGTCTTTGCCTGACCAATTGCCACTCTGTTTCATAAGTTCAGCATGTGATCGGAGTGCCTGAACAGTGGAGCAGACCTTGAGGAGCTGTCAGTAACCCCTCGCACAATTCTCAAAATACGATGGTCTCACCTGTCCAGGAAGCTCATGAGATACAGAAGCGAGCAGTATGGGACTATGCGCAGGTAGATACGACGCTTGAGCTTGCGCTCCTCGTCGGGAGTCAAGGCAAGGTCAATGTCGGCATCGTTGACTGGCGATATCGCGCTCTTTTCCGACACATGGGCGCCGTCCTTGACGTCCTTGACGTCGTCTGCGTGGGTCGACGACATTGAAGGCGAAAAGTAGGAGGAAGAGTCACGGGCGGAGAGTCCGAAGCCCGATCTCATAAGCAGCCGGCACACGGCCTCTCGAGGAGAATCAATCATCCGTCGTCATTCGGCTGCGGCGACCCGGTGAGCCGCGGTTGAACATCACGCGCATAATCAGTTGAAAATCCGGGGTATGGGCCACGGCGATTGGTGAGGAGCGCTCCCTTCAGGACCTGAGCACCATGTGGAGCACAGGCAGATCCGTCTAACGCCTCTTTGGCGCCATCCCAAGCCCAGTTGTAAAGAGTGCATGCTGATAATAACCGTGCAGCCTTCAACTATGTACCTACATAAACAACAGCATGTGACATCCAAACGTACACGAGACCCAACCAAAGACTTCAGTGAGGAGAGCGAACAGTCGTGATGCTGCAGATGCCGGCCCGGGACCGGAACGTTCATTCATGGCTGACCTTGATGATCCGCGGCTGCACGGTCCTTTTCAAAACGGGCCTGGACCTTGTAGACCTCGCGCTGCCAGTCGGTCCGGAGAACAAGCCACAAGCCAGCGACGCTCGCGTAGATGAGTGACAGTGTAAGACCCTCCCAGAGTCCTAGGAGACCTTGATTCGCCGAGAACGCGAGGTACAGACCCAGTGGGATGCCAAACAAGTAGTACGCGCTGCCAAGGTGCCAAGTATGAGATTGGGAGGAGCACGCGAAAACCAGTGAAAGCAAACAGACCTAAGATTGATGAGAGCGCCGGTGCCCTGCTTGCCTCGAGCTCGAAGGATGCCGTTCGCCACACCCGCAATGCCGTCGAAGATTTGGAAAAGGGCAACCAGGGGCAGAACTTTGGCGACCATGATGGTGACCTCGGGATCATCGTTGAAAATGACTGCCCACTTGTGGCGGAAGACAAGGAACATCGTGCTATAGACTTGTTAGGATTCAAGTTGAACGGCAGTCGTCTGGCGTACCTCCACATGGCACCTACGAACAGTGCTACTACACATGCCACGCGGCTGGCAACGCGAGCACGAATAGAGTTTTGCTCACCAAGTAGGTTGCCGATACTAATCATTTGGTCAGATGATGGCCACACCTCAACAAAAGCACGAACCGGACAGATGCAGCGACAGAGATCGCGTACGGTGCTTGATAGGTTGTGCTAGAAGATACGAGCAAGATGCTTTGGGTTGCAAGAGCTACGGGACCCAACCTGCTGTGGTGTAAGAAACGAATGTACGGTCAAGAGAGTGCGAACGCACTGGCTTGCGGCCAAGCCGACCAGCTCCCATGACTGCAGCAGACTGAGCTCGGGTTTTCATCAAAAATTAAAATCCACTCACCCACCACTCGCTGGCGATTTGACCTACAAATGCAAGGATATGAGATGGAGTTATCTTGCCGCGTGCGGTACTCACCAACTCCAGCCAGCCCGAGACTGCAAATCACTCCTAAGCTCTGGAAGCTCCGGCGCGTAATCGGGTGCCAAGTAGAGTGGTCAGGGACCCAGTAGACGTAGTACAGGATAGACAAGATAGCTATAAGATTATAGGAGACGGCCGTAGCAATTGGAGCGCCAATAAACCCAAGCCGGATAGGCTCAGGTCCCCATACCAGCAGAAAATTCATCACCGCATTGATAGGTGCAACGAAGAGAATAATTTTTGTGGGCACGTCGAACAGTCCTGTAAAACAGTTAGAACAGCGGCGCTAGAGAGGGGGGAGCTGTTACTTGCCTTGCGCCTGAAGATATCGCCTGAATTGGAACCTTCAGCATACCGGCTCCTGGTATACCTTTGCTACGCACCTAATAATAGCATTGAGGCCATACGCAGGCATACCAATGCTCATCCACTTCAAATATAACGCAGCAAGATACGCAACTTCGGCTTCTTGTCCGAGACGTAGCAAGACCGCTTCCGCATTGAACCACAGCACCAGGATCGGCTGTCAAACGGTTGAGTACTGCGTGTGCGGAGCATATCCGGCCCACTTACAAGCATAGTCGCTGAGATGACCACAGTCATCCTAGGGGAACAAGGTTTGTCAATGGTCACACGACCAGGAGGAGCTCACCTCTGCGCCCAGAGCCCGACGAATTCGGGGTGCCCTGAAGTAAAGGCGCTAGGCAAAAGTGTATCCAAAGCGCTTGTGAGACCGTGAGCGAGCGAAAAACCGCTAACAGAAGCGGTCATCGAAGCCAGAGTAGCCGCTGCCAGTGCCGTTGTGGACAGGTGACCGACTGTCGCGCCGAGTCAGCAGACAAACACCTAAAGCCAAGAGGGTAACCTACTTGAGACGATACTGGTCACCTGCAGAGAGTATTCAAAGATGTGGGCCCTGATGCGGACCGTTAGCATGTTTGGAGGCTAGGGGCGAGGATGGCAAACCACACACCCAAAGATCGGCGCAGTATACTTGAGCAGAATCCTGAGCTCCTCGCTGAACATGACGCCCTCGCGAACAATACCATCGGCTTCCTCATTGATTCGCGGGACCTGTGCGAGTAGTGCATCTGTTTCTGAGGGTACAACAGGCGTTGAAGTGCCCCACGCAGCGTCGGTAACTGGCTCCAACTGGGACCGAGAGAAGCGACGCTCGATGCCCATTCGTGCGCCTCCTCCAGCAGAGAAAGTGCTGCGACGTCCACGTCCGGGGACTGGAACGGCGCCATAAGAGGCGGGTGAATCGTCTGGCAGCAAGCGTGTGAGGGGGTCGGGCACGTTTGTGACGAAACGCGCTCACAGTCTGAATCGTCCGCTGCTTGTTCAGACTCGTCATCGTGCGAGCCATTCTGTGCGTTATGAGTACCGTATCGTGAGAGAACAGCATAGTCCGACGGCAGCGATGACGCTGGCATGTAGTGCGGGAACGTCGACGACATGGTGGTGGTCGGATTATGCTCCGGAGGAAAGAGAGCAAGAAGCGCCAGCGGCTTTCCACCGTTCCGCAATCCGAAAATCCGCCACCCAGCCCTATCAATGACTCACCCGAACAACACTCAAGTGACAGCATGACGTTTACTTCAAATGAGTGCCTTCATGAATTTAACTTGTAGTTGCAGGTTGAGATATAGATACAAATGTGTTCTGGGATATACGATGGACAGGGTCCACCTACCTTGCCAGTAGAACTAGCGCTAATGACGTATGTGGCGTTACCCGCAAGATTAAAAACCTCCCTGACAGGACGGAAGCTCGAGCTAGACTCGCATTGTAATTGGAGATCCAGAGACTCACAGGAACTAGGCGTGCTGAACCTGCTGATGAGTGCCGCGTTGGGAGTCCACGCGCCACCGACCCTGTAGGTAGTAGATGGCTGACGGCGAGCTGTTCCTACTGGTACACCCGACCTTCCCTCTTGGATTTGTTGACATAGACCGAGTGAGCATGCCTGAACTCGGTGCATCCCGTCATTGGCCGTTCTCTTCAAGCCACCGCCGAACCTCGCGCTTGTTGACGAGCCGCTGGATCTTCGCCTGTTCCACCACACTGCGCGGGACGTAGAGTCGCATGATCATGGCTGCCACAGTGTGCAGGTCATCCCACTCGGCGTCGAAGACCTCCCACCACTCGTCCGGCAAGGGCAGACCCAAGTGCCTCGTCGCCAAGTGCACGCACGCACATACGACCGTCGGCAGTGGGAACAGAGCAAAGGCTGGTGTCTGTAACGAGTCGTTGAGGAATGCCCAAGCCTTCTGACACGCGTCGGTGTTGCGCGCCAAATCGAGCACGCGAAGGTAGTTGACGAGCGTGCCATACGGCAAGACGACGGTCGTGTTGAACCCAAGCCGCTTGAGTAGTTGCATCTCCGAAACGACCAGTGCGTCCTTGAGGTCGTAGAAAGTCTGCGAGAAGTACAGCATTGGAGTGTGCACGTATGGACCAGGTCCCACGTGCGCGGCGCGCGAGAGGAGAAGGTCGAAAACGTTGATGAGGTCGCGCATGCGCAGCGGGCATTCTTCAATCTTTGATGCGAGGAAAAGCGCGCCCATGCCAATGTCGCTGACCGAGAATTGCTTGAACGAGGAAACATACCAGAATCTCTGGAACAAAATCTGGGCGGTTGCCATCGCCACTTGATTCCTGCGCAAGCATTACAGCGTCAGTATGCGCTTTGAGGAGAAAGAAGAACGAGTGCGCACTGCTTCAGCAGGATTCCAGCTTGTTGAATGAGCTTGCAGCCATATGCGCGAAGGTCATCCTCGAGCTCCAAGGGAATGCCGTCCTCCGCGGATGGAGTATGGCGGACCTGATCAATAGAGGCAAGTGGGTTGAGCACCCGCGACATGCTACCCGTGGCAGCCATTCGTAGAAACGCGATCACGAGGAAGAAGAGATCACAAGGACAACTCCGACTCCGACGTAAACCCAGTGATTGCTGAAAGACCTCGTGACGCACTTATTATTATCATATAACGATATAAATCTGATTGGAGTTTATGTAGAACATCGTAAAGTGGCTTTCACTACTTGCGAAGAGCGTACAGGTAGCCGTCGTAGCCCTTCTCACCAACCGTCGCAATGGACGTGCTCTCCACATCGGCATCCTCCTTCAGTGCACGGAGCAAGGACCGCACACCCTCGACGCGAGAGTCTTGGTTGCTCTCATCCACCAACTGACCGTTGCGGAAGATATTGTCTACGATGATCACGCCGTTGGACCGCACGAGGCGTTTGGCGTGGTTAAAGTAGTTTAGGTTGTTTTCCTTGTCGGCATCGATGAACGCAAAGTCAAACGTTCCGTCGCCGGTAATCGTGGCCAGCGTGTCGACCGCAGGGCCGATGATGACTTTAACCTTGTGGCTTAGACCAGCGGCGTCGATGTTCTTGCGCGCTACCTGCATGTAGCAGTCAGATCTAATCAGATGAATCAGCGTGACTGCCATGTGCACACCTCGGCATGGTGCTGATCGAGCTCCAGCGTAATGAGCTCGCCGTCTTCGGGAAGCGCGCGAGCCAGGCAGATTGCGCTGTATCCGCCGAGCGTGCCAACCTCGATGATGCGCCGCCACTTGTGCGAGCGAACCAGCAGGTTCAAGTACTTGCCCTGTGCCTGGCTGACTGCGATCTCCGGCAAGCCAGCAGCCTTGCTCCTCTCCAACGTCGCGTCGAGAATGCGATCTTCAGGCAGCGTAAACGAGTTGTGGTAGGCGTCGTTGGCGGCCCATACTTCGGGCGAAGTTGCAGCGCGTGTTGCCATGAATAAAACTCCTACGAGGGCGTGTCGTAGCTAGAAAGGAAGCGCAGGCAGAATCTGCTGACCATTTTTATCCCTCCACGCGTGCTAGTTAGCTGGGGGTGGTCGCGCGTTCGGGCCATCGGGAAACGATGATCCGAACGTGGAGTCATCGTTTCGCTCCCGCGTGTGCTTGCAATTGCTGGTGACCGAATGCCAAGATCGTCATGCTCGCCACATCGAGCGGATGCGCAAAGGGTGACTGAAAAGGTAGATCGCTCGTGTGTACCGACTGGGCAGGTCGAAGACGTTGCTGAGTGAGCAAGGGGCAGGTTCCGGCCGTGCCACCTGTGTTTGCCACAACTTGTCGGCCAACGGTCCACGAGTACGAGCTCGGATTCCGACGCCGAATCTCATGAGGACGTCAGCCGAATATCTCATCGATCTCGTCCTTCGCCCGCTTCTTCTTCTTTTTCGGAAGCGCATTGGTGTCCACTTGCGCCTTGCGCTTTTTCACCTGAATTGCCTCCTTTATAGGTTCGGACACGATGATAGTCTCAACACAAGCTGGCGCAGCAGAAATGATGTCGATCACTGGCCCAATGATGTCGGTGTCCGGTTCAACAAGGATGTGGGCCGTGGGTGCCAAGGACAGGTCGCGTGAAGGAAGGGGCGTATCGTTGGTGACCACGGCCTGACCTGTGTCCTCGTCCTCCTTGACTGCGACTGACTCGACTGCCGCGAGAACAACGATCCCGGGCTCTTCTGGAAATGCCACCGGAGGCAAGTCGTTGGTCTGGTCGAACGGCGACAATACGACGAAGACCGAGTAGACGGCTTCCCATGCTGCACGTGTGGCGTCGCGCAGCTCAACCAATAGGACATCAAACCGCGCGACAATAGCGCAAAGCGTAAGCATCATGCCGATAAACGCGCCAGTCGAAGCGGTGCGCGAGAGGAATTCGTACGCGCTGGCAAAACGAGACCGAGCAGCGTCGATGAGAGTTGCACTGGCACGAGTGCGCTCCAAGATATGAAGAAGACAAGTAGAACGGGGGATGCGCGTCCAAGCACCCTTTAGGCGTTTTGCACTATCAGATTGTGAGCAAACAACACGTTGAAACAAATGCGCCTACGTTTGTGCCGTGTTTTCTTCGCCGCAGCCTCAGCGTGGAATCCAATTCGAGCCCAGTCGATTAGTTCGTGGAGCTTCATGTCTTGTACTCGTAGTGCGAGCCGTTTGACCTCCTGTATACGTCTCCAGAAGAGCGAAATGCGGTGCTGATTGTTATTCTTGAAGTAAAGCGTGTCGAGTAGAGCCAACTCGACGTCGTGTGCCTCAGCAACAGCATGCATCCGCTTGGATGCCGAGCGCAACGCCTTGAGCGTAGCGTCAACAGTAGACATCGACGCCAGAGGCAGTGTATCCCGTGAGACGGTGATCATGGCGGGAGTGACCACCGCTCGCTGCGCGGACATGACCAAATCTAACCTGTGATGACGGCTCGCGCCGGTGCCACCTCGCAGCTTAACCTCATATTCCCGAATCACTTCACACAGGACCCGCAGAAGATGGTTCTTCTGCTCGAGTTGCCCCAGGAACTTCTTGACCGCATAGTCGAGCTTGTTCTGCTCTCAGAACGCGAGCCGCCAGACAACCCGGACGTAGCAGACGAGACCGACAACCGAGTCTTGCACAGCTACAAATTCGCACAATCATGGCGCTATGGGCCCAGCCACGTGCTTTGGGAGCCGTCCTTTGCCTACATCTCCAATGCGCATCCGGTGCTCACAGTCAACAAGCTGCTGTATGCTTCCACGAAGACCGCGATTGAGCGACTGCGCGCAACTCCTGGTAGACTGGTGTACAAGCTCGACGCTTTAGTCGCCGATGAGCGTGTTATATATCCGACATGGACCTGCGTGCCCTTCCAGTCCAGATCTGTCGATCGTGTTGAAGTTACCTTTCGCATCATTGGTGCTGACGCAGACCTCGTGAATGGCCGGGTTCTTCACAACGACCGACAAAAGACGAGTAGCGCACTCACATACGGTGATGGCTCGCCACCGCAGCTGCTATGGTGCTTCTATTATCTGCTAGAGCATACGTTGCGCTGTGGACCATGCAGTAGACCAATCATAGATCGACACGACGACCATCAGGTTGTGATCAAGAGCCTCAGTATTAACGCAGTCCTACATCCGACTGCACTTTCGTGGCCGGAAGATGTGGACTTCAGCGAGTGGATCAAACCTCGGCGTGAAAATCGCTATGGGCCTCGAGAGCCCGACACTGACTCGGATGACGATGAGGAGTCGGCCAGGGATAGTTCTAAGGAAGAGAGTATCGTTCTAAAGAAGCCCATTGTCGACCGCCAGTGTCTTTCCATGTTGCCCACCACACTCATAGGCGCGCTCTGGAGGCACTTCCACAACCTACTCTCTATGGGGTATCACACTTCACGGTACGGCGCGCTTCTTCACGAGCGCATCGGAATAATGGAGTTCTATGTTGAGGGTGAGATTGCACGCGACATCTCGATCGGCGAAATCTTGCGACGCATCAACAAAACAAGCGAACGGGATACCTTCGGCGACATTACTTCGGAGAAGAGGGTGGAACATTTCATAGCTTGGAAAGAGCAGGCGATCGAGAAGCGGATAGAACGTGGCTTGGGCTTTGCCCCGACTGCGCATCCTGCACTTGTTGACCTGACGAAGGTTCGGCCGCTCCAGGTTTTCTGAACATTTCTTTCGTACATGTCCGCCGTGCACTATCTAGCGATACGTATCTGCCACATTTTTCACTCCACTGTCCCAAACCTGCAGCTCGCGCTCAATCATTTTGATCATCTCCTCGACGGTCTTGACCGTTTGCGCGCCGCCCACCACACCGAACCCAATTAAAAGCTCTGCACGCGCGCGTACAAGGGTTTGTAGTGCTAGTCGAAGTCGTGCGGGTCCCGGCGGCGGTAAGGTCGTTGTAGCTCCAGTTTGTGCAATAGCACCTTGAGTTGGGGCTGCTGCGTCGACTGCTAGGAGCTTTCCAAGCTCAGCTAGCGCCACTCCGCGGACTGGATGTCCGCTAGGAAACGCGTCCTGCATGCCTGCTTGCGCGCGGAACGCTACGGTGATCGCTTCGTCGAGGAACTCGCCATTGCCTTCGGCTCCCAGAGCGCCTGAAGCGATGAGCAGCGATACGTGCAGACGCAGCAGTGCAAGTGTTGGATGAGAGCTTGGTGGAGCTAGCGAGCCAAGGAGTGCTAGAGAATTTTTCGTCAACCGCAGCGCACGTTCTGGGTCTGGATATTGCGTCAGCAGCGAAACTGATCACAGCACCGAACGTACTTACTCGACCGCTCGAGCGCCGTGGCCTTTTCAACTGCTTCGCAGCCAATGCGCACCCTGTCCAATGCCTCCTCCTGCGCTTCGCTCGAGTAGTTGCGTTGGCAATTGTTGCATACCATCGGTTGGTGCTCGGCTGCCAGGTCTTCAGCACAGGAGCACAGCACGAGCCATCGGCCTGACCTTCTGGTTCCTCTGCGTCGGGAAGTGCACACAATCCACCACAGTTCTTGGGACACGTAACCGCCCATCGCGGATCCGGTGTTACTGGCGTTGTGGAGGTGCACAAGCTGCATTCACACTTGAAGCCGTACGTCTCACGCAATTGCGACCGCCTCAAATGACGGGGTTGCGAAACGTCGATATACGCGGCCAAAATCTGTTGAAGCGGCTTGAGGCTCAGGTAGAAGCTGTCAAGATGTAAAGTATACCTCTTCGCCTGGTGCAATCTCACGCAATGCGACCAGCACCATCCGGGGCTCACGCTCTCGCGGCGTGTCGGCGTAGTGCGGAAACACGACCGCTGCGTTTGGTGCGCAAGAATGATTTGCAAGTGCAATACTCGGTGAGACACAAACACCGATTGGGTCTAGCGAAGGAGATGATAAGGTAAACGAATTTGTGGTGAACTGGATGGCCATCGTCAGGAGTGGTTCACTCAATGCGTTGAGCCTTGTGCACCTGCGAGATCATATCGACGAGCTCTCCAGCGCTGTTGATGCCAAATTGAACAAGATCCTGCGGGCCAGCAAGACCCATAAACCTGACGATCGCATGTGCCAGATGTGTGTGCGATTCAGCCGCCGCAGGAGGCAACGAGCCGCGAACTGTGAAAGCCAACGTCAGAATGCCCGTGTGTCCCAGTAAGTCACGAAACGCACGCACGAGACTGCATAGAGACGATCTGCTTGATCTACGATGTATAATATGAGCGCCATAGCTTACACTAACGAAAGAGGTACGTCAACACACCCAGTTGTGATCGGGCCCGTAGCGAGCTCTCGCGCGAAGTATCCTCGCAAGACATCGCACGGCCTCTCCAGGAACACGTAGTTCATCATTCGGAGCTTCTTTAGCCCACTGTAGCAGGCCTGAACACTCCGCCTTGTGGTCTTTCCA
>Ga0247815_10002094_pt1 | contig 14843 bp, 18 predicted proteins | sample UWRJL194509B1_FD_181014 | JGI IMG/M metagenome (GOLD analysis project Ga0247815, IMG submission 181014) | Plant litter microbial communities from Arlington Agricultural Research Station in Wisconsin, United States - UWRJ-L194-509B-1 | ecosystem: Environmental > Terrestrial > Plant litter >...
TACTGCCTGAAACACATGGTTATGTTTTGGTGAAACAATGCGAGGGTGCAGTGCGGGCGCCATCGATTGATAAGTTTCAGCTGACCGTCGGGCAGGTCCGAGGCCGCTCCTGCGCTGCCTGTGGAGACCCGTGCGGCCATCAAAATACAACAGCTCCGCGGCCGGGAGCAACTTCAGCTAGCCGTTATCACGATTGACAGCTGCATCACGGCTCGAGATCGCAGGCATTGTGCTACTTGGCACCTCCGCGCGTTACACAAAGCGGTCGGACTCTGCATACACTCACAGAGCCTGAAACGTGCCACAGATACACTTCAAAGCACAACAAATCAATGAATTTGATTCAATGACCAAGATCCGATCTATCATAAAGGTCTACAGAACTGCCAAAAGGATTCAACGGCTGACCGCTTACACCAACCGCTCAGGCTTTGATGAGGCAAGCTAAGATCTCTTCGCCTAATTTTGTCGCCGAATCTGGGTTCTGGCCCGTGCTGCGGAGTATGTAAGAACGGGGATTGCTCGACCCGGGTGACACCTGCGCTCACATGAGGTTGTCCGCGACGGTAACGTGCACTTCGCCAGGGCCAGACGACTCGAACTTGCCACCAAGCTCCTTGATCTACGGCATGTCAGAAATAGCTTGTTTAGAATATAAAATAAACGGGCTCACTTTGTCCTCGACGAGCAAGGGGTGTAAGACATCCAGTTGAATGCGATCTCTGCAACGCCGCGTCAGATGGGGCCGTCTATCACCGAACCAGTTCTGGGCGAACCTTCGGCATCGGTGAAACTATTCACGGCACGACCCGCGAAAATGCTCTTGCCGTTGGTGTCGACGGCGCCGATCAGAGCGCTGCACATGTGTGTCAGAGGAGCCTGTGGTGTGAGGATGGGAAATAGGTCTCACGCTGGTCCGTGGCAGACAGCTGCCGTGATCTTTCCGCTCTGGAAGAACTGCGGCCGCAACTTTAGCAGCAATCAGAAATAACAGGGAATTGGCTGACGCACAGTGCTGGCAATTTTGGCATTCACGGGATCATGCGCAAGATCGAGCACAGGTCCATGGCTGCGTCGATGGATGGTGAGTGTTTCGGAACACAGGTACGTCACTCTCGTTCCGTACCCTCCAGGATAGAAGACGGCGACGTAGTTGGATGGATCGACTTGCTCCAGAGTGATTGCGCTTGCAAGTTTGGACTTGACGGTCTCGTCTTACAGGAAATGTGTAGCGATCTCGTCTTCGAGGGTCAGCTGCGAGGTGGGGATAATGAGGGTTTGAACACCAGAGGACCGCACCGACCAAGTAGCACACCTTCGCACTCAGAAGGTCAGCTTGTGGATTAGGGCCTTTCGGTGCGGCAAAGTCGATGTCAAAGTGCTTCAACAGGATGTGGTACGGGTGCGCAGCTAGAGCCAGATCAGCGATGCTATATGTGCCACTGGCAAGCTCGATACCTACCTTCAGAGACCCACCACCCGGTTTCGCCACCAATGAGATTCTTGCCATCGGAGGAAAACACGAACAAAATGGGAGGCATCGCAAGTGTGAAGTATCGGGGAGTACGAACGGATGGATGTGTTGTATCTGTAGGAGCCGTTGAACGAGGATGGGATGGGCTTTGCAGCAGTGGTTTACATCGGATGCGGTGCGGGATACGGTCACCGCGACCGAGGTTCGCGGCGTCAAGCCTGGTGACCAAGAGCAAGGCGGTCGCCAGTGACCCAGACGAGGCAGACACAGTTCGGTATGCATCTGTTAAAACTATGGATCAACGACACGGATGCAGCCAGGCTGACAAAGACCATTGAATTGGGTCTAACCCGTACAGCGCGGTCGTCGGGACGCATGAGCAGTTGTGACGGAACCTAGCAGATGGCGCCGTGTTGTCTTCTTCAGATGGAAGGCCATTTCAATGTCGCGAGTTCAGGCCCATGGGCCCAAAAAATGGCTCGTCACAGTACAGAGGCATTGGACTGATACGATTGAGACGAGCAACTTCGATGCCGCAGGTCTGGCGAGCATATTGTTCAGTATGTCTTGCATATTATGACGCAGGTGGGTCCTCGCAAAGAAAGCAAGCACCACGCATCGCGAAGGCTCAGTGCCCAACATTTACGATGTCTGCAACGGTTAATGGCGTAAGACAGGGTGATGAACGGCACAAGCCGGATGACTCGCAGGGTCGCTCCTTGTCCTTGTACCATGGCGACCTGGTTCAACGAACTGCCCACGGAACGCGTGCAGCAGATTCTCGTCCATACTTTGGCCTCTCAGCATGATCCTCTGCGGCGAGCTACCTTCGCGGTGCGGCAATCCTTCACACTTGCACGCGTTAATCGCTCGCTCCGCGAACTCGCCATCAACACGCCACTACTTTGGACTACAATCGACCTCAACTGCCAGAAAGTAGCCTATCCAATGGTTACAATCTGGATGACCTACCTGGCATTGCTTCTTGAGCGCTCACGGCAGGCACTTCTTGACATTCGTTTGTTCTGGATTGACTCCGAGCATGTTGCTCCAGTGTTCCGTCGAGTGTCAAGTCTTGATCCAGTTTCTTGGCCAACGGCGTCCGCCACGGAATTTGGGCCGCTGTCAGCGGTTCTTCAAGAGTCACATCGCTGGCGCTCGCTCCTCGTCTCGGCCACGGCCATGAAGACCGAGCTGCAGAAGGTGTTCTTATCTGTCCCCTTGCGGCAATTGGAGGCGCTAGCAGTGTGCTACGATCATTCTTTCGAAGTCACGGATGGGCTTCTTCAGAACGCCCCAAATCTGAAGGAGTTGTCTGTGCCGGCACTCATGTTCACGCGCAACGGCCTCACGGGACAGCAACTAACACAGCTATCCCGCCTGGAAATACATAGCGTGTTCCACGGAGACGGATTTGAAGCCTTTTTTCAGTCGCTTCGCCTCTGTGGTGGGACCTCCAACGCCACTGCTGCGCCGCTGAAAGACCTCACTCTTTCAGCTGGCTCGAGATCAAGCCTCAGCCACCTACCTCGAGGCGGGGAGCTCAACTTTCCACACGTTGAGCGACTCTTCCTGAATGGCCACACCATCTGGGCGTTTGCATCACTAGCCAAAATGCTGCTCTTCCCGGCGCTGCGTACGGTATCAATTGTCAACTTCGAGACGGGACAGGTTCCGCACCATAGCTTCATCCAACTCTGTTGTGGCGCTGTGCATTCGCTCAACATCCAAACATCTGGGCCATCGATTATCCCACCAACTAGTGCGGGATTGATTACGGACATATTGTCATGGTGTCTCGAGCTTCGCGAGCTTAGTATTTCAGGATATACGCTCTGCATCGCGGATGTCCAAGCGTTGCTGGCATCCTCTGTCCCTTTGAAGACCCAGACCGCCTGCAGACGCCCAGGTGATCTCTTGGAGCTGATCTCTTTGCCTTTCGGCGCCTTTGATAAGGAGAACCGAAACGCGATTGTCAGTCAACTCTTGCACTTTGTCGAATTGCGGTCCAAGGCCAGTGTTGTTCCGGCAAAGTTACGACGGCTCGACCTTCCGGGACATCATGACCCTGACGCTCAGGTGTTACAGATAACCATACGAGCCATGCTGGAATAGATTGCTGCTCCTCGAATGTACTAGTAGTGGCCTTGACAGTGGCGTTCTTCATGTATATATTCGAGCTCGATTGTCGCAGGTAGCGACACACACAGTCCGCGATTTAGCCGTCGCTTTCGAGATCAGCAATGTGGCGACACGATAGGCATAATAAATGTTATGCGAAGAATTGTGGAGTGCGAAAGCGCGGGAACGGGCGTTGGACCTGGGCGGTCGTGCCCGGTGATGGCGCCGGTGGGCAGGTTCTCGAACCTGAAGCCACTGTGAAGCTGTACGAGTGGTGAAAGGGGTAAAGATCCGTTCTACTCAGCAACTCTTATCGTTGAATCCCTTGATCGCATGTCGGATTCAGATGCTTTTTCCTCATCATGAATAAGACGTTACATGATTCCCCGGTGCTTGGCTGCCACGTTGTTCATGCCACGTCGTTACATTCGAACCAACCTCCAGAACCCCGCAGTAGCCACAAGATGCACATCGACATGCTATCAGTGTCGAAAGACGAGAGAAATTTCAGTTTTATCACGCATATTTAGACTATGGTGCTAACATTAAGGGGCCCATTGCATGTACGAATCACATCGACGAGTCGCGGGAAGAACCGACGAGCAGCCCGGCCTTCTTTGCGAGTTCAATTTTGGTCGCGCGCGTCACCTCCAGTTTCGATGGCCCACCTCGTGGATCCAATCACCCATGAAAGGACCATAAGTAACGGCGCGAGTGTCCAGGCCAATTCTAGCACATCTTCGAAGCGTAAAAGCGCGTGCGACAGCTGCAAGCGATTCAAAGGCACGCACCGCGCGTCCTGAGAGCATGAAAATCAACTGACTGAAACCTCCAGCTCGATGTGAGTAGCAGATTGTTACTAAATCAGGTGCACTGACCATTGGTCGTGGTCATGGATAGGCGAACGGCCACAGACGGGTGATCACGCCTGCACGCGCTGCGAGACGATGCAACAGCCATGCCGCTATACCGACAACGTCAAGCGGCCGGGCGAAGCCACAAAGACGTGAGTTAATTCATATGAACTAGTACTATTATTCTTGCCGAATTAAGCATGATCAAGCTATATTGACAGCATGAAGGCGAGGCTGGTCAAGATCGAGGAGCTGTTGTACAAGGTTAGTGGCCAACCGCCAATTCACGACACACATGCAGACATGATCCAAGCTGAGATGTACACAGCACAGTCCGGATCTTGACATCATGCGCGAGCTCGCCTCTATCTCAATGACGTCGCCGCATGAGCTGTAGTCCGACCATGTTACGACACGCAAAAACGAAGGCTGCGACGACGCCTATATGGTGACCAAGCTGACCCAACGATTACGACGTGTCAGCCACGAGCAGGAATTGCTAAGTGTACTCACAGCCGACCCGCTGCTTTGTGTACTGTTCAGACAGGCAGGCTGGAGCCACGACAGGATGCACCCTGAACGCAGACGGCCAGGATTTTGGAAGCAACCGGCCGTATGTGTGAAACCCGTGACGACCCTGGCATTGAAGCCATATTACAGCACGAGTTACGTGAACAAGATAACAAATACCGCGACTTTCATCCCAGCCTGCCTCCACGGGCTCTCGTTGACCAACATGTGGCCCACTTCTTTGACCACATCAACCTATTCTATCCTTTCTTCCATCGCTCACTCTTTGTCAAACAACTCGATACCGACATGGGCAATCCCCACTTCGTTGCCACGGTTCTTTTGGTCTGTGCCATCACCGCTCGACGCGTCGATCCAACGTCCGGTTTAGCTTCAGGTTCGGACTACTATAATCAGGTGCAGCCGTTCCTACGAGCATCCCCGCCTCAGTCACCGCAGTTGTACGACGTTCAGATATATCTGGTGCGTCTTCAGTTGTTTTGAAGTCGCTTCGTATATTGACCACGTTAATACACAGCTCGCCTTTGTGTACCAGTCCGCAGTGACGGAGTCCATGTCGGCCAAATGGGTGTTACTTGGGATGGCGGCGAGGGTCGTTTATCAAGTGGGGGCGCATCGGTTTGCTTCGTACCATGCTGTCCCAAACCTTTTAGATCAGCTTTGGAAGCGCGCTTTCTGGTAAGAAACCGGCTCTGTACACTCTCATAGAGCTGATAGAGTATTGATAGGACCCTGGTGTCCTTTGATTGTCTCACGTCCTCGGGGTTCGGGCTTCCAACAGTAATCAAGGACGAGTCGTGGGTCGAGATGTCCTACAGCTTCTTCCAACCTGCGCTGATATGATACAGATACGATGTTGACTTCCCTCTCGAGGTCGACGAAGGGTGTTGGGATCTGTCCAACGAGGCGGATCACTATCCACTCAAGCGAAATGCTCCGGCGGAGGACAAAAGTTTGCTCAGTCACTTCGTGTTCAAGGTCAAGCTGGATCTCATTCACGGATTCGCGACGCGTACTTTGGTGAGCGAGCTCAATGCGCTCCAGTGACGCAGGCTCATGCTGCTGGGAATGTAGTACTCAATCAACCGTTCCCGTCTCCTCATGGGTCCGTCTCATAACCCAAGTCGAGACCCACTCCGAATCTGACCCTTCGCAGGCTTCGTCGGACCAGAGTGGGAGCGGCGGGTTTTGGATAAATTGGATGCAGCATTGACTGCTTGGACAAGATCACTGCCAGGCTACTGTGCGCACTCCTGCGTATCGTTCGTTCGCTGCTGACTCCAAAGTACCACGCAGTGCGTTGGAACCCAAAGCAGTCTGATCTGCGGCGGTTTACTCAATCTGTCGTACTCATCACAGCTTACTACCATATTCAGATTCTGGCGCACAACCCATTCATCAAGTGGACGCCCGACACCGGTCGCTATGCTCTGCGACCTACGTCGACTGGGGACCATACTTTCAGCGATACTGGGCCCAATTTTGCGCGTTCGGTTGTCATTTGCACCAATGCAGCACTTGCATGTTGCGACATCCTCGAAGCTCAGCTCAAGAGAGCAGCGGACGGTGTGATTTTCGTCCCAACGCAAATTTCTGGCGCCTTCGCCAGCGCCGTGTTTTTGCTGGTCATCCTGTACGGCACAAAGGCAAACAAGGATGCGTTCGGTGGGGTGCGCATTGATCCTGCACGCGCTATGCGCGCAGTGAGGGTATCTCTGGATGTGATAGGGAAGATGAGTGGGTCAGGGGTGTCGGGCAAGTCAGCGTGGTACGTCGTGATCACGTTGAAGGTCAAGTCACCCTGACCTTCGCTGGTGCATATCAGGGAGATCTTGAACAACCTGGCCTCTGGATACGATGTGCCACTGCCACCAACGTCTCTCGCCCAAAGGGAGGGATATAACCAGGATCGTGGCGGCGCTTATGACGAGCAAGATCGTTCGTCAGGTTCATCGTTCGGCTATCTCGCTCAGCCACTTGAGCCCCAGTCTGAGATGTCACAATCGCCGCCAGAGACGGGGCAGCATGATCGAGAAAACAACAACAGCCCCTTGCCTTTCTCTGCTGCTATCCTCGCTGATCGCCCACCTATTCCTATGGCCGCCGTGTTTCTTGGACTCAACGAGCAGGAGTGGACCCAAGGATCCATTGATTTAGTCCTACCGGTTGAACTCCACGAAATGGCCTCGACGCGACTGGGTGGACGCAAGGCAAAGATCCGATCCTGGGACGGGCAAGAGTACGACTCGACTGAGAGCTAATCAGAAAGAGATTCGAAACATCGTAGCCAGGTCATGCCTGGGTTTGCGCAACTTCATGTCCTAAGGACGCGGCCGCATATTTACGAGTATTGGCCGAGATACCTCATCCGAAACGCACGGATATCATGGGAGAGCAACTCGCTTCCGATTCGGCACTGGTTTCAGAATGATATTGATGTACAGTAACCTACTGTCTGCCAGGCCGTTTCGAGTTTGTGACAGAGTTTACGGAGTGAAGGTACGTTTGGCAACGCTAAAGGTGTAACTGTTGGGCTCCCACGACTCTGCAACAATGTTGAGAATGTGCCAATCAGCTACTAAGGCCTCAGGCTGCGACGCGCTTAGCGAAAGACAACTGTGCTTGCGTTGGTAGTCTCATTTTCTGTAATCAATGTGGTTCCAATCATACCGCTGACGAACTTGGTGATAGCTGAGGAGTTTCGTGCGTGGCTGATGATTTAGATGGCAAATTGGACGAACCTACTGAATATCCGCAACTGAGGTCCGATGGAGCTGGAGGTCTCAAGGCAGGTAGCGAAGACGCCGACAGCTGGCGCGGCTTTGTGAAAGAAGCAACAGAGGAGTTGGGATATAGTTCACACGGAGTGAGTTTGGACTATTCAGGGTCAACAATTCTAGTTGAATGCAGTAAGGGTGTGTTTGTACTTGTACATCAATCTATTGATTCATTGATTCACCAGGCGCCATTGATACAATCAAGAGACCCGGAGAGGGAGCGAGAGTACATGAGAGAGTGTGTGACAGTATCGTACCTGTACGTGAGCTACTGTGCGCTGTAAACAGGGAATATAACGTAGTGAAGGCGTAGAATAGGCGTGAGGACATGTCAAAGGGCCTCAAGGGCAGAGGCGACCGGGACCGGGTCAGGAACGACGAAGGTGAGAATGGCCGCAACATCAAATGAGCTGGCTTATGTGTGCTTGTAAACCTTGATGCTGTTGACGATCCAGCGGGCCCAGATGAAGTTCTGCGGGTTACGGATATAGTCTGCGCAAGTACCAGGGCAGCCCATTTGGTCTGAGGGGAGCGTCAGTTAGACTTGTGGACATCAAAAGCGCAGATGCTACGCACTGTAGACGGCGCCGGCCCAGTCGCCGCAGAGGGTGTTGGTGAACACAAGCTCTTGCTCGTCGTCGATGAAGTCACGGGAGCAAGTGTTGGAGCTCCAGAATGCCTTTGGCTTGGGCCAGGCGTCCGGGTTTGGCTTGCTGCTGCCAATGTCGGCGGGAATCTCATGGCGACCGAAGCGCCAGATGCGGATGCCAGTGGTATCGATGAGTGTGGCGAACACGCCGCCACGGTTGACGTTGAACTCGTGGCCGTACGACAACGGGTCCTGGTCCGTAATGCCGCAACCGGCGTTGCTGTTGGCATTGGCATCGCAGTTCTCTGCCGCGACCTGGCCGGTGAACGCGCCGCGAGCCTGTTCAGATGTGTCGACTGTGCAGCCTGGCGATGTGTGGAGAGTGTACGCGTTGTGACCTGGCTCGTTCACGCCCTCGATGATATCGATCTCGCCACCTGTTGGCCACTGCTTCTTTCCCGACATCATCCAGAACGCTGGCCAAACGGAGCAGCCGTGCGGCATCGTTTCAAGGTCGATGACGATCAACGAGTTGCCATACCGCTTCTTCGAGTGCAGGCGAACCCTGGTCCGTGCGTCAGAAACAGTGAAACAGTAGATCGAAGGAAATAAGACTCACGACTTGCGGAACTCGCCCTGCTCGAGGTGACTGTCTTTGTCGATGCGCATGACCGCCTGGCCAAACTCGTTGATGAAGGTGAGGTTGCGTGAGGCGGCCTCCTCGCGTGGGACGTAATCAACCAGACCGTGTGTCGGATCGGCATCGCTATAGAAGTTGAACATGTCGAAAAAGTTGTTGCCCTCGTAGTTATCCTCGAGATAGAATTTCTCGCCATTGTTGCGCGCCTCTGCAACATGAGCGTGGCGACGTGCCAACGAGGCGCGACCGGTGGGGTGAACTGCAACGACAGACACCAGGAGGGTGAAGAGAGAGAAGATCGTGAAGGCCGGTCCTGCAGGCATGATGGATGTGCGCGTTGAATGCGAACGAATAGTGGAAGTGTAGTGAAGAACGGCGTGTGGGTTCGTGGGAGGCGTCTAGCGCGTGACGAGGCCGGCTCAAATAGTGCGAGATTGAGACCTGCTGGAGGCTCGGTGGTAGCGGTCAAGCAAGCACAACGACCAACGAAATCGACGGGCGGGAGACGAAGAGAAGAAGGGGATAAAGCCAGTGCAGAACTGCGCAGGCCGCCCCTTTATAGGCACGCGCGCGTGGTCTCAACGAAGCACGCAGCGCGTTGCGAGGGTTGTACTTGTGTTTGTGGCCGGCGGGTGTTTATGCAGCATCGGCCTATTGTCCGCTTCGTTCAGCCTCGGTCCATCCGCCGAGCACTTCTCCGAACCAAAATGCCGAGAATTACTGGGCTTCATACCAAGCCATCGCTTCCAAGCACTCGCAGAGGTTCAGCAAGCCATACACAGCGGGATATTCGGGCGAGATCTGACGTGCACAAGTACAACCCCCGGCGACCGGCCGTGCCCGGGCCACCGACCTTCATTTCCGCGTCCGCCTCGTGGCGCCCTGCTTCACAAGGCAAATCGGACCGGCATTGTACTTTCATCTTCGATCGGTCGTGCTTCGCCAAGGGCACGCCCAGTCCCCGTCGGTGCTTGGCAACTGGGTCCTGGTTCCAACTCCGTGCAGCACGTGCTGTCAAAATTTGATACAGGCTCAGACGGATGAAAGCACCTTCACCCCAAGCTCGAAAGCTCCGAAGGTGACCATATTCACTGGGACCGCGCTGTGGGAGAGGGTAAATCGCAGGTTTGAACCCTCAAAGCATCGCCGTGCTTACCGCACGATCGTTGGCCAGAGACCCGTAAAGAACACCCTGGTGCCACCGCTGCGGTAAGCCTCTCGTGAAACCTCCCAGATGTCGCGGAAGCGCCTGGTTGCGGCCACAGCCGCTGTCAGCTGCATTGCCCTCTGCCCACTCCCAGGCATCGACGCACCCTTGAGCCCCTTGCACGCGCGTCTTCACTACGTCAAATGCGAAAGTTGAAGTCCAACCTGCAACACCGGCAAGGCCCCCAGCAAGCAACAGCCTTGGAATGCTGAGTGTGGTGATTTCATGTTCGGCCTCTTCCGCCAAACTCGCATGATTGGTGCGCTCTGCCTTTCGGTTGCCGTTGGATGGATGAAGGGCTCGGCACATGCCTTCGTATACGAGGAAATAAGATCCGTATCCGAGATCGCGGGCAGCGGTAACTCCCCAGCCGCGAAATGGCCCACGCAGGCCGTCGACGCGGAGGATGTCGCGAATCACGTGTAATGTGCTCGGTTGGCGCTGAATGATGAGCTGCTGTCTAATCTTGATTAGCTCGGAGGGACATGTGACGATGCTGTGTGAGTTGGGAGTCGCAAGATTCAGCTACAGCAACGCCACGAGACGAATGGCTGCACGCACGATGTAACGATACCGCTCCCTGCTCCTGCCAGGCCGATCTGCCAGAGTGTTGGTACTTGATCTGCATGCTCAAGTTGCACCCGCATGAGGAAGCCGTAACTCGCGAAGACAAGACCGTTCATGAATGCCGTTGCTGACTGGGTGAGTCAGTTGCCCAGATCGTGCACACAACGAGAGAGTGCAGACCATCGGCGAGATCACACCCTTATAGAGTCCTCTTATGCCCTCATCGCGTATTATAGTACCCAGGACGCGAGAGACACTAGCGCCAGCATATCGTTTGGACGTCTCGGCGCTCTGCATGCGAACTTTGACTAGGCCAGACCTCAGATGCTGCAGAGAGGTTGCGCGAAATTTGCGCACCTGTGTCGAGCGGATATCCGACGAGCAAGCTGGCTATACCAGCAAAGGTGCCCGCAAGGAAATCGACCGCAGGTGATAACTTGGGTTGTTCGACTACGGTCTGTCCATTATCCTCCATGGCATCGGCTCGGGGTCCGACGTTCAGATTACTGTCGTACAGAAAGTGCACGCCCGCTTATGGCGGTATTAGAGTAAGAGAGACGAAACAGAGGGAAAGGGAGAAAGATTCGGCAACTTGCCCGAGTCCAGAATCACGCTTGCGGAGAATGCCCGTGCCACCGGCCTCAATCGCAACTGACGACGACACCAACAGCTTCCGCGCGCATGCACTCAATTCAAGCTCTGTGATGAACATGTCGATACTGGAGTCGCTACGCCACTAGATTGGCACCTGATCTTATCAGTCCATACTGTCCCAGCACCGTTCGACCCGTTTGATCTGTCTCCGTATTCGCCCGATGTCCTGCGCGAATTCTTCCGAAGAGTTCTCTGATGCAGTAATCTGTTAGGCCGTTACATCTTAGATCCTAGGCTTACAGGGGTGTCGTCAACTGTAAGATGGCTGCGAACTCGCGCGCAAGCTCAGGCTCAATCGCTGGGTAGTAAAAGCCTGGGAGACGGAATTCCTCCAGCAGTACAGGGCGGAATCCCTCCTCGTTCTGTACATTTTCGACCGCAGCGCGACTGCTAACGAACTCTTTGAGGCTTTGGATGACTTGGGTGGGGTTTGGGCCATGCACCTTGCCAAAAGGCAGTACAAGTCTGCTAAGTTGCAAGGCAAGTCGTGGGCAGGTAGATCCGTGTCCATTCATCGACTGAACATCTGATAGCCCAATTGAGCAGTTTGTAATCCGCAGGCTACGGAGCTGCGGAGACCATGCCAGTACGGAAGCAAGAAGTCTATCGGCATTCACGTTGTCGTTGTCGTTGTTGAGCCACCCTGACTCTTGCTCTATTTGTGTGCCATCTGTCTGGAGATCGAGTTCTTGTAGAGTCTCAGAGACAGATTTTAGGAACGTGACTTGCTGGGCTGAAGATGCTCTGAAGTGTTCGATGGACAGCCTACGGAGGACCGGCAGGTGTAAACGACGTGTGAAACTCACAACCACGGCCGGCACGCCAGCGCCTTCCAACCTGAGCGTGTCTAATTGAGACAAAACGATGTTACCGAGAGATATTGGCGGTTTCCAGACGGTCGATGTCCGGGTAGTCCCATAGAGGATAAGGGTGCCTAACATTGGGCCACATCCAAGCAAAATGTGGAATGCATGCCGCGTTGAGTGTTCGTCATGGACGCCCCGCAGTTCAAGTTCCTCAAGTTTATGCGCGGTGCTGGCGGCAAGTCTACATTTAATAAATCGAGCGCGAGAAACAGTCTCCGCAGCCGCGGTGCCTTTGATGCCAATCGGTGCGCAATCGGATCGACCTCTGTAATGGTCATGAGAATATCCGAACGGTTCGAGTCGTTACTATAGATGTCCAATGTGTGAAGAAGTGGCATATCGGCGTTGACGAGCATTGATATGGCTGGTGCCGTCGTTGTCACGAACGTTATCCGAAATACAGCCCACCGGTGCGCTTGGGCGATGATTGCCTCGTACAGCGACCATTGCAGCTTCCTAATCTCCGGCCAGGGTGCTTTGCTTTGCGAAGCAAGACGCTGCCGTTCTGGTCCCTCGCCGCAGGCCGCAGCATCGAGGTCCGTAAGATGGACATGAAGTGGTGCCTGCAGCGATCGTGTCAAAACTATTTCAGCATAATTCTTATACACTGAAGGGCGGCGAGCAAGGCTTGTGAAATCGAGGTCGAGGATAGACCAGAGACGCGGCGTGTCAAGAGCGATAGCACGAAAATGGCGGTTCACTGCGGCTACATTGAAGCCTGCTTTCCTGGCGGGAAACACTTCCTGCCATGTTGACGCTGTAAAGCCGTCGAGAAGAAAACGGAAAGAACAGCCGAGTATTTCCGCTGGAAGCGCGGCAAGAGGTGAAGGGTCGGGCATTGCGGTGGAAGAGAGGCAAAAGCGAAATGTACTTCATTCTCCGACCGAGACTACGGTATACGAATGGAATAATTTATATATTACAACCTAAGCTCGCCTGAGATACTCATTAGGTAGCTTGATGCAGGCTATTCTTGAACCAGGAAGTAAGGGTGAAGTGATTGAACCCGGGAAAGCCTAAATACTTCAATGTACGGTATATGGGCTCTCTCAGCGTCATCATTGACGTCTCACGGAAGGGCAATAAGATCTTTCGAATTTTCAAAGTGGTATACTGGGTCTAAATTGCTAATTGAAAGCGAAAAGCTCCTCAATTTCGGCGCGAGACAAGACTTCGCCGCACCGTTCTCATTCCAAAGGGCACACGTTTTCATTCCGCGTGAATAATTGTCAGTCGCTACTCCAACAGAGCCGGACGCCTTGCATGACGTTCAAGATCTTCAAAAGAGCTTCCACGTCGCGAGTGGCGGCGTATGAGCCGCCGGTTCCGGCTTCGGACAGGATGGCAATAATCCGATGAAAGAACCCTGAACTCAACGGCACATTATCGTATCCGATAATCCCGATAGTTTGATATTACATCTCATGCCCGAGGCAGAACATCTTCAGTAGCGGCAGCTCAGGCATCAGCACCAGCAGGAACGGCCTTGCCCGCAGCCTTCTGCCAACCGAGGATGCGCGCCTTGGACTTGGCACGTGCGGCGTGATCGATGAAGATGTTCTTAAACTCGTCGCGGTGGATCGGCGCGCTGTCCACTGGCACCTTGGGGAGGCCTGCAGGCTCCTCTGGAGGGCCTTCAATTGCCCTCTTAACGCGAGCAGACATCTGAAATTTGATGGATCAAAGTGTAAGTGCGGCGCGTGAAGCAGTGTCCGAATGGAAAGAGAGTAACTGACGGGGATGGTCTCGCTGTTGGCCCACCGACGGCTGCATGTGCCACCCGGAATCATGTCAGGGCGCTGAAGAGCATCAAGCGCGTTCTTCTGCTTCTCGAGGCAGCGCCAGCCGGGGCCGCCAGTTGCGACCTGCCAAATGACGTTATCAGAGTGCGCAGATCGGCTTCGAAGAGACTTCACAGCTTACATCAAGACCACCAGGCGTCACAATCTCAAACAGCGACAGAACGCTGACCTGGGTGTAGTCCTCGACCTCGTTGGTGTTGGCGTAGGAATCTGGGCGATGAGAATGAGCGGAGTTTATCGGCCGATGCCGGACATCTACCCACCAGGCACGCAGGTGTCCTGGGCGATGGCGTTGAGGAAGGAAGTCGTGCCGCTGCTGCGCACAGAATTGCGGTATGCGTCAACCAGGTGACCGACCTCGTGTTGGAAGACGGAAGGAGCTCCAACAGGGCCTTGGAAGACTGCGAAACGGAGGTCAGCTCATTCTGCTGTAATGACCGCAGTAGACTGCATTCTCACCGACTTCTCCTGCGGTAGCATAGGCTGAACCACCTCCAGGAACACCAATGACGTGTCTCACCCACTGGCGCTCGTGGACGGGAAGTCTGCATCCAGACAACGAACGAATATGAGAAATCGTTGGACTACTGATTGGGCGGTATGCTGTCTCAGCTGTTCCATAACTCACCGGCCGAAGAGATCAATCAGGTCGATCTGCGAGAGACTGGCGTTGTGGTGGCGGCAGAAAACCCAGGCGGTCGAGCAGTCAGTATCTTGATCGTTATCAGTAACTATGGTCCGAAGATTTACTCCTGATGACT
>Ga0247815_10002095_pt1 | contig 14837 bp, 13 predicted proteins | sample UWRJL194509B1_FD_181014 | JGI IMG/M metagenome (GOLD analysis project Ga0247815, IMG submission 181014) | Plant litter microbial communities from Arlington Agricultural Research Station in Wisconsin, United States - UWRJ-L194-509B-1 | ecosystem: Environmental > Terrestrial > Plant litter >...
CGGCTTGGAAGTCCGAGTCTCTTCGTCTGTCGCGTCGGACACCGGTACCTCGTCGCTGCTTCCAGAGATCGCGAGCCTCGCATTCCTCGGCTTGACTACCGGTGCGTCCTCGACCTTTGGCGCAAACAGCTGCGCAACCGCCTCAAGCGCAGGCGTCGATGGTACGATGGGCGGTTTAGGCAAATTGAAGAGACCGCGAACTCCTTTGAGCGCAGGCGTGGCCATCTCCGGCGCAGCATGCCCAGGACGGAACAGGTCGCGTACGCCGCTCAAATGCGGCGTAGTAGCAACGGCGGGCAAAGAGGCAGCCGCAGCGGACTCTCGTGCTTTTCGCGGGGACGAAAAATCGATCATCGGGATGTCTGGGTAGAGACGGCTGCTGCGGGACTGCGACTGCGGCACCGGCGCTACTGGAACGGCAGGCACCTCCGGTTCGTCTTTGACATCAACGAGCATGTCATCATCACCTCCGCTATAATAAGTAACGCGGATGGGTGTGGCTGCGGCGCTGGGGCCGATCGAGGGTCGCGGGCGGACTGGCGAGCTTACAAGGCTGACACGGGCCTCGCGAGCCATGCTCCTGCGGCGCATCTCGTTTACCTGTCCCTTCATGCGGTTTACGACAGCCTGCGCATCTTCGGCATCGTCCTTTTCCTCCTCGGGGAGAGGTTTCTCGGGAGATGTCTTCGGGACAATAGGGAGCTAAAGGGCACAGTCAGGCAAGATAAGACGGAAGAACAAGAGGTGGAGCCTCACAGGCTGGAGGTCCGATACACGCCACGGTTCAATAACTTTGACACGCTGCGCCCCGGATCGGCGTTCAACGATCTCGATGGTCTTTGGTGGGGTTGCAGCCGGAGGGGTAAAGAATGGATTCTAGCAAGCGTGAGCAACAAGAGTAGTCAACAAGGGGAAAACCTACTTCGTCATCCAGTGGGCGTTGGCGAAGAGGTGTGCTGAGCTTGGGGACATCTGACAAGAACGGTTCAGCAAGATGAAAAAGATTTCATGAACAACGTACCATTATCCATATCCACGCCACCGGCTTCCGGCCAGGTTTTCTCAGGACTGGCACTGCTGCGCATAAACACGCTACGCAGCGCCTCAAATCCAGACAGAAGCGGCGATCGTGGTGCCTGCTGAGCGTCAGCATCGACACAGTCAGGGAAAATCGGAGGCACTCACAGCAGGCTGAATTGGGCGATTTTCAGATTCTTCGTCTTCATCTTCAGAGCTTGAACTGTCCGCGCGAGGCCCTAGCTCGCGTTCCGGACTGACGGCAAGTTCAACTTCATCCTCTTCCAACTCTTCTTCTTCTCTGCGAACGGCAGCTTTTTGCGCAGAGCGGAGAAGAACGGCCTTATGAAGGTTGAAGTTTGCGCGTGATCGGTTTGCTGGAGGCGTGCGGAACACATTCGACGGCCGTGCACGACGTGAAGTAGGTGTCGGCGATGCTGGCTATTGCTAGGGTGAGCGCCGGAGTGTTTGGACGGGACGTAACAAGACATACCTCGATTGCACGTACAACATCAACCTCCTCGAGCACGATGAGGTCCTTTTCCTCTTCGACGACAACAGCATTCTCCACGTCGCCGTCGATGAGCACAATATCGTCTTCTTGATGAGCATGCGACGCAAACGGCTTGACTGGTGATTTGAGCGCGATGATCTGGTCTTCTGGTGCATATGCGCGGCGCAGTGGCGAGAAGACCTGCGAGGTCTGGATCATGCTGAGTCGGAGCGCGCGGCGGGTCTTCTCAGGACTCGGACGCGGCGACGCGATGAGGGCAGGACGAATGTCCTTGGGCGGGTAGGTAAAGACGAAGACCTTGTGTGCGATACTGAAACGCGAGTTGTTGCTGAGCGGTACGGTGGCGGGGGTTCCACTGGACGAAGGCATAACTGGGCAGTCGTCGACGATCATACCCAGCGGGCTGTGGACCTGCAAGTAAGCCTGCGCATGCATGTCAGTAGACACATCGAAGCAAATTGCAAAGCAGACGCGCCTTGCGCTCCTCGAAGATGAGTTTACAGTGCAGGCTCGAGACTGTGTCAAAGTACAGGCGAATGTCGCACATCGGAGCGCGGCCAAAGACGAGTACCTCGCCATCGATAGGATAAGACGCTACAGCAACATCCCGGTTCTTCTTCAGAAGCTGTAGGCAGCCATAGTTGCCGACGACGGTGGGGTTGGACATGCTGAACACACGATCAAGAGGAGAAGCCGAGAATGGAAGCGGATTTGCTTCCGGCGCGCGGGGGTCACGTGCCCTTTCAACTTTGTCGTTCATTTCGAGTCTCCATGGGTGGCCAATGGCCAAGCGGGATGAGAGCCGCGTGAATTTAGGCTGCGTAATGCAGGGATGACATCTACATGCACTGCCATATGACTTGATGGATAGAGGTTATAACGACAGGCACAGTAAAGTCCGCTACTTGGTATCTCTTCCTCTTTCCCTCATCTTTGTTTTCACTTTCTTTCGTATCTGCAACGGCGGTACTTATATGTCTCACTGGATGTCGCACGAGTGTTCAGCAACAACTTGCATTGGGCAGACTGTGTTCCGCGATGACTGGTCCATGGCCCGGAGGCGACCACAACCGTGCTCACTGGACACGCCTAGCATCGTTCACTCGGCTACTGGTCTTCCTTTTGTGCGTTTTCCTTTCATCGAGAACGGGCGGCATTGGCCGGTCAGAAGGGCTTCCTTCGCCACAGATTTGAGGCTGTGTTTCCTGAATCCCGCCTCGCTGTGCAAGCCATCGAGCTCGAGTTTTCCGTTGTTTGACCCCTGAATAGACACATGCGTTGTGCTTTCCCGTTATTCATTTCCCTCGATACGGATGCTCGAATACGGGAGTTCCGAAAGTGGCGCATATGATCTGCAGGACCGCGGCCGTGGCCACCAAGCTGCCACCCGCGCTGCTGATCTCTGTCAGGGCCAATTCGAGCGGGGCTTGCGTGTCCTGCGGTGCGCAGCGAGCGTTGTTTCGAGTGGGCTGCGGAGTCGTTTGGAAGCAAACGCACGGACCCTTCGCAGACGGGCGAGGACTGCGGAGAGCGACAAGCGGGAGACGCGCGCAGCCGCGGGAGCAGAGAAATTGAGTCGAAGGCGATCGACAGAGCGACACGCCCGCCGCGGCGTCACAGTCTGGAAATGTGACGCAGTCATATTTTTGCGTGCGGGGGAGTGCAATCCCGAGTCATTTGCAAGCGACGCGATTCCGGAAATGGTGGCCGCGGGAGAAGCATCCGGTCCCGTGTGCGACGCGTCGCGGCATGTCGTGGCAACTGGCAGCCAGGTCCATCCGCCACCATCTAAGTTTCGGTCGATTGATACATGAAGTCTGACGAGGTGATTGTGGCGGGTGGTGGCGGGTGAGGGCAGTGGACGAGCACTGGGCCGCGGCACCGAGCACAGAAAAATGCCAAACAATAGGGGCGGGCGAATCTCGAGCGAGTTGACTCGGACGACGGTTGTTTGCCGGCAGCCACACCTCTTCGCCTTCGCCTCTCTGGTATTTAATTCCCCTATCTACGACTCGTTCGCCTCTCGTTCTACTCACACCCCCACACGCCACTCGCACTCGCAACCACACCACCACTCTCGAGTCTGCTCAATGTCTTACTACGGCAACGCACCAGCAACGCCTCATGCGCCCCGCATGGGAACTATTCCCCTGCCACTGCAGGCGAACGCTTACCCGTCGCGTGAGTCGGGCTCGCTCGTCTACGACGTGTCCTATGCTCGTTACTTATCTCCTCCCGCGTCACCAGCTCCTGTGACACCGCGGTCGCTGCCTCCTGTAGTCGCGGCATCGCCTTCATACTCGCCGCGTTCGCTTTCGGCATACCCCTCGCCATCGTCGTCAGCAACAACACGACCACTCCCAGGTGTCGTTGCACTCAACGCACATATCCAACACTACCCAGGCCATCCACCACAGACAGTCTGGGACGTCCGCACTGCTCCTGCGAATGCCCAAAATTCGCACCGGCAGCTGCTTGATCTCAACATGCCCGCATGCACACCACCAGTGCCCGAGCTTGTCCTGTGCTTTGCAATGTCCCCGGCACCAGCACCCGTACGCGTACTAGCATCCAACGGTCGCTTCGTCGCAGTACGCGACGTGCTCAGCACAATTTACAACGTCCTCGCTGCCCCTATCGACGCAAACCTCCACGCCCAGCTTTCCCACCTCAAGGCGTCTCGCCTGGCTGGCGGCAGGGTAGCACACCTGCTCGAGACATCGGTGCGGTTCCTCGGGCTGCGCCAGGTCCCTTCTGCGCCGCAGACATTCGAGGTCCTCTTTGGTCCTCAATGAGTCGACCTCGTCTCCAGCCCCTGTCTCCCTTTCTCGTCGCCTCGCCTCGGATTTCTGCCCGGTTGTGTCGTGTCTTTGCGCATGCATATCCTGCGCCTCATTATTCACACTGTACTCTTTAAAGCCTTCGTAGCATGGACACCTGACTCGCTGTCTGCTCAATCCCCCAAGTCCGCCTCATACCACATCCAAACCCCCACCACATGCATCCTTCTTGTCACGCACCTACACCCTATGTCTCTTGCCCTCGAAATCTCCACCCAACCCCCTTGTATCACTAGCCAAATCGTCCGAGTAGCAATAGAACCGTAGGTAGCAGTAGATAACTAGTATGTCCTATTCGCCCTCCACACACACCCAACTCTCTGTCTTGCATCCCATTTAGGGTGCCTCCCAATCCAATCCTCTTGTCCGTCTGTAAACCAAATGTGTGATCTCCCACGTTCGAAAGAGTGACAGGAATTCATCCGTGCCGCCCGGGCATGCCAGGCCGGTGCGTCCGGCGTTTCGCGTTTCGTTTTGGGCGGTGAGGCGAAGCAGCACCCACGCTCTCGCCCCTCAAAGCCTTTTGGATCGCCCGGTGCTGCAGCGGCGGTGATGATGCACAGCGCCGCGGGACAGCGTCCGTGCGATTCCATCAAAAAATCACTCGTATCCTGTGCCCAACCTGGTAAAAGAGACGCAATGCCCAACAGCGCTTCGCACCACAGAATCCGGCGGTTCCCTCACGTTCCACTCAGAGCCATTGCAGTGCGTACGTGGTTGCAGTTCTGGAATGCGCGAATGCCGTGCGCCTGCACGTGAGACCTGGGGCCACGTCTCTGTTCGAGAATGACCCATTTCAACCCTGGGTTGGGGGTTTCTTGCTTGGTTGCTTGCACAAAGTTTGAGCGACCCGCGGAGACGACGTCGTCGCGCGCATGTGACCGCGCGCCGGACCGTTCACACGCTGCGCAGGCACTGAGACGGTGGAAATGCCAGAAGACGCCTGCCTTTGTGACCTGTCAACTAAACGGTATTACAGCCTGTTTGAGACGCATTTGGCCTGAACCGTTTCTCCGCGTCCAGCCGGATAAGGAAGAGGTTGACCCAAACTGGGTTAGACGCGGGTATTAGCGGAAAGACAACCCACCAGTGGCGCTGTGCTCGGAAATTCCGCGCTATCTTACAATGAAGCTGTAGGTCGTCGCGTCTAGACCGCCAATGAATTACGCTGGAACGGGGTTGGACGGTATGTTTGCGCAGCAGCAGCTTGTTGTACGACATCAGCTGGCTCCACACGCATGTCTGTCTTCGGACTCTGACGCGCAGTGAGACGACCGAGGCCGCGACCCAGTGCCTCGGTTCGGTATTTTTCCGCCACGAAGGTTAACGGTGACCTTATCGGGATGCGGATATGGTGTCAGTTGTCGGCAGATCGCGGTGCTGCAACCCTGCATGTACTCATCTGTGCCCTTTCGGCACAGTAAATTGTCCGGCGTTTCAGTCTTATTGCCTCAGTGGCACCTCACATTTCGCACGTTTGTCGCAAAAACCGCCACTCCACTATGATTCCGCTCAGTATACAGCGCCCGCGCGAGAGCAGCATTGTTTCGGCGCTTGACACCGCACCACGCCTTGGTCCCATGACCACGAAACAGGATAAACGGAAATGCACTATCTACAGAGACGATGGCGATGGCGCCGCACCTGTGGAGAGATGATGGGGCGAAACCAGGCTCATAGCATGTGACCGGCGATAGCGCCGGAGCGGAGGAGACGGCGTAAATACGAGACGGCGTCGTCCTGTGACCTACCTGTGGAGCATCTTATCTCATGTTTGAAGGCCACGTTTTTCCCGAACCAGTGTTTCCGCCACGGGCGGGCAACCAAATACGGAAGAGGACGTCCCAAATTGGGAGTTCACGGAACCAGCCATCGGCGGCTATTGCGATTGTAATTACCGTAATCGCGTTTCAAACATCGTGACCGCCTGATGAAATATGAAAAAAGAATTAGTAAACGAGGCAGGTACATGTCCAGCTGTGTTTTTTGTGCCACAGGCTTGAGCCATTGCGCGACTTTGGTGGTGCCACATCCACATCATCTGACTGCGAGCTTTGACCTCAGTCGAACGACTAAGGTGGCACCACCGGGTCGTCAGCCTCTCGCCGCAGTAATTCCGCCTCGATCAACAGAAAAAAAAACAGACGTAGCCTGATCGGGCCAGTGGGATACAGCGTAGGTGCCGGAAGATCGCGACTCTGCATCTTGACTTCATGACCTTCCTTCCCATCGTCGGGGCGTGCGACAACTTCCGCCCCACTCGGGACGCGAGCCTCGTCCCATTCTATCTCTCAATTCCGCCTTCCAAAGGCCAGCTTATCGGTCTCCTGAAACCGATCGTTCTTGCTGCAATCGAGGCCGACACCACTCATCAATGTGGCGCACTCGTAATTCATTCTCCACCCGGCAGTTCATCTAAGATCGTCGCATTCAGCGACTCCTGTACTACAGCTCAAGCTCGTAGCGCTGCTTTACGCGAGATTGTTTTGCGGTGGCGCGAGGCGGGAACGTTTGCCGGTGTAATCGGGGGCCGGTTGTGGCGGAACGAGCTGTATGGCGTGTACGCGAACCCGTTTGTCCGCACGCCGGAGCCTGCGCTCGTGCTCGAGCGTTCGGCGTGCGCTTTGTTTGGAATCGTCACATATGGTGTCCATATGACGGTGTTTACGCACGATTTCAAGGTCTGGGTTCCGCGGCGATCCAAAACCAAACAGACGTTCGTTTCTCCCTGAATTATCGGTCCCGCTCTCTGTTGACCTGTGGTCTCGCTTGAACAGATGGGCAGGCTTTCTGGATAATACCGTAGCTGGTGGCATGCCCGTTGATCTTTCACCGATGGAGACGATCATCAAAGAGGCCGAAGAAGAGGCCAATCTTGACGAAGCGTTCGTCCGGCAACACACCCGCTCGGTCGGCATTACAAGCTATTTCTTCCAGTGAGTGAGTCTTGTACCCAGGCTGCACAGAGCTGAACGTTGTGGCACAGAGCCAAGACTGGATGGCTGCAACCGGAGGTCGAGTAAGCCTCCTTTGCCGGAATCGCCACAGCATCGCCGAGTGATAACCTCGATCACAGATATATTTATGAGTTGCAAATCCCAGAAGGCTCAAATGTCGTTCCTCGCCCCAATGATGACGAGGTCGAGTCGTTCAGCGTGCGTCCAGTTAGTCAACAATTGAATTGGTTCACTCTTACATTCTTTCATCAGCTATACACGATCGAAGAGGTCAAACGCAGCATCCTCAACTCTGAATACAAGCCCAATTGTGCCGTCGGTAAGCCTCGTTTATTCGCTATAGACTACGAACGACCCACACCACCCAGTTCTCCTTGACTTTCTCATGCGCCACGGCTTTGTCACCGCGGAAGATGAGCCTAACCTACTCGAAATCACCACCCGGATGAACGGTCGTTTCGAATGGGACATCATGGAGGACACCGCGCTGCGCGAGGCGCATCAGGCCGTTGCTCGTGCCGCTGCATCTGAGTCCACGGCCTAAAATTGACACAAAAGGTACCACGAATCGAACACAACACATGAACAACGGAGAAGAGAGGATACCAATCGCTTTTGTATTCAGTTCCACTTCGGAGAGTGTCTGCAGAAACGACGATGCTGCAGCTGCGCAGAGAGAACGGGGGAGACAGAGCCGTACGATAGCGCGGGATAAGATGGAACGAGACAAGACAAGACGAGACGAGCGGGGAGGAGACGAGATATACAGAAGACGAAACCTCGAATACTGTGACGAAATACGACAGACATAACACAACACGACACGACACAGGGATGCACGACAGCCAGCCAATCACAACAATAAGGGTACAGAAACGGGGCGAGGCGACCTTGAGAGTTATTGTGCACCGTTGACACCCGGCCCACCCACCGCGCTCACCATCTGGCTCTCGCGCTCCTGCAGCCCATTCCCAAGCCCCGGCGGGCCTCCACCCGGCCCTCCAATCGGTGGCAACCCTCCACCAAACGCACCACCAGGCCCTCCGCCACCACCTCCACCAGGGTTCTTCAACAGAGTCGTCGGCGGCGGTGTCAGCCGTCGTCGTTGATGCTGCTGCTGTTGATGATGGTGTGGGATGTGCGGACTTGGACTCACAGGACCAGCCACTGTGCGTCTGTCGTCGCCCCAATTCGACCCTGCGCTCCCCGGTGGCGGCGGGAACCCAAACAGGCTCTTCCGTTCGCGATCTCGTTCGCGTTCGCGTTGGTCAAGACTAATTGATCTATCGCGTTCGCGTTGGTCGAGACTGAGTGATCGGTCGCGTGAGACATGTCCGTCCAGCGCGCGTTCTCGCTCTCGATCGAGTTGCCGCTGGTGCTGGTGCTCGCGCTGTTCGCTCGAGATAGACCGATCGCGTTGGTGTGAATGCGAGTGCGGGTGTTGAGCGTGCGGGTGACCGTGTTCCATGACCGCGCGCTGTTCCCGTTCCCGTTCACGCTCACGTTCGCGGTCTCGCTGATCGCGTTCCCGCTCCCGTTCTCGTTCGCGCTCGCGCTGCTCCATCACGTCGTCCTCAACCCAGTATGATCCTGTCCCCGCACTCGCCGGCCGACCGGGTACCGGACCAGGTCCCAACTGCTGTTGCGGATGGTGGTGGTGCAAGACGACATGATGGTGATGATGCCCGTGCCCATGCGAGTGACTTCTCGCATGCGCATGATGCGCGTGCGGGTGTGGGTGCACCGGTGGCTGCTGCTGTTGAGGTGGAGGCGGCGGCTCGCGCTGACCATGTACAGGGCCCGACACGCGCAATGCGTCGAGTGGCGAATGTCTCGGAAGCATCGCCTGCGGATGCTGGTGTCCATGTCCAACATGGTGTGAACGGTGACTTTGCGTGGGAGGCCCAGAGTCGACGACGCCAAGCGGGAACCTGTCGCGTTCGAGAGCCGCAAGCGGGACCATCCCTGGGCCTTCGCGTTCCCTCTCGCGGTCTCGCTCCCTCTCCCTCTCCCGCTCGCGCTCCCGTTCACGATGGTCGCGCTCTCGCAATATCTCCCGATCGCGCTCCTGCATCCGTTGATACTCTCTCTGCTGTTCCCGCTCCGTCTCCCTCATCTCATCATCTCGCCACCTGTTGATAGCCTGCTTACTTGACCCCGGCGCCGCACCCGGCCACCCATTCGAATGCGCAGGCGGCTGCAGCGGCGGAGGCGGAGGCGACGCGCGACGCGCATGCACATGCTGAGGATGATGGTGTCCAAGCCCCATACTCATCCCCGGATGACCCGGCAGCGGGAGCCCCATCCCACCCATCTCGGGCCCAGGACCCTGCGCCTGAGGCGGAGGAAGCGGCGGCGGAAGTCGGCTGCTGCTGGCATGCTGGACCTGATGTTGCTGCGCGAACGCACCCGGCGGCGGCGGCGGAATCCCGCGCGTCATCTGCTGCTGTGCCTGTTGAACAACAACCTGCTGCTGCGGTTGTTGCCCGGGATAATGAAGTTGCGCTTGGCTCGCAGTGACTTGGTTCACTTGGTGCTGCTCGCGGAACCCAGGCAGGATGTTCGGGTCGAGCTGGTACATGCCCATGCCAGGCCCGATCTGCTGCATCGCGGCCTGTTGCTGTTGCTGCTGCTCAATTACACCGGGTGGGACGGGGTCGTGCGTTGGGCGGGGTGGTGGGATGTGCTGGTGCGGATGAGGTTGGTGCTGCTGAAGTCGTCGCGTCTGCTGCTGCATCTGTTGCTGAGCATGCAGCTGGGCGAGATGGTGCGGCGGCGCGTTCATGTCGTGCAGATCTTTGGCGATGTCTTCGGGGTTGAGACCGGCAAGTGACGGGTAGAGTCGGCGCGACTCGAGTGCAGCGCGCGCCTTGCCCTCCGGCGTGTACTTTGTTGTAATGAGGTCGTCGAGCGAAAGTGGGGCCACATGCGCGGCTTCGACGGGCGACGGGATCGCGCGCGCTGAAAAGAAAGAAATTAATGAATTGTTTTATGTGAGACGTCCGACCACGCACGTATCGTGTTCCGGCTCGAGAGCTTAAAGTCTCTGTCGAGGCGGCGTCTCTTGCGATTGATCTCTGAGCCGATTTCATTCTGGAGCTCGTCGCGTTCGTGCTGCGGATGTGGTGGTGGAGATCAGATAGGTGCGCGGCAGATTTAAGGCAGACAGGGCAAGGCACGCGCGGACGCACCTGCCACCAGCTCCAAACCGAGTTCTCGTCGGACCGGCGGCGCAATTTGCAGTGGTCTTCGTCACGCTTGCGTTTGCGCTCGCTGAGCTCAAGGCGACGGTTCCGGCGCTGATAGAGTTCGTGCTGGAGATGAATGAGCTCGGGATGAGTGCCTGCGCAAGATGGGAAAGAGTGTGAGAAGGTGTGCGTGTGCGTGCGCGCGAAGGTGTCACGGACCGTTCTCGATCATGGCTTCCTCGGCATGGAGTTCCTCCATTTTCTCGACAAAGAGACGTTCGCGCAATTGAGCGAATTTGAGCTCGATGCCTGCGAGGACGTCAAGTGCGTCATGGCGGTACATGGGCTGGAGTTCCGAGTCGTCGACGTGGGGGCCGTCGATGTCGTCCTCGTCCTCGTCGTGCTCTGGTTCCGGTTCTGGCTCCTGTTCAGGCTCTGGTGAAGGTTCCGGAGATGGAGATGGGCTCTTTGGAGTAGGAGACTTTGCGGCGTGACCCGCTGCAGAGAGCATGCTGAAGCCCACTGGCTTGGTGAGGGCGGGTGGAGGTGGTGCGAGGACGGGGTCGTTGTTATCATCGTCGTCTGTTGACTGGTCGTCGTCCTCGTCTTCGTCGTCGTTTGCGGTGGGAGGAGGTCTTTGAAGGTCGGCGGAGGTGGATGATTTGGCTCCGGCGAGGGTCAACATGCCGTTTGCGGCGGACTCGTCGTTGAGCGCCTCAAGCTCGTCCTCGTCCTCGTCTTCCCCATCTTCTTGCACGGCTGCCCCCGATGCCTGGCTTGCGAGCTGGGCCAGCTGGGCGAGTGGGTCTGCGCTGGCAGTAGACGAGGCGGTGGTTGCAGTGGTTGCTGTGAGAGCAAGGGGACCTGGGCTGGCAGTGGTTCCGGTAGTGGTGGTGGTGCGCTCTGGCAGCGAGTCTGCAGCCGGCTCGTCTTGCGCATCGCGGTCTGCGTCGACGTCATTGTCCTGGTCGTTGTCATCGTCGTCAGTTGCATCCGACAGCGCGTCGTCGCCTTCCGCGTCCTTTTGCGTTTTCACAGCCTGGCCAGTCCATCCATCCTCGTTCATACCCTCGCCCTCCTCCATCCCCTCGTCTTCGGCTTCCACCTCGGCTTCTGTCAGCTCGCTCATGTCTGATACGCTGTCCAATCCACTGTCTCGCTGGTTGCGACTGATATCTCCAACACCTGCGCCGCCGCTCGTCGACCGAGCTCCGTCATGGTCCTCGTCGTGCACAGTGTCCAGATCAGGATGCGGCGACGAAGACGGTTGCGTAAAGGGCGACGTCTCGCGCGACGAGCCAGCCATTCCTTTGCGCCAACCAAGAATGTGAGAGCGTCAGGGCAAGAGAGCAACACACTCAACTCGGGTCCCGCTCGGCCTGGCCCGTCTCCGTCCCGTGTCCAAATCCAGATCCCTCGTCTTTCTCACACTTCCCCCACATGTATAAGCTGTATCTACTCTTATTTACTCCTGCTCCACGATCACAGCCTTTTTCTTTTCTGCCTTGGGCTTCGAGTCGCCCGCACGCGTATGCGCACGCCGTCTCTCCTCCTTGACCGCCCGCGCATCCAGCATCGTACGCTTCAGCTTGGTCGCCTTGTGCACCGGCTTGGGCACATGGTGGCTGCGCAGCACCTTGGACACCTCCTTGTCCGACTTCCACCTCGCCTTCAGACTCGATCTGTACTCGAGTGCCGCCTGCTCGCGCGTGTTCATCACCCCAAGCCTGTCCGCCGAATTCGCCTTCCATACTCGCACATTGCCATCGTCGCTTCCGCTCAGAACGAACCGCGCGTCCGCTGTGTACATCGTGGAAAGCACCCTGCATATGCAACGAAACGTGAGCAGCGCAGAACAAAAAGGGGATAGCCAAACGCACCGTTGCATGCGCTTCGAATGGTAGACCTCGCTTCCGCGTCCCACACCCTCCTGCCACATCTGTACAGTTCGATCCCAACCACCGCTCACAAACTCTGTCCCCGTGGGCGACCAGTCACAAGTCGTCACCGCCGCGACATGGCCTTTGTACGTCTGCGACGGTGAAGCCAGGGAGCGAATGTCGTATGTGTACAGATTGTGGTCTTCGGATGCCAGCAGGATTGATGTCGGGAACGTTGGGGACCATGCCAGCGCATTGGCTTGCATCTTGACAGGGTGTCAGATAGGCACCGACAAGTTTTGTGCTAACGAACCTGCATGATGATCCTGCGTTCTGCCTTGCCCGTCCGAATATCGTAAAGCGTGAACGAGCGGTCTGTACCAACGCTTGCGAGAACGCTTGTCTCGCTCGCGTTGAATCGCAGAGCTTTGACGGTTTCTGTTGCGCTGCCGAACGTTATGTTGGAGATCGCCGCAGACCTACACCTCGGTCAACAAAGATCGTTGCCTCCAGCCAAGCAAAATAAACACACTTGTTCTCATCCCATAGTTGTACCGTGTCGGAGCCCGTCGCGAACAGCGGTTCGGCATAATGGTGGTCGATCGTACTGTATCCCAAAAGTCAGTGGCGCACACCAAACCTCCCCCTCAGACGCTCACTTGAACGGCGACTTGCCCGCATACGTCGCCCGCGGCTGTAAATCCCAACATAAGCTCGTCTTCGCAAGCACTATTTGTTACGTACCTCGGTTTTCCGTTTTGTGGGGTTGACCGCGTTCAAGCGCATACTGCCATACTCCTCGTCGTCGAACATGGACGCTTGTTGCTGCAACTGATCCACTTCTGCGACGTCCCACAGCCTCACGAACTTGTCGATGCCACAACTGAGCACCCGATTTGCGTCGGCGAACGCCAGACCCGTGATCGCGTTTTTGTGTGCGCCAGGTATGCGCATAAGGTGTGTCCGCTGTGGCAGGTCGTGCACGATAATCTCTGTTCATCATCCATCCTGTGATCAGCACTATTGCGCAATATTCACTGGTACAAGTGGCCTACCTCCATCAGCACTTGCACTTGCTATGACATTCAGTGTGTCTGGTCTTCGCGCGAGCACTTCAACGTTATCCGCATGACCCTCGAGCTGCGCCACGAACGGCCGCGCAAACATGCGTTCTATCTTAGCGGCATTGACTGCACGGACGCGTTCGCGCGCGCGGGCGAATGGGTGAGCGAGAGCGCTGAGGTTGCGTTGGACCGGTGTCGGGTCGCCGCGTTTTTGAGGGAGATGCGTCGAAAGGTCCCGTTGAAGTACTTTGATTTTCTGTCACAGAAGATTCAGTCAATTGGGTGATGGATATAGATATGTGATAAGGACATGCCATGGTGAGGGTTGTGTGGCGCGGAGAAGAAGGATGTCAAGGGTTTGCAGCCGGCGAGTCGGTTGCGAGCGGCGCGCCGTGCAACTCATCCTCTTGCCTCTGCGCTCAGCCTGTCGCGTGTGAACCGATCCATGTCCCTCTTCGGTGGTACGCGCACTCCATCTCATCCCACTTGAATCCACGCTCATTCGCACGCGTTCTTCGCAGGTTCGACCTCCACGCCTTGTACGCCTGCTCCTGTCCCCGATCGCACGCGTTCAACCATCAACTGACTCGCTCTTTATTTCAATCGTAGCGTTCGGCGCACCCGCATCAGGCTCGCTCTTTGGTAACAACCAACAACAAGGACAACAGCCTGCGGCAGGCGCACCCGCCGGCTCGTCACTTTTCGGCACAAAACCACCCACCTTTGGTGTTGCAGCCTCGACCGCGAGCTCTGCAGGCACCCTGTTTGGTGCCGCTGCCGCTGGCGCCACAACTGGTGCTGGAGGAACAGGCGGGTCGCTCTTTGGCGGCGGCGCGGCAACTCCAGCAGCCGGTGGCGGCTTGTTTGGTTCTACCACGCCTGCAGCTGGCGGTGGACTCTTTGGCGGCGGCGTAGCAGGAGCACAACAGGCACCTGCCGCTGCTCCGGCTGGGTCAGGTCTCTTTGGTGCCGGTGCGACGCCTGCAGCAGGTGGCGCGCCCGCTGCTGGAGGATTCTTTGGACAGGCTCCCGCAGCGGGCGGGACTTCCAACCTCTTTGGCGCGACGACGACACCTGCGGCCGGCGGTGGCTTGTTTGGAGGTGGTGCAGCAGCTCCTGCGGGTACCACACAGAATCTGTTCGGCGCAACTGCAACACAAGGTGCTGCCGCTGGTGGGACCACACCCGGCTTGTTCGGTGCACCAACTGCTGCACCTGCTGCAGGTGCCACTCCTGGTCTCTTCGGTGGTGGAGCAGCAGGTGGTGGTCTTTTTGGCCCCAAACCTGCTACTCCTGCACCAGCTGGTGGTAGTCTCTTCGGCCAAACTACGACTCAACCTGCGGGCGGCCTGTTCGGACAACAATCTACCCAACAAC